>Ga0224558_1000434_pt1 | contig 48940 bp, 34 predicted proteins | sample 714S32024metaG_FD_180682 | JGI IMG/M metagenome (GOLD analysis project Ga0224558, IMG submission 180682) | Peat soil microbial communities from Stordalen Mire, Sweden - 717 S3 20-24 | ecosystem: Environmental > Terrestrial > Soil > Wetlands > Peat | place: Sweden: Norrbotten County, Stordalen... | reverse complement strand
CCGCGCGTCATGGTTCCATCCCACGTGCTCACCTTGGCAGGAATCTTCGTGCCGGTAAACCAAGTGGAGGTGACACTCTTGGTCTCGGTGTAGAAGAGGAAGCCGTCGCGCCCCATGCAGTGAAGGTCGCCGAAGAACGACTGCTTGTGCCCGGTGAATCCAAAAACCGCCAGCGGAACTGGAATGCCGACATTGATGCCCACCATGCCACCATCCGTGCGCCGGACAAACTCGCGCGCGAAGTAGCCGTTCTCGGTGTAGATCACCGAGCCGTTGGCAAAGCGGTTATCGTTCATCAGCTGGAGACCTTCCTCAAAGCTGTCCACACGCTTGACGCAGAGCACCGGGCCAAAGATCTCCTCGCGGCCGCAGGTCATCTCCTCAGTAACATGATCAAAGATCGTGGGGCCGACGAATGTTCCCTTCGCACATTCCGCTGGGACCTTCGGATTGCGCCCGTCGAGAACCAGCTTGGCGCCTTCCTTGATTGCGGTCTCAATCCAGCCAAGAACATACTCCTTGTGTCCTTGATTGACTACCGGACCCAGGCCGGTGTTCTTATCGTAAGCAAGGCCGAGGTTAACTTCCTTCGCCATGCGCGTGACCGCTTCAACCAGTTTGTCAGCCACGGAGTTCTCAACCACAACGACGGGAAGAGCCATGCAACGTTCGCCGGCGCATCCGCAGAAGGAGTTGATGATTCCCTGCGCGGCGCGCTCGATAACCGCGTCCTTCAACACCAGCGCGTGGTTCTTTGCCTCCGTAAGCGCCTGCACGCGCTTCCCGTTGGCGGCGGCAGTGGCATAAATGTGCTTGCCAACGCTGGTGGAACCAACGAACGTAACTCCCTTGATGTCTGGATGCCGAAGCAGAATCTCCGCTTCATTGCGGCTGGTGGTTACCAGATTCAGGACTCCGTCGGGCAAGCCGGCTTGCTTCCATAGTTCGCTGATGCGCATGGCCGACTGCGGCACAAAACTGGCCACTTTCAGCACAATGCAGTTTCCGGTGACGATGCAGATGGGAGCCATCCATCCCTGCGGAAGCATGGCCGGAAAGTTCCACGGCGCGATGCCGGCGAATACGCCCAGCGGCTCGCGAAACTGGACAGTATCGTAGCCGGTCGAGACGTTCATCAGCGACTCGCCCTTCATCATCTGAGGAGCGCCGCAGGCAAACTCCACAACCTCGATCGTCTTGAGCACGTCGCCGGCTGCTTCGTCCCATTTCTTGCCGTGTTCCTGAGCGCAAAGATGAGTGAGCTCGTCCAGGTTCTCTTCCAGCAACTGCTTCATCTTGAAGAGCACCTGGGTGCGCTTGGCCACAGGGGTGTCGCGCCACGCGGGAAAAGCCTTTGCCGCCGCATGAATGGCTTCTTCGACTTCTTCGGCCGTACACTGCGGCGCATAGGCTATGACCGCGCCCGTCGATGGGTCGTAACAAGGCATGTATTTGCTGGTCTTGGATTCCCGCCAGACGCCGCCCGCATAGTACTTCAGCTTTTTGGCGAATTCGCCACTGATGGCATCGGGCTCAGCGTCGCTCGGAACAGAATAGTAGCGATCCGTCGTTACAACGTCGGAAACTGCGGTGAATGTGCTCATGGAGATCCCCTTCGCAAGAATTTTGTAGGATGGGCCTGGCGTCTGGATGCCGGCCTGGACGCTGTCTCCAGCGTGGATATCGCCGTCTTGATCGAGCGATGTGCGTCTCTTTATACATGCACAATCGTCTACTCTGCTCCCCGCCTGGCCAGTCCAGCCAGATGGGAGGTATCGTCAATCTTTATGCTAGCACAGGCTGCGTTGTTCAATCGACCACGCTGCGTTCACACCACGAAGGCTCAGCTACGTCATGATCTAGGCCTCGGATTGCACATCGCATTCTGACGTTCAGAGCTATGCCACAATGAGCGCCCGCGTCAAGACCCATTTGTCTTGCAATTCGCTTTTCACTTAAAGCAGCGTCACGTTTTCGTGCCTCATTATTAGTGCTCTCTTCCATTTGCAGTTAGAATTCAACGAGGGGAATCAGGAAGATGGCGGAGCTCGGCAATCCCGGGTGATCGCGCCAAGTGTAAAGATGTAGCTGTCCCTTTGCCCGGATGGCGAAATTGGCAGACGCAGCGGACTTAAAATCCGCAGGCCGCATGGCCGTGGGGGTTCAAGTCCCCCTCCGGGCACCATTAATATCAATAACCTAGATGGACATACACTTTCCGATGAGACGCAGAAAATAGTGCTGGTGCCGCTTCTGGGGCCGCTTTGTACCGAAGCTGTTAGTATCGCGACTAGAGGGAAAAATCCCGTGCCGAGAAAAGTGGTTCGCAAGGAACGGGGCGTCTTTGAGAAGGTGCCAGGCTCCGATATCTGGTGGATTCGCTTCAAGGTGGACGGCGTAGAGCATCGCGAGAAGGTGGGCAGGCGCGGCGATGCAATTAAGCTCTATGGCTTGCGGAAGGGTGACGTGGTTCGCGGCGTGAAGATGCCGGCGAACATGAAGCACAAGGGCGTCAAATTTGGTGTGATCGCCCAGGAAGCCATCGATTGGTACATCAATCACGAGCGCAGGGATGTTCGCAACTTCAAGGGCAGAATGAAATTCATTCTGGAAGCGTTCGGCGACAAGGTTGCGGACGAGATCAAACCGTCTGACATCGACAACTGGATTGGTGTCCACGACTGGTCTCCGGCGACCAAGAACCGCGACAAGAATGTTTTTGGGAAGACGTTCAAGATCGCGCTGGCCGACGGCAAGGTGGCCAGCAACCCCGCCCGCATGGTGGAGCAGCGGGCCGAGAACAATGCGCGCATCCGGTTTCTGTCCGATGAAGAGGAGAAGCGAGTGCGTGAGGCCATCACCAAGCAATTCCCCATGCACCTGCCGGAGTTCGATGTTGCTCTGAACACCGGGATGCGGAAGAGCGAGCAGTTCAGCTTGGAATGGCCGGAGGTGTCGCTGACCCGCAAGCGCATCCTGCTAGAGAAGACGAAGAATGGAAGTGATCGGGAGATTCCACTGAACAAAACCTGCCTGAAGGCGTTCGAGGCATTACATGCCGTCCGGCCCCATAGTGGCCGTATCTTTCAGTCCAAGTACGGACGCGATCTGAATAATCCCCGGAAATGGTTCGAGCTGGCCATTGAGGCGGCGAAGGTGCAGAACTTCCGCTGGCACGATCTGCGCCATACGTTCATCAGCCGCTTGGTCATGAAGGATGTCAATCTGCGAACAGTTCAGGAACTGGCTGGGCACAAGACAATCTCTATGACCACCAGGTATGCGCATCTTGCGCGGGAACACAATCAGGCTGCCATTGAAAGGCTTGATCCGGTCGCAGCCTGATAGGTTGAGCCATTTGCGCCGCGTGGCCAAAAGCTGAATACAATCCTTCCGGCCACTGAGTATGGCGATAAGCAGCCGCGGCCAGCTACTCGCCCGCGGCCGGCATGGATGATTCCTTTGCGCACAGTAGCGCGTGCTGCATGATTCGTTCCGTAGCGTCCTCCCCTATCAGCGCGTTGACAAATAGACAAAATTGAATGGCTCTCAAGGAGAGAGGTTCCACCACTTTCTTGAGATTCTCTTCCGACAGAGTGTGAAGATCGGCAATCGCACTTTCCGTGTCAAGGTCACAGAAAGCCCATTTCAACGCAGAGACCACTCGCCATACGTATCGCTCTGCAAGCGGAAGTGCGGCCAATGCAGCCAAATACGGTTCGGTATCCTGCCCTGCCATCTGTGCCTTCAAGAAGGCGAGATAGGGCTTCATCCTTTCAGAACGAACAAGTTCCTCGGCGCCTGTCTCGGAATGAATCTCGCTAGAGGGGAGACTGCTGATCTTTCCCTCCGCCATACTTCCTCCTGATTGATGATGCACCCTCCGTGGTCATGGGTACCAGAGGGCGCAACGAGGGGAATTCACGCGGCGCTACTTCCCCTTGCGTTTCCAATACTCAAACTCGAAGATAAGGCTCGCCGCTCTCACCAGCAGACTATACCATTCCTTCAACCGAGAGAGGGCGTCTAGAAGTTCCGCCTGCTTGGCATCGGCATGAAGCTTGGAAGTGTCTGCCAGTGCGGCCAGGCCCTCTTTTGAATGGTCGAATCTACGGGGCGGCTCATCACTCGCTCCGCGCTTTGAACGTTCATTATCAAAGAAGAGAAGCGTTCAATGTGGTTTGCTCATTCGGAAAGAGAGCTGGTAAGGTTTGCTGGTTCTTCGAGGATGTCGAGCAAGGCTTGCGCGCAATAGACGCGATCGCGTTTGGCCTCTGTCGCTTGCTTCACAATTCCGATACGCTCCAGCCGCTCGATTGCGCGCTGTGCGGTCGTGAAGGCAACGCCCAGTTCGCCGGCAATGCCGGTGGCGGAGATGAACGGATTGGCCGCCAGCAGATCGACAATTCGCAGCGGAGTGTTGGTTGACTCACCAGCTACCTGCCGTTGCCATTGGGCAAGAATCACGTTGATGCGAGTCGCCCTGCTCAGAGCGTCCTGTGAGGTGCGGGCGACGCCGAGGAGAAAGTATTCCAGCCAGTCGTTCCACGCTCCACGCTCACTCACCCCGCGCAGTCCCTCGTAGTAATCGCGCCGCGTGGCTTCAAAGAACGCCGACAGGTAGAGCAGAGGAGCCGGAAGAATCCTTTGCTCGATCAGAAACAGTGCAATCAACAGGCGGCCAACGCGGCCATTGCCATCCAGGAACGGATGCACGGCTTCGAATTGGTAGTGGGCCAGGGCGATGGTCACCAGCGGCGGCAGTTCGGATGCGTAGAGAAATTTCTCCCAGGCCGCGAGACAAGGCTCAATCTCACCGGGCGGCGGCGGAATGAAAGAGGCCGTCGCCAATGTGCTTCCTGGCCTGCCAATCCAATTCTGCGATCTGCGGAATTCGCCCGGAGTTGCCTGATCTCCTCTCACGTCCGCCATGAGCTTGCCGTGCAACTCGCGGATGAGCCGGACGCAGAGAGGGAGCTTGTGAAGCTGGGCGATTCCATGCTCCAGCGCAACGATATAGTTTCCGACTTCCCGCAGATCTTCTGGACTGCGATCCACGACAGCTCCGGCTTCCGCAGCCAGCAGTTCGCCCAATGTCGCCTGAGTGCCTTCGATCCGGCTCGATAGAACAGCTTCACGGCGTATGAAGGGGCGAATGAGAACGTGAGGGTTGGGCAGCCGTCCGCCTTCGCCAGCAAGTCTCCCGATGAGGCGATCCGCATCCGAGAGCGCACGGATGAGCCGAGGCGTCCAATCGAACACTGGAGGCAATGGCGCAGGGATAAACGCGCTGTAGGTGCCTTGGGAGACCTTCTGCCCCGGTATCGCTTTGCGTTGGCTCATTGGTTTCACAGGCGCTAATAGCGCCCTGCCTCTATTAGCGTTATACACGATAAACGAAAATAGCGCGCGCTCTTATTTGCGTGCGTGATAATGGAGACACACCAGCGCCGCTGGCTGGCTGGTTGGTATTGCCACGCTCATCCTGTGTGGCCTGAGCGTTGCTTGAATGCATCGGATGATAAATCCGCAGCGGGCAGAAATAGCTCATTTTGGAGTGAAATGCGGAACTGTTTTTTTGCATTACTCGAAAATTCTTCGGTCGATTCCGAAGGCGCTGCGGACCGATAATCCGCAGGTCCGAGATGCGATTCTAAAGCGCTTACGAAAAAGGTCCGGTGCCGCTTTTGGGGCCGCTTTGTACCGTAATTTGGTGCATTTTGGTGCGACACAGTGCGATGTGGATAACTGTTCTATGTCATTCATTCTGTGATTGTTATTCGTCTCGGTGCGACGCTGTGCGGGGTAGTGCTCAAAGGCTAAAAAAGGACTTAAAATACACAGGCCGCAAGGCCGTGGGGGTTCAAGTCCCCCTCCGGGCACCAAATAGAATCAGTTAGTTACAACAAGAAGGCCACTCCGATCTGGAGTGGCTTCTTCTGTCTGGTGGCTGTTTTGGTGGCAGTTGGTCTGGGCAGTAGCCGCTCGGTGCGCGCTGGAGATGCGATCCACAACGCCCTGGTTGTGGGTGGGGCTCAGATGCGCGTATTTCGCAGCCATCTGGACTGTCTTGTGACCGGCCGCCACTTGAATATCCTTAATCGAAGCGCCGTTCATCGCCAGCCAGCTGCAAAACGTATGGCGATTCTCGTGCCAGACGTATCCGGAGATTCCGGCTTCCTTAAGGCAGGGGGGGAACCACTCGTCGGTGACAAAGTCCTTCACGGGATTCGGAAAGACAACGTCGGTGCGCTTCTGACCCGGGCGCTGCATGGACTTGATTGCAGCGATCGCGTCATCATTCAGATGCACCGTCCGCCGTGAACCATTTTTGGTTTTCGTCAGTTCGATCGTGTGTCGACCGAACGAGACTTGGTCCCAGGTTACTGTGTACTGCTCGGTCAAGCGCATGCCGCCGTGGACACTGACCACGAACTCTGCTAGGTGCTCGGGGCATCTATTCTTAATCCCTTGGTGAGCCGGTCGTATTCCTCGTCGCTCAAGAAGCGAGTGCGCCCAGGTGGTTCCTTGCGTTGACGAACGAGCCGGGCAGGGTTGGAGTCGGCAGGGCAAACGCATCTTAATTGCTATATGCAGAGTGAGTTTGGCCGGGTGAGATGGGGAGATGGACAGTGCCCTGAAGTATTTTGCTGATTTGCGCGATCCGCGAGTGGAGCGCACGCGTGAGCATCTACTGGAAGAGATTCTGTTGATCACCATTGCAGCCATCCTGAGCGGGGCCAACGGTTGGAATGAGATTGAGGACTACGCTCATTCCAAGCGCGATTGGTTCCAGAGCTTTCTGACGCTTCCGGGCGGCATTCCATCGCACGATACCTTCAATCGGGTCTTCTCGGCGCTCGATCCGGAGGAGTTGGAAAAGGGCCTTGTGGCCTGGGTTTCGTCGATTGCCAAGTTGACGGCGGGCGAAGTGGTGGCTATCGACGGCAAGACGCTGCGGGGCGCCTCGGAGCCAAGCAAAAAAGCGCCGGACAAGAAGGCCATCGTGCATATGGTCTCGGCTTGGGCGAACACCAATTGTCTGGTGCTCGGCCAGCGCCTGGTCGATGAAAAGTCCAATGAAATCACGGCGATTCCCAAGCTTCTTGATGCGCTGGAGTTGAGTGGAACGGTAGTGACCATCGATGCGATGGGCTGCCAGCGAGCCATCGCCGAGAAGATCATTGCGAAAAAAGCCGACTATATTTTGGCGGTCAAAGAGAACCAGGGGCATCGCTGGAAGAGATCAAAGACTCGTTTCAGATGCTAGCCGTCGATGCGGTTATAGAAGAAATCGACTATGGCCACGGGAGGGTCGAGCAACGCAAGTGCTCGGTGATCGCCGATCTGTCTCTGCTCGAAAACGCCGCCGCATGGGCCTAATTACAGGGGATTGTCCGCATCCAGAGTGAGCGGTTTCATAAGGCAACAGGAAAAATCGAGACCGAAACCCGCTACTACATCACCAGCATCGAACCTGATGCGGCGAAGCTGAACCGCTCGATTCGTCAGCACTGGGGCATCGAAAACAAGCTGCACTGGGTCTTGGATGTAGGCTTCGGCGAAGACCTGGACCGCAAACGCGCCGGGAATGCGGCGCAGAACTGCTCCGTGCTCAATCGCATCGCTGTCAACCTCCTAAAACAGGACAAGACCTCTAAGCGCGGTGTCCACGGAAAACGCCTAAAAGCCGGATGGGACAATGGCTACCTGCTCCATCTACTGGGAAATTAAGATGCGTTTGCCCTGGCTGATAGACGCGCCGGGCTACAAGAAGGACAAACGGACAAAGTCAGAGATTCGGTGGACAGGCAGCGCTGAAGAGCCATTACGACTGTCTGGAGTGCGCCCCTGGCCGCAGGATGGTGCGTTTTTGCAGGTCCGCTCGGTAGCATCAACGGATCGACAAATACCTCGTGCAGGCCTTTTGGAACAGCTTGCACGCGGTTCTAGTGCTTGGGTGTGGCTCTGCCCTGCTTCTGTTTGCCCGAGGGTTTCCTGGGCAAAGCCTTGGCCATTGCGAGCGCGGCGGCAGATTCTCCTTTAATAAGCGCTTTCGCTGAGGTCGAGCGCAGCCGCCGATACCACTGGGCAAGGGGCGGAAGGGAACCCGAGTCGTCCGGCTCTTCTACCTTGTGAATGATCTTGAGCTTTTTCTCTGCCGATCGGCGCAGGAAATCGGCCCCCAGCCTGTGATCGCCGCCCAACCAGAGAGCCAGCAGCGCCACGCGAAGATCCGCGTCGAGGTCGCCGCTCGGGCCGTCGTCGACCAGTTCCTTCCAACCACTTTTCAGGTAGCGCCGGCCTTCCGCAGTAATTTTGTGGTCCGCGCGGCCGCGGCGGCCAGGCTTGCCCTGGAGGACAAAACCCGCTTCCAAGAGTCGCGCCAATGCTGGGATGGTCGCCCTGGGAGACAGCCCGGCAGCCATTTTCAGCTAATACGGGGTTGCAACGCCGCTTGCAATCAGTGCGAGTACGAACAAGTCAAGGTCTCCCCGGCGGCGCTTGTCAATGCTTGCTGACATGTAAACAAGTATACAAATCGACTACGGAGCCAGAAGGGAAACCGGGCGCCACAAATTGCAGCGCCCGGTTTCGAGTGTATTGTGGCCGGCTTTATTGCCGGGGCCTCCCCCGAGTCGTTAGTCTGGGCTCAATTCGGCTCCTTTCCTGCGGGAGACACTGGCTGAGTTGCGTCTCCAAAAGCTTGGACATACGGGGCCAGTCCCGCAGGTCCTCCTGAGTGAGTTTCTCGGCATTCCAGATCTGTTCCAGATCGCGGTAGATCTCTGCCGACGTGTGAGGCCGCTTGCAGTGGTATTCCCACGCCGACATCGATTCGAAGTAAAACAGCGTCATAGCTTCGATCGGAAGCTCGGCAAAGGGCAGGTGGTTAGTTCGAAAAGTATCAATCATGTCTCGATTGTCCATTGAGTGTGATCCGCAGCCAAAGGGGAGCTTGAATTCTTCCGATCCGCGATTTGCTGAATCTTGTATTTGCGGAGATGCAAAGGGTAGAGGGTGCCGATTCGCCTGATCAGCGCCTGCGGCCTTGCCAACTTTGTGTTCTGTGCAGATTGCGATGAGATCAGTGAGGATTTATGTGCGCAATATGTGCCCGGCCAAAACCGCGTAGGTGCGCATGTCTCAACAATCGGATGTCAAGCTCCGACGGCGTTCAGTCTAATCGCGGACAACGTTGAAATCAGAGCCTGCATTGCTGCCTCCTCGGTGAAGACGGTGTTTGGGCCTGCGATGAATTCATCCGTGAATGGCGATGAGTAAAGCTGCTCCGGGCGCATCCAGCCGCACTGGGTGAGGTGGTCAATTATCAGGTTCACAAAGTCCAGCTGAGTGGCGTTCAGTTGTCGCTCCCCGATGAAGCGCGAAAAGGGCCGGCCGGGAAAATTGTGCCTGGTCTTGCCTCAACCACCGGGGCAGTCCCGATAGGGACCTAACCTTTCCCGGTACTAATCCAAGACACGAACATAATCGCAGGATTGACCAGCATATGCGCGCTGCGCAAATTGCTCACAGGCTAGCCGCAACGTGGATTGTTACCGAGAAGATGACGCATGCAAACCGTGACTGGAAGAACGGGCGCGTTGCCTTCTCCTGTGGCTCTCCTAGTAACACGCAGTATTCGAGAGTACTCCACCGGACTCTCGCGGCAACCTTGCAACGGCTACGAGCCCCCGCCAATCATTCGATATGAATGCGGGATTACGATTTGTTCATTCTGGCTGAGCAAGGCTGCCATTTTGCGCTCTTCATTAGTCAGATAACACATGAAAGGAAATTTCTGTCTTGCCAGGGACTACACCGTAAAGCGATGCACATTCTGGCCTCAGCAATTTACAGCCCCATGTGCCTCTCGATATGCGATTGATTCGACGCTGGTCGCCTGCATTTTGATTTATGCATGCAATCTGGCAGCGCAGCCCTCAACGAGTTCCCTCGTCCTTGCCGGCAACGCGCAATCCGCGAGTTCGCTGAGTAGAGCGAACTACGCCGTCGAGCTCTCGCAAAGCGCGCAAAATGCTTTGCCTGACGCGCCAACCCCACAGAATCTTTCCGATAATCAGCAAGCGCATCAGACCAAGCGCATCCTCGGCATTGTTCCGAACTTTCGCGCTGTCAGCACCGACGAGAAGCTACCGGCTCAGACCGTGAGAGAGAAGTTCATTACCGCAACCGATGACTCCTTCGACTATTCTTCCGTGTTCATCCCCGCGATGCTTGCCGGCTACTCAATGGCGACTGATGCGACTCCTGAGTTTCATCAAGGCGCGGCTGGATATGGCCGTTACTTCTGGCATGCAGCCGTCGACCAGACAAGTGAGAATTACATGGTGGAATTCGTGGCGCCCGTGATCACGCGTGAAGATACGCGGTACTACACATTGGGCAGAGGCGGATTCATAAAGCGGACCAGCTATGCCCTGAGCCGCGCCGTCATCACCCGATCCGATTCCGGCAATGAAGTGTTCAATGTGAGTGAGGTGATTGGCGCGGGTGCCTCTGCCGGCCTCTCCAGTTTCTACTATCCCTCGCGCGAACGGAGCCTTGCCAATACAGGCACTGAGTGGGGCCTGGATATTGGAATCGATGCGGCGTCGTTTGTTGCCAAAGAGTTCTGGCCCGACATCAACCACCGCCTCTTCCATGCCAACAAGCCTGCCTACGCCTCGCAGCAGTAGATTTGTCAGGTTACGAATCGGCGGGACTCCACGCTCTCTGTTTTCATGACTTGCTCTTCTCGCTGAGGCAGAGGCCAGTGCGTCTGCAAGACTGCCGCACACGCTGATGGCAAGACGCTTGGAAGCCGCAATGTGGGGCTACCCGCTACGCGCCTTGACTGCCCGGCTCCCATAACTGCGAGACATCAATTTCAATGCCTAGCTCCCGCGAGTCAGTGAACCGCTTAAGGTAAGGTCAATGTCAACCTCCTTGGCCACTTTAAGGATAAAGATGCTGGGATCCTTGAGCCCCCACTTGACGTAAGGAACCGTGAAGTGGCCTTTTGCTGTCAGATTTGCGCCATCAATGTGAATCTGCATGGGAACGGTCAGGTCGTGTGGAGTGCCATGGAGCGTGAAGATGCCTGAGACCTGGACAGTTGAATCGCCCGAGGTCGCGATGGGTCCCTGATAGCTGCTGGGCTCAAACGTCACTTCGGCAAAGCGCCCAGTATCAAGCACATCTGTGTTCATCTTTTTGTCGCGGCTCGGCTCGCCACTGTTGCCGCTGCCGGCGGAGACGATCACCGAGCCGGAGATTTTCTGGGCGCTTGGGTCAAAGGAAATCGATCCGCTCTGTAGATGGAATATTCCCTGCACATGGTGCCCGCTGCCGCCCAAAGTGAAAGTGACCTGGCTTGTATCCGGATTGATGGTAAAGGTCTCATGCTGCGCAAACGCGGCAGGAACAATCGCGAGCGGGATGGCAAGAAAAAGGACTTGTGCGTAGCTCTTCATGGTTCTTCTCCTGGTTGCAATGCATTTTTATGGTTTTTGGCTAGATTGCGCGATGGTTTGCGACAACCAACGGGAGATGGACGCTATCTCGTTGTCGGACAGGTATTCATGTCCGGGCATATCGGTTCCGGGAATACCAAATTTGACAATGTGTGCGAGGCGGTCCCTTCGCTGCGCATTATCGTCTGAAGGTGCGAGATGGAAATAAGGTCCAACCGAAAGATCTGGAGGGAGCCTCTTGAAGCGAGCTTCCCAACGCGTCCGTCCGCCCGCTTCGTGGCAGGTGGCGCAGTGGCGCTGGAAGCCGCGCTCGCCATTATGGGCATTTGCCGTTGCAATGGCTGAAGAAGATGGATGCCAGTTTCCTTCCGAGATCAGATGTTGTGGTGTATCGCTTCCATGCAGGCTTTCGAGGTAGCTCACAAGATCGTCGCCGCGCTCATCGCGAAAGAGGAAAGCATACGAAGGCATGATGGAGGCTCCACTGACCTCGGGCGGGTCATAGAAGTGGAGCTTGAGCCAAAGTGCTGAACGGCGGCCGCCAACCTCCGCAAGGTCCGGACCTTGGCGCCGGTTTCCAATGAGAAGCGGGCGCTCCTGTCGAAGCTCCTGAAGGGGCTCAGTCGGCCCCCACATCAAAACATCCGGCGAGTTCGGACGCACAAACTGAGTGTGGCAGTTGATGCAGCCTTCAGAGATATAGACTCGCCTTCCGCGCTCGACCTGGGAAAGCGGTGGAGAGACGCGCGCGGCGAGAGGAATGCGATCCAGATAGAAGGCCGCCAGAAGCATCGCCACGGTCAGCGCCAGTTCGCGCTTGCGCTGCAAGAGAAAGTTGAACAGCCAGGGCACCAGGATCACTGCCCCTGCCACCAGTACAAACAGAGGCGGAACATAGCCGAGGTTCTGTCCCATCCCGATTCCCATGGCGGAGCCGAACCATCCCGCGATGGCGTAGAGCCATCCAGCCTGGCGGCCGCGCTCTGCCGTGGAAGTGGCCGACCCAAGCAGCGCGGGATATGCGACCAGCGCTACTGAGTAAAGCGAGACGCCGATGGGATAGAAGATGGAGGCCAGTGCCACACGATGCGGGTCAAGAAGGAGCAGACATGCAAGGCCGAGTACAAGAAAGGATGCGGAGATAACAAACGAGAGGCCGCGGCGGCGAAGCAACAGTACGCTGGCCAGAGCTGCCAGAAGATGAAGCAGCCCGTTTGCCCATAGATGGAGCGACCCATGCCACGTGCCTGCCTTCAAGTCTGGCGTGTTCTGAATGATGAAAAAGGCGGCAGAGTCCAGCCAGACAAGCGCGGCAAAACAAGCCAGCACGCGGAGAAACGGGACGGCGGGTTGCGGCGAAATCTCCGCGTCCTCTTGAGTTATAGACGCAGGCCACAGAGTTACACAGACTCCGGCGAGACACAACAAGCCCGCCGTCGCCGCCTGCGCCTCCGCAGAAGCGGCAAAGAATGGTGGAAGATTGCAAACAAGATAGCCGACGCCCGTACCCAACCCAACAATCAGGAGCGGAAACCGATTGCCTGTCCATCGGCGTAGATGAGTAACCAATGTAACGGTGAGAAGGCCGAGCCCGGAGCCGATCAGGAACGAAACAGCTATGCTGGCGGCGGGACCGAGCGGAAGAAGCGAAAGAAATGCCGCCGCACCCGATGCACAAAGTCCAACGCGCAGCCGCAAGTTTGGCGAAGGCCAAATTCTCACCCGCGGTGTAATCAAACTGAGAAGAATTCCGCCGGCAGCCATCGCGGCCATCACGGTAGTCAGGTGTGTTCCGGCCACGCCGAGGCTTGCCAGCCGCTTGAGAAAAGCGAACTGCGCGAAGATAAGGAAGTAGACATAGGTGATCGCGACAAGGCTGGCGCCCTGCCATCCGGATTTGCGCCAGTCACCGCGCAGCATAGACCAACCAGCCTTTGCGAAGACCAATCGCCTGAATAAGAACACAGGCGCCATCGGAGATGGCGACCGTGAGCCAGCCCGCTTCAAGCGTGTGCGCCAGAATCTGCGCGGCGACGAAGATGGCCACGCTGGCACGGGTAATGGCCGTAAGCAACCATATAACTTCCAACTTGCATTGGCTCCCCCGGCGAGCCATCACCCACGCGCCATAAAGGCACGAGAGTCCGACAGAGAGAACAAACGCGCCGATGAACGAAAGAAACGGCAGCGCATCGGCGGGCACGTGCAAGCGCATGAGCCGTAGCGCAAACTCCGGCGCGATGATGAGCAGTGCGCCGGTCAAGGTGTCGGAGAGGCCAATCAACACCTGATAGCCGATGAGGATGGGACGATTCACGCTGTCACCTCCTGTGCAAAGGGTATGGGATTGAGGACAGGGGCGGGTTCGCGAAGCAGCGTTGTGGCGTCGATGAGCCAGTCCAAGGAAGAGACCAGCATCACCACTCCGGCCACTAGGCGAAGAATGTAAACGGCGTTGCGCGCCGCGCTGGGAACAATGGTGAATGTTGGGTCGAAGCCCTCGCGCCAGCCAGCGGCCGACATCAGCACGACGTATCCGAGGACGGCGATATTCCATCCATAGAAAGAGCGTGTCTGATTGAAGATCCATCCGCCCTCGCCGAGCAATTGGACTAAGACGAAGATCAGAAGGCTGGATACAAAGCCGGCCATTGCCAGCAGCGAGTGACCAACGAGACCGTCAGTGAATTTGAAGTGGTCAAGAATGCCAGGAAGAAAGAAAACCCAACCGGTGAGGACCAGGGCCGACCACCAGGCAAGGAAAGCAACGCGCCAGCGGCGCGTGTTCTCATGCCACGCGAAGGCCGCGTAGTAGACCGGCGTGAGCGGTATCCAGATCAGGAGGCTGCCAAGTGAGAGAAACTGCGCTGGGCGATGATGGCTGATGTCCGCGCGGCCTAGAGCAAAGCAGAGGAGAAACTCCGCGACCATGACTGCCCAGGCAATTGCGATCACTTTGGACCGCCCCGCCTTGCGCTGTGTAAGCCCGAAGGGAAGCATGAGCAGAATGGCAACAATCATCAGCGACGATTCAAGCTGGCTTGCTCCAGTGGGGCCGCCGGTGTCGGGATTGATGGCCGGATAGAAGTTGGGGCTGGACGCGATGTACATCACGCAGGGAACAATCAGCAGGAGCGCGAGTCCAAGCAGCTTTGCGCTGCGTGCGGCGAGTGTCGAGTTCTTCCATGTGCGAGCGAATGAGACGGCGAGCAGCAGCCACAGTGCAATCATTGCCAGCGGGAAGAAAACACGCGCGTATCCGCTCCAGTCGAGAAACAGCTTGCCGCTGGAGTGGCCGGAGAGCCAGGAGTACGCGCCCACACCGAGCGCCGCGGACCACACCCACAGAACCGGCCTGCACCATTGCGCAAGCGGCCCGCGATCGGCGCGGAAGACCTTGAAAAGAAACCCGGCCATCGGAAGACTCGTCCAGCCATAGAGCTCCAGATTCATGTGGACCATGATCCAGCGCCCATAGGTCCATTCACCCAGCAATCGATTGAGAGAGGGAAAGAGCAGCAGAAGCGAGATCAGCACGCCGATGGCATTGGCGAAGACAAGCCAGAACAAGCTGTGCCATGCAGCGCTGGCTACAGCCTGCGAGGCACAGCCAGGAGAGATGCTCTTATCAGGCGGGTACTGGCTCATGGATTCTCCCGTCGTGCATCTCCAGCAACCGGTCGCAACGCCCTGCCAGGCCGCGATCATGAGTGGCCATCACCAAAGTCACGCCCTCCGTGGCAACAATGTCGAGTAAGAGTTCAAAGACTGTGCCACTCGTGTGTTCATCGAGTGAGCCGGTGGGTTCGTCCGCAAGCAGGATCTTCGGTTTGTTCATCAGCGCCCGGCAGAGTGCGGTGCGTTGGCGCTCTCCGCCGGAGAGCTTTTGGATGCGATGGCCAAGGCGATGGGTCAGGCCGGTGCGCCCGGCGAGCTGCCGCAGGCGCGCTTGCGCGGTGTGATGATCGATGCCCGCGGCGACCGTGGGAATAAGGCAGTTCTCCGCGAGCGTGAGATCGGGAATCAGGTTGTGGAGCTGAAAGACGAAGCCCACCTCGTGGCGCAGAAGACGCAAAAGATCGCGGTGGCGATTGACCTCAACACCGTTGACCGATACGCGCCCGCGGTCGAGCGAATCCAGCCCGCCAAACAGGTGCAGCAGCGTGCTCTTGCCGCAACCCGACGGGCCGCAGAGAGCAACCGTCTCGCCCTCAGCTACCTCGAAGTCCACTCCCTTGAGAACCGCGATTGTCCCATCGTCATAGCTCTTCCACACGCCCTCGGCGCGAAGGACGATGCGTTTCTGATTGCTCGCTTGTGCCGTTGAAAGATTCATTCGAAGCGCAGCGCCTCCACTGCGCGGATGCGCATGGCATAGATCGCCGGATAGAGCGCGCCGAAGATTCCGGTGAGCAAGGCCAGCAGAATCACGATCAGCATAACGACAGGTTGAATCGTTACGTCGACATAGCCGTGAAGAGCGGGGACCAGCTTAAGCGCGAAGAGAAAGCAGGTTCCGGTCACGAGGCCCAACACCGCGCCCAGCAGGGACACAACCGCTGACTCGCCAAAGATCATCGCGGCAATCTGTAGATGAGAAAAACCGTTGACGCGCAGGATAGCGATCTCACGAATCCTCGTAAACACTGACATGATCATGGTGTTTGCAACCCCCAGCCCTCCCAGCACCAGGCCGCATCCGCCCACGGCCCAGGCGGTGGCCTTGAGGATTCTGAACTGCGAATAGGAGCGCGTGAACTCCGCGTCTTCCAGGCCGATGAGGTTGGGGAACGTCGCTCTGACCATGCTCTTGAAAGACGCCGCATCGTCCTTGTTGCGCAGCTTGATGGTGATGACCGAGGAAGTGCCTTCTTTGTGAAAGAAGCTCTGCGCGGAACTGAGCGGCATGAACACGCCGCCGTCCTCAAAGCCGTTGGCGGTCTTCAGAATCCCGATCACGTGGAAGACACCATGTCCGATAGGCACATGGTCATTGAGCCTGGCGCCTAGAAACTCCGCTGCCCGCTCCCCGAGGACCACGTCATCGGCGTGTTGCGCGAACGTGAGGCGATCGCCCGCGAGCCACGTGGCCTTGCGGATGCGCGCGTCGGCAGCGGTCACGCCAAAGCAGGTGATAATCGGGTGGTCAGCGCTGGACACAATTCCGAAGAGCACCGGATCGGCATGATCCACCATCGGCCAGCCGGCAATCTCTTCCACTGCCGCGGCGGGAACGTTGCTGAAAAAGAGATCAGAGACGTTGCGCTCGAAAACGATGATTTCGCTATTGCTCGACAGGATTCCGGAGAACATTCCGATTGCGCCTTGCAGGATGGTAACCACGGTGAGCATGGCCGCAACACTGAAGGCGATGCCCGCGACGCTGATGAACGAGCGGATGCGATGGCGGCGCAGATTGGTAACGATCAGCTTGAAAAAGATCACAGGTGCGCTCCCATGGTCCTCTCGATAACATTCCCGGTAACCCGGACAAGCTCCTCCTCCAGATCGCTGCGAAGCTTTCCGAGAAACGACAACCCCGGCCTCGATTTGAGAAGCCGATGAAGCGTCGTGTCGCCCAGATAAATGAACCGGGTGAGTCGCAAGACGGTTCCGGGAATCCCCATCGCGAACGCGACGTTCGGCCGGTCGAGCAGAATGTCGCGAGCAACAGTCTTGCCGGCTGCGTCTGCGCTCCCGAGCACATCCTTCAGGTCATCGACCATCTGGTAGCCAAGGCCCCAGTACAGGGCAATCCGCTCAAGGAGTTGAATCTCCCGCGCTGAAGCGCCGCCCAGCATGGCCGGCAAAACCAGCGTGAGCCGGATCAACGAAACCGTCTTGCCCCGCGCGATTCTCTCCGTAGTCTCCCGGTTGTGAGGCAAGGTTGAGTAGTGTAGATCGAGACTCTGTCCATTGAGCAGCCCTTCCACGCCTAAACACTGTTCAATGTAGGCCAGCGCGCAGGACTGAGATTGTGATGAAGACGCGGAAACCGCTCGCCAGGTCAGCGCGTAAGCGCGATTGATGAGGGCCAGCGCGGCAAGGATCGCCCCTGCTTCGCCATATGCGAGATGAACGCAGGGTACGCCACGCCGCTCGGATGCATTGTCCATGCACGGCAAGTCGTCGAAGAGCAGCGAAGCGGTATGGAAGTATTCGAGCGCGATGGCCAGATCTTTGGCGTGAGCGCTGTCCATGCCGTAGGCCATCGCCGCCTGAAAGACCATTCGTGGGCGAACCAGGCTGCCCGGATTGTCCAATACATGGCGAAGCGCCTCCTCGAGATGCGGATCGAGGGTGGCGGGCAGCGGCATCGATGCTCTGAAAGCATCCGCGAATGGCGTTGTATTGAATTTGTTCATGCATGGCGCCGTTGGCGCTCGTGTCCTCGGGATCGTCTTTTCCTGTCGTTTGCATCGTATGTACGGGAGAATCACATGGATGTTTCTCCCGTACGGTCGACTTGAATGCAATTCATGGGTAAGACGGATTCGCAGCTTCTTTGGAGAGCAGCAAAATGCGCCTGTCTTCATGACGATTTGTTCATTTCGGGGGAATACTTTTGCGACTATATTTAAGGTTACTGGACTCGCATGACGGATAGCCAACTTCATCATGACAATGTGTTCATCTCCCGAAAGTAACGGATTCCCTCGTCTCTGTGGTTTCCTATCGGAAGACACTCATAACAATCTGCCTGAAATGCACTAATATCCACATATGCGACTTCTGCTGGTTGAAGACGAACCCGACATACAGAACTTCCTGAAATCGTCCTTGACGGAGGCTGGATATCAGGTGGACGCGGCAGCGGATGGCAAGACGGCTGAGCGGCTGGTGATCGATGGTCAATTCGACATACTGATCGTTGACCTCGGGCTGCCCGACCAGGACGGTATCAGCCTGATTCTCAAGTTGCGTCAACTCGGAGTCCGTGCGCCGGTGCTGATTCTGTCAGCGCGCCGGAGTGTCGATGACAGAGTGCGGGGCCTGGAGCAAGGCGGGGACGATTATCTGACCAAGCCTTTTGCGCTGGCAGAGCTATTGGCCAGGCTGCGCAACTTGATCAAGCGCAACAGTCCTCCCGGCGCCGAGGCAATCCGTTTGCGAGTTCTTGACCTTGAACTGGACTTGCTTCGCCGCGAGGCGACCCGGTCAGGACAGCTCTTGCAACTCACGCCCCAGGAGTTCGTACTGCTGGAGTATCTTTGCCGCAATGCGGGCCGCGTGGTGACGCGCTCGATGATTCTCGATCAGGTATGGGGCATGCGTATTCAGCCGGATACCAACGTGGTGGATGTTCACATCTATCGCTTACGCGGTAAGGTTGATGGTCCGGGGCAGCAGCCGATGATTCGAACACTGCGAGGTGTGGGCTATGTCCTCAAAGACCGCTAAGCCCGTCATGCACAGCGCTGCCTGGCGCATCTCATTGTGGGCGACGCTCGCCTTTGCCTGCGGAACCATGCTGGTATTCGCCTTTCTTCATCGCTTTGTCGCCGACGACATCCAGCGACGCAGCGACGCATGGTTGTCAGGAGAGGTCGAGGTGCTCGGAGACGTGGCTGAGCGGACTCCAAAGGACGCTCTCTACGACCGGGTCGTTGGAGAAGTGGCGGAGCTGGCAGGCAAAGAAGTGCCGAACAAGCTGCTCTCGGAGAGCAGCTCTAACGACTCGGTGTTCTTCCTTCAGACCGGCGGCGATGGTTCGCGGCAACTGTGGGTTGGCGCGGGAGATGGCGAACCAACTCTGAAAGCCATTCAGGCCGTAAAAATTGTCTCCAATCATCCAACCGATCTGCATGTCCAGGGCTTCGGAGTTCCTTTTCGCGTGGCGTCGATTCGCCTGGATGATGGAAGCTATATCTATCTTGGACTTTCCGAACGGGATGAACTGCGGGTACTCAGAAGCCTGCGCCTGCGATTCTTTCTGCTTTGGCTGCTGATTGTTCTTTTCGGGTTCGGCATTGTCTTCTTTACCACTCGGCGTATGTTGAGCCACGTGAGGAAGATTGGCGAGGCTGCTTCGAGGATAGGGCACTCCGATTTGACTGCCAGGGTGCCAACGACCCAGAAACATGACGAGGTCAGCAACCTGGCTTTGACGCTCAATCACATGCTCGACCGCATCGAGAGTTCCATGCACCAGTTGCACACCATCACCGATTCGCTAGCGCACGATTTGCGCAGCCCGCTCACCGCAATTCGCGGAAAGCTGGAGATGTCGTTGTCAGCGGTTATGCAGGTCGAGCAGGCCGAGCCGATTGTCTCCGCCATCGAGGAACTGGATCGGCTGACCGATTTCCTGAATAAATCTCTGGATGTCGCCGAGGCCAAGGCGGATGCACTTCGACTCAATCGGGTTGCGCTCGACTTGGACGAATTGCTGAGAATCATGATCGATCTCTACGAGCCTTCGATGTCGGAAAAGGGCCTGCAAATCAGGCTGCAGAGCGGCGGCCCGCTCACCATCGAGGCCGATGCAGCGCTGCTTCATCGCATGGTCGCGAATCTATTCGACAATGAACTGAAGCACTTGCCTCCCGCTTGTTCGGTCACCATACGGTTGAGTGTCGAGGACGATGCAGCTTCTCTCATCCTGGACGACGATGGGCCTGGTTTCGATCCGGAGGTTTGTCTTCACCTGTTCGAGCGCCGTGTGAAGGGACGGGATTCAAACGGGCACGGACTTGGTCTGGCATTCATCGATGCTGTCGCGCGCGCCCACGGAGGAACCGTTGCAGCATCGAATCGCGAAAGCGGCGGAGCTCGCATTATTGTTGCTCTTCCGCTCGCTTCAAACCAGGGTTACCAGTCCCCGGTTCCGGCGATTTGAGGTTTGCACTAAAGCTAAGGAAATGGATCCCAGCTCATTCAGCCGGACATGATCCTTAGGCGTCATATCCGGCCAGCCCTGGAACGGATTGGAGTCAAGAAACAAATTGGCTGGCATTAATTCAGGCATGGACTGGCGACGATTCTGCGGCAAAAATGGGTAGACATCAAAACAGCCCAGGAGTTGCTCCGTCAGGCCAATAGACGGATCACACAGGACATATATCAGCAGTCCGTCAGCGAAGAACAGCGATTCGCCCAAGACCCGGTCTTCCGGGATCTGCTGAAAGGAGGCTCGACTCAGCACCCTTCAGCACTCTAATCGAACCCCAATTCTCGCAAGGAAGCAGAGGTCAAACGAGAAGGCGTCATCGACATCAGGATCGCCCTCAGGCCCAATTCGATTCCAGCCGGCCTCGGGTTTCCCCAGGGCGGCCGTGTATGAACGCACCTCACTTCCACAAGCGTCCTTGGTCACCCACCGCCTTCGAAGTCAAAGAATACATCCAGACGGCGGACTGCTCCGGTGCGCTCAAATACAGCAGCGCTGGTTTCGGCATCGAGGTTAAGCGCTTCAACCGAATATCGGGAGCCGTCGGCGCGGGTGATTTCGATCCTCTGTGGTCCGGACTGATGCGCTACCACGGGCACCTGGCAGGTAGTAAACGCCAGCGTGCCGGGATCAAGATCGAGGCTGCGCTGCTGGCCATCGAGATCGTAGAAGTGGAACCGCTGCGCCTCCTGTAAAAACTCGCCGCGGCTGACGAGGTAGCGGCGGAAACCGAGCCGCCCATTCTCGACGGCTACGCCCATCTCGCCGAGCCGCGAGATGAGATCCTCCTTTACCTGACCGGTCATGCCAGGCTGCTGTACTCCCGCAAATCCGGGCGTGTGGGAATAAGGATCAGTGGGGATCGCGCCATACAGCTCCGGCGACTTGTGAACGCCGATGCCCTCGCGAATTTCGTGGTAGTGGCTGATGATGCGCCCGATGACGGCGACGTCCTCGCCCGCGCCCATGGCGTGGTTAAGCACCTCCTGAACTGCCAGAAGGAGCTTGGAAACCATGTGCCAGTAAATGCAACCAAGCCCCTCATACTTGTAGAACGTGCCCGAACGGCCGGTGAAGGACTGGTGATCGAAGACCTCCTCATACAACGCGAGAATGCGCGCGTTTTCCTCGTCCGGCAGGCCGAGCTCCAAGAGCGCCTTCTTTAACAGCACGGCGTTTCGGAAGGCCGCATTGAAGTGAGCCACGCCGTTCAGATCCTGAACCACGATACGGCGGTCGCCGCGCTCGATCATCGCCGCCAGCGTCTTTGATTGCGCGATGGCCGCGGCCGGAATGTTGTTCTTCTCAAGAAAGCCAGGCAATTTGCGGTCCGGATAGAGGACGTAGCTGTTCTGGTCAGCACGATAGAGGCGGCTCAAGCGCAACGCGTCCAGCAGTGCGACCGAATCCCGCGCAAGGAGAGCCCCCGAGCTGAGCGCGGCTACCTGGCCTTCGAGCATCTCGTAGAGGCGGCGAATCACTATTCTGTCGCCGTCAACCTTCATGAGGTTGTAGGAGTGATACAGGCCATCCTCGCGCCGGTTAGCGCGAATGGAGTGGTCCATGTAGTTGACCGCTACGTCGAAGAAGGCAAGCAGCTCCACGACGCCGAGCGGGGTCTGGCGGCCTGAAAACCCGTGCGCATAGACCTTGGCTCTATAATCGCTTCCCGTGTTGCCCAGGGAATCGAGGACCACCTTGCGGTCCCGGTCCGAGATCCGTCCGCCGAGCAGGCTCGCATGGCGTTCCAGCGCTTCGGCCACGCGGCGAAAAGTTTCGGCGACTTCCGAAGAGACCTCAATCGCTGGCGTGCCGGCGCCGGAGAAGATGGCGCGGCAAAACGCCAGGAACCGGCGCAGGTAGCAGAGGGTCACCATCGAGACGCCGGGGCCGACCAACGCGTTGTTTGCGTCGTTCCACTCCGGCCGCTGTGTATTCATCCACAGGCCGGCCTCGGGAATGAAGTTGAAGAGCCTGGCCAGCACCAGGACCAGCAGCTTTTCGGTCAGGTTCGCGCGGTAAGGCGCACCATCCGCGCCCTGCAGAGCCTTGCCGTCCGCCCCCATCGCTGCCACCCTCTGCTGGATCTGACGATCGAGAGCGGCGTCGAAGTCGATGGTGTTGCGAGGATCTTCGAGAAGCGCGCTATAGGGTCTGATGCGGTAGGGAATATTGGCGTAGGTGAAGACGCGGCGCGTCAGCAGGCCGGCAAGAGTGCCGGGGTGGTAGCGCGCGGAAAGTTCCAGCAGCTTCAAGAGATAGGCCGCCTGGTGGTCGCCCCAGTAGCCGATGTACGACCACGCGTCGTGCGGGTCGAGCACCTCCCATTCGTAGCCGTCGCGCATGATGCGGTACGGGTTATGGCCATCCGCGGTCGAAGAGTCAACAAACTTGAAGATCATGCTCTCGATGTAGCCAGGAAAGGAGAGCGCCAGCGCCTCCCAGTTCTGGAATATGTCGCGCCAGTTACCCTGGTAGTTCAGTATCCTTTCGCCTTGTTCGTTCTTGATCTTGATGGCAAATTTATTCCAGGGGCGGCTGGGATCGCCGTGCCGGCGGCTGAAGGTCAGTGGCAGGTACTCGTGCGCCAACCTGTCCAGGTCAGGGTCCTCTTGCTCGCGCGCCAACGCAAGAAGGCGGCTATGCAGCAGGGTTTTCGGCAGCGCGTCAAGGAAGGCGGCCCTCCGCTGGGCTACGTCATGGTTGGCCTTCCCGATGAACGCCTTGAAGTCGGATCGGGAAACCTGGTATCCGCGCTCTGGAATCCCGCCGCGCATAATGTTGAACAGGGCGTTGGAGAAGTGCCGATCCGAACTGAGGTCATCGCAGGTACATTGCAGGCCGTCAGCCGCGGCCACAATGCGAACCAGGTTCGTGGTGCCTCGCGCGATGTCTTCGTCGAGCTGCGCGCGCAAGTTTCCGCCGGGCTTAAGGAGATCGACAAGCGCGGCGACGTTCGCCGCATCCTGCTCGACCTCCGCGACCAGGCTCCACTCTTTGCGACCGCGTGCGGGCAGCGCTAGCGTGGTGTTAACGAAGTAGGCACCGCGGCGGCCACGAATCAGCGCTTCCTCGTCCACCGGCTCGCCCCGCCGGAAGCGATCAAGCTGGACCGAGCACAGCAGCCGCCGGGCGGATTCAAGTCCCTCCGACCAAACCGTGGTCACGCGGAGCGCCTCATTGGGCTCAGGCCGGTCCGCTGGGACAGAGCTGAGCTTGAAAAGGCCCAGACCTGTCTTGCAATCCAGTTCATTTTCCTTGTAGCCGTCCGCCAGGTTGCTGTATTCGAGCTGGAAGCGGCTCGTCAGCCCGGCAGGCATGAGGTTCTGGATCCCATCCAGAAGATCAATTTCCACTGGCTCTTCACTCAGGTTGACCAAAGCCGCGCGCCGCACGAAGCCGAATCGGTCGCTTGACATCCAGCCATAGGAGAAGGACAAGCCGAGGTCGTGGTTGACCTCCTCGAAGATGAGTTTGTTGCTGTAGACGCTCTTCGACAGGCTTCGGGTGACGCTATACAGGCCTTCGCAGTGCTGCGAGAAAGGCTCCCACAGCAAGGTACACCCGGCGCACGTTACAAGAAGGATCGTCTTGCCGCCGGTCTGATCCTGGCTGTCATGAAGACGGTCGTCGGTTGTATATGGGAACAGAGCGCGGTCGGGATCCCTACGACCGGCGGTGAGTGCGCCAGTCGAGGAGACGAACATCCAATGGTCCGAGTCGCCGACAATGCTCATCAGAAACGGCGCCATTGCGTCGTAGTTGACGATGCGGTAGAAACGCTCGCCGCCGATCTCGATTTGGCCTCCCTCGATCTCCCGTGCGCCATGATGGAGGGGCGTTTCTCCCACAACAGTTGTACTCATTACATAGCCTCTGATTTGGATACTTCTCCCTCCGAAAACTTGTCGGGATTGAATCTCGTGTTCAATTGAATCGGCGACTTACTTACTTCTAACTCTCGGCAAGTTTTGAGTCCCCGTTAAAATGCTTTCCTCGTCACAGGCTTCTGTCAGCGGTTTTGGTTGACAGTCGGCGGCAAATCGTAATTCGGCGACGTTGGTCCGGCCGGCATCAACTCCGGATACAGCCCTTGCATAGCCAGCTTCGCTTTGCGATCTGCTGAAAACAGCCCCCAATGGCCTTCGGTTCCACTTCCCTTCCAAGGCTCGTCAAAGGCCTCGAAGTAAAAAGTTGTTACGCTGTTGGCTTTGGCCCATGCTGTAAGTTCCTCGTAGTATCGCTTTTGCTTCTTTTCGTCGCCGGCTCGCGGGACGTGCTGGTCGCCGGCCGTGAAACTGGCCCAGCCGGCTTCGCCGAGCACGATAGTCTTTCCCGGATGAGCTTTGCGCACGCTTTCATAGTCCTTGACCGTCGAAGCCATAGCCGTGTCGATATCCTCGCGGCCCCATATGGGATACGCATGCATGGTAATGAAATCTACGTGTTCCGCTAGCTTCGTTTGTTGCCGCCAGTAAATGAAATCGTCAGCGACCGTGACCGGGCATCTCACTGCCTTCTTCACCTGCGCTACGTACTCGGTCGCTTTCTCCTCCGTCAGTTGGTGGTCGGACCAGGAAACCAGAATCTCGTTGCCCACACTCACCGCCAGAACGATTTTCTTGTACTGGTTTGCCAGGCGGATTCCTGTGGCAACCTGCTCTGCGTTCTTGCCTTCGTAGCCTGGCCTGCCATCAAGCCAGATGCCGAGCAGTACCTTGATTCCCATCTTGTTATGCCGGATAACTTCCAGCACGTCTTGCGAGTGCTGGTCCGCGCCATAAAGACGAATCAGGTTCCAGTTTTTCTTCAGTATTGTGAGGTCTTCAAGGATCTGCGCCTGAGTTGGAAAACGATTCAGTTGCGGGCTTTGGCCGGCGCGGTAGCCGGAGTAATCGATGGCGTTGCCGTTCCATTGCTGCACCGTGAGATCGATCTTGCGCGGGGCTGCATCAGCTTCCGCCGTCAAAGCCAGCAGTCCAAACGCAAAAACGCAAGGCAGGTCTATCTTCAAGAACACATTTTTCATAACTCAATCTCTCCCCGGCGTTCCTTCAGATCCGCTTCGACCTTCACCATCATGGCGTCGTTCAGCGGATAAGCCGCCATTGCGGCAGCGGCCAGCACAAGTAGCACGCAGGGAATCCAGCTCATGGAAAGAATGATGCCGTGAAGCGAGCGGCTGGTTTGTTCCACGTTCGCCACATACCCGAAGTAAGTGAGAATCAGGCCAAGCATCCATGCGCCGACAGCAAATCCTATCTTGGTGGCAAAGATTGCCGAGGCAAATACCAGTCCCGTATTTCGCCTGCCGGTACGCCATTCGGCATGGTCCGCCGTGTCTGCGAACATGGCCCAAACCAGAGGAGAGTTGAATGCGATGATGAAGCTGGAAACGATTTGCAACGAGAAGACCAACCATAAATCAGTTGGCTTTGCAAACCAAAAGAATCCCACTACCAGGCCGCCGACACCGAGCGCCACCATGAAAAGACTCTTCTTGCCAATCCACCTCGCCAGCGGCGACGCAATAGATACGGCTGAGATGAACGCCAGGCCGTTGGCTAGCAGAAACCACTTCAGAAGATCTTCACGTTTCAGGAAGTACTTGAAATAGTATGCCGAGACCGAACCTTTCACAGCGAACGCCGCCAGTGTCAGTAGCAGTACGCCAACCAGTACGATCCACGGCTTGCTTCCGAACAGCCCGCGGAGATCGAGCTTGAGGCTCGTGCTCTGCTTCGGGGGCGGGGCAACGCGCTCGCGAGTGGTAGCAAAGCAGACGATCAGCAGGAGAATGGCAAGAGCACCATAGAGCACCATGGTCATTTGCCAGCCGCGGGTATCGCTGCCGTGACCCAAGAACTTGACCAGCGGAAGGGTGTAGTACTGCACGAAGATGCCGGCGGTAAAAGCGCCAATGAAGCGAATCGAGGAGATGGAGGTGCGCTCCTGCGAATTCGGTGTAATCACGCCCATCAACGCCGAGTATGGAATGTTCACCGCCGTGTAGATGAACATCAGGGAACTGTAGGTGATGTAGGCATACACCAGCTTGGCTCCGCTGCCCAGATGCGGCGTGGTGAAGGTCAACACACCCGCAGCGGCAAACGGCACGGCGCCCCAAAGCAGATAAGGACGGAAATGTCCCCAGCGCGTCCTGGTGCGGTCGGCTATCGAACCCATCACCGGATCAGCCACCGCGTCGGCAACGCGAGTGACCAGGAGCATGGTGCCGACGGCAGCGGCTGAGATGCCAAATATGTCGGTGTAAAAGAAGAGCAGAAACCACTCGAAGGTCTTCCAATAAAGATTGGAGGCCGCATCTCCCAGGGAGTATCCAATCTTCTCCTTGAGTGAGATACGATCTGCAAACGGAACCGCTACTTTCGCTGTTTCCACGCGGGCCTCACCCCTCCGGCGCGTACTGAGGCACCGGGTGCAATAAATTTACCTCTTAATTGGCGTACACCCGCACGTAGTCCACCAGCATGGTTGACGGGAAGACAGTGGTGGAATTCGGATTGCCGGGCCAGCTTCCGCCGACCGCGAGGTTCAAAATCACGAACTGCGGGCCTTGATCGAAGGGCCAGGTTCCGGCTTGGCTGGTGGACGTGAAGGTCTCGTAGACGTTGCTCGGAGTGTCGACGTAATACTCAATTTGTCCCTTCGACCAGATCATGCCGTATTTATGCCAAGTGGCAGCGGAAAACCCTGTGACCGTGTACGGTGTGCCGCCATTCAGGTTGGTCCCATGAATCGATGACTGAGTCCAGTCGTAGCCAGGCGCGGATCCGGTGCCGGGGCCACCGAAGGACGTGTTGCTGCCGTCGATGTGCTCCATGATGTCGGCTTCACCGCAAGCTGGCCAGTTCACTGTGGCGATGTTGTTGCCTAGCAGCCAGAAGGCGGGCCACATCCCCTGGGACTCGGGCAGCAGGATGCTTGCCTCAATGCGCCCGTACTGGAAGCTGAACAGCCCCTCGGTCTTCAGCCGCGCCGATGTGAAGTCGCCTGCCGCGTATCCGCCGGGAGTCGTCTGCCGCGCCACAATGTTGAGGCCTCCGCCCGGCGCTACAAAAGCATTCGGAGTTGTGGTGCTGCATGGAGTGGCCGTTGAACCCCAGGCGCAGTAGGTTTCCAGCTCGTTATTTCCACAGCAGTCTGTCCCTGTATCGTAGGTCCACACTGAAGCATTCGGCTCCGAGTTCGAGCTGGACGTATTGGCAAATTCATCGCTCCACACCAAGGTATCGGAGGCGATGTTAGGTGTGAATGTCTTTGTGGCAACGCTGCTGTTCGTGTCTCCCGAGGCCACGGCGATCGCATTGATGGTCAGATTTGAGGCCGCCAGAAAAGGTGCCTCGTACACAATCGACGAAGTCGTAGGTGTGGTGCCATCGATGGTGTAGTAAATCGTAGCCCCGGAAGTTGTTGTCGTCAGAGTGACCATCTGCGCGCCGTTCTGTGTGTTTGCTGTCGTAGCGGGGGAAATCGTAGGCGCTGTTGCCTGCACGGGGGTAATCGGGCTCGTTCCGCCTCCGCCGCAGCCGGCGAGCAAAACAGTACTGGCACACAGCACGAACTGGAAAGCTGACATCAACGAGTCTGCCATAGAATCGATCTCTCCTTGGGCTTGATTCATCTTATTCCGTTCCTCGCATGGGTATGCGGAGAACAGAAAACTGGATGCAGGAATATCCGTCAAGACTCCGGGCAGCCGCAATGCGGCTGCCCGGAGAAGTTTGCATGATTGGTTAGAAGGTAAAGCGCGCGCCAAACTGACCAACGCGTCCGCCGATGTTGCCATAAGTGAGAATCTCGCCGAAGGTCGCGTCAGCCTTGTTCGTGTCGGGGCCGGCCAGCGAGTCGCGGTTGAAGACGTTGAAGAATTCAATGCGCAAGGTCAGGTTATACTGCCTGTTGGCTCCAGCGGTCAGGCTCTTGTGCAGAGCGAGATCCTCGGATGCAAAGCCCGGATTGCGCACCTGCGACTGATAGTTCCCCGCCGTGCCAAGTTGATTCGCTGCCGGATCGGCAAAGCAGTTCTTGTTCAGCCAGACCTGGCCTAGCTTCGGACTGCCATTGGTCAGCTTGCAGCCGGAAACCAGATCGACGTAGATCGAGTTGAATCCCGGGTAGTTGTTGGTGGAATGCACCGAGATCGGCGATCCGGTCTGGTAGTGGAAGTCGCCGTCCAGCGTCCAGCCGCCGATGAGTTCATCCGCCAGCGTGCTGACATCGGACATCAACATCTTGCCCCGGCCAAAGGGAAGGTCATAGATCACATAGCCCTTGACGATATGCGTGATGTCGAAGTCGGCGATATCCTTGGCTTCGTCCTTGAGATCATAAGTATTTTGCAGCGGACCGGTCCACCATGGCTCCTGGAAATCCGAATCGATGTCGCCGTGGGCGCGTGACCAGTTGTAACTGGCTTGCAGGGAGAGTCCCTTTGCCGCGCGGCGCACGACGCTGAATTGCAGACTCTTGTAGTCGGAGTTGCCCAGCGGCGAACCCACCGAGAGCAGCGGTCCAGTATAGCCGGCAAAAACCTGCGGGTAGGGAACAAGTGCGACCAACGGGTACTGGTCTCCGCAGGAACTCCATGCCGCGCAGATTACGCCCATGCTTTGCGGAGTGTTCCCCGTCGCAACAAAGTTCTGCCAGTCGGCAATCTTCGGCTGATCGTGCTGGAAGTATCCGCTATGCAGGTGCGTACTCCAGCTCTGAATCCAGTTCACGTCCAGCTTGGTCACCTTGTCCAGCTCGCGCTGCACTCCAAAGTTGTACTGCCAGGTGTTGCCCGGCGTCAGCGAACGCGGATCGATGCTGATCACGTCAGAGGTAATCAGATCCGGGCTTTGCGCTCCCAGGGTCTTCGGAGTTACGAGTGTCGGGTTGTAGCCGCCATCCCAATTAAAGTTGGCTTCCTGGGTGACGTCGTGGAAGCCTATGTCGCCGGCCTGCTGATAGGGAACGCCGCCCCAGGTGTTCATGTTCAGCGGCGTAAAGAATATGCCGCCGTTGCCGCGTGCCACGGTCTTCTCGGTCAGCTTGTAAGCTGCGCCGATGTGCGGAGCGTAGTTGTAGTAGTCCTGGCGGCGCTCGAAGCTCTCGCTGCCGTTGTGGAGGAACTCGTATGTGCCTTGGAGGCCGGACATGGTGTTGAAGTCGTTCAGTTCAAAGCTCGACCAGTGGCCATACTTTTCGTGGTAGGGATTGTTGAAGTCCCAGCGCAGGCTCACATTCATCGTCAACCGCGGATTCACCTTGATGTCGTCGCTGGCATAGAAGGAGAGAGCCTTGCGGCGTCCGTATTCGTTGTCGGGGTTGTTGCTTTCGGCGTTGTAGACATCGCCCAGCAGGAAGCTGCCGAAGGCGTTGCCGGTAACCTGATAGCCAATGCCGGCTGTCGTCGACGGATCGAAGATAATCGGATAGCCGCCCATGAAGGTGCCGTTATCGGTGTGGTAGTTGAACTGCATGGCGCGGAACTCGACGCCTGCTTTCACATTGTGGTGCTTGTGGCTCCAGACCACTTGATCGGCGTATATGAATGTGTTGCCGGCATAGTAATCGTTGTACTGGCTGCCCACATCCGAGAAGTTCCAACCGTTCTGGTAGTTGGCGCCATTGGTGTACTCGCCGGATTCAAAGTAGATCAGCGGGAAGTTGCCCGCGGCGTCCGTTACACCGCTGGCCAGGCCCAGGTCGCTGTCCCATTTGCTCGTCTGGGAAGTCGCGATGCTGGGATTGCGGAAGCGGTTGAATGTGGCATAGACCGTATTCAACAGGTTTGGCGTGATTGTGATCGCATCGCTCAGGCGTGCGCCCGGAGCTGTGGTGTTATGCCAGTAGGAGTTGGCCATCGGACCGCCATACTTGGCGATCGGTGACCATGCCCCACCCTGATCGGCGTTGATGCGCGGATAGTCATCCCAGTAAAACGACCCGGCGATATGCTGCTTCGTGCTCGGGTTGTAATCCATCTTGATGCTGCTCTGCGTGTTGTGGAACCAGGGATCGGGCTGATAGGCCGGGCCTGCTTCGTTGAGAGTGTTCGTCGACGCGGGCGTGTAGTACTTGTTGTAGAGCTGAAGAATCTTGGCAGTCGTCTTGCTGATCAAGCTGGTGGGAATCTGGTTATTGGCAAAGACGCAGCCCGTTCCCGGCATATAAATTGAACCCTGATAGACATTCACTAGGGGAGCACCCGTGTTGCACACGCCAGCGTTAGTCACGGGGTAAGCCGTGCCAACCACGTTGCCGGTCGACAGCATCGGGCTCATATCGGCATACGCCAACACGTTGTTGCTAGAGTCCAGGCCCATCATCGCACTGGTGGGAACGGTGCGCGAAAGAGCCCCCAGATTCCACTCCGACTGCATATAGCGCTCGAAGGATCCGAAGTAAAACAGCTTGTCCTTTACGATCGCGCCGCCAAAGCCGCCGCCCCAGTCGGAGAGCGTCTCGTTCAGTTTCAGGTAAGCAGCCTTATCAAGAGGATTAGGGTCTTGGATGGCATCCAGTTTGTTCCATGCGCTCTCAGCATCCAAGTCAGCCGAGTGCATGAAGCCGAACGCGCTTCCGTGAATCTTGTTGGCGCCGGACTTCAACTCATATTTGAAGACACCGCCGCCCGAGCGGCCCGCGTCGGCGCTGATGCCCGACGTGTCCGCCTCAAATTCCTGCACGGCTTCCATGGGGGGTTGCGACTCACTGATGTAGCCGCCTAGCTGTGAAACCGCCGAGGTGCCGTCGATCAGCACTTCCTTGGTCATCGCCATGCCGCCGTTGATGTGCGAGCTGTAGTCGGTGCCTTCCACGCCCGGCAAGTACGCAAACATGAAGTTGGAGAGATTGCGGCTGCCCTGCACGTTCAAGGGAAGCTCGCTCACCGCCTCGTTGTTCAGGTTGGCGGAAAGTGTGGAGTCCTCGGTCTGCAGAATCGGCGGCGCGCTGGTCACTTCCACGCTCTCCGTCATCCCGCCCACTTGCAGCGTGGCATCAACTTCCGCCACCTGGCTGATCAACAGCGTCAGGCCCCTGCGCTCCAGAGTCTTGAATCCGCTCTTGGAAAAGCTGACGGCATAGTTGCCTACAACGAGGTTGCCCACCCGGTAAAAACCGGTGCTGTCCGTGCTTGATGTTTCTACCGCGTTTGTGTCCACATTGGTCACGCGGACCTGCACGCCCGGCATCACTGCCGACGACGAGTCCTTCACCGTGCCCAGGATAGTGGCGCGGTCCGATTGCGCGAACATAGGCACCCCCATGGCCAGCGCAATGAATGCGAATAAAGCCAAAATCCTCTTTGGCGTCATGAGACTCCTCCATAAGACCGCACAAGACGCGCGGCGGCTGTGCGCGTCCATTTCCGCTCGGCCCTCTTGTCGAGTCGGCGTACGCGCTCAGTTGAATTCAACCGGTTTTACAACCGGTTTATTAACCCGGTTTTAATTTCGTAGACACTTTAGTGTTTTTCTCGTACACATGTCAAGTGGTTTTGGTATTATTTTCTTGTGCGTACATCCAAACAGCGAGTCGGTGGCCCCAAGCCGCCTGTCGGAACTCCATCTAAGCCAGTTAGTTTGAGAGAGTTGGCGGCCTATCTCGGACTCTCTCGCTCGACTGTCTCTCTGGTGCTCAATAACTCGCCTGTGGCCCAGGGGCTCACGCAAGAAACCCGCGACCGCGTGTTGAAGGCTGCCGCCGAACTGCACTACAAGGCGAACTATTTCGCTCGGATGCTCAACAACAAGCGAAGCCACATGGTGGGCATTCTCTCTCCCGACCTGGGAGAAGGCTACGACGCGGCGATTCTCAATGGTATTGAACGCCTGCTGCTTGAGCGCGATTATCTCTATTTTGTTTCCAGTCATCACTGGAATCGGGACCTCATCAAGCAACGGCTGGAGGTCTTTGCCGAGCGCGGGGCGGAGGGCGTGATCCTGGTCAATACACCGGCCGTTACTGCGCCGAATCTTCCGCTGGTTTCCATCGGCAGCCTGGAATACGATTTTCCCCTGACGCAGATTACGCTCGACAATGCCCATGGCATTCGGCTGGCATTGGAGCATCTGTATGCGCTGGGGCATCGCAGGATCGCATTCCTGAAAGGGCACACGCAATCGAGCGATGCCGAGTCGCGTTGGGCCGCCTGCGTGGAAGCCGCGCAAGGGTTGCGCTTGCGCATCCACAAGGAAGGCGTGGTTCAACTGAAGCGTATAGACGATGGTCTGGACCCCATACGCGAGGGATATGTCGCCGGGAAGCGGTTGTTGAGCGCTTCGCAGAAATTCACAGCCCTGCTGGCATTCAACGATATGTCCGCTATCGGCGCCATCCACGCATTTCGCGACGCCGGAAAGCGGGTTCCGGAAGAGATTTCAGTGGTTGGCTTCGACGATATTCAGGCGGCAACCATCGTCCAGCCGGCTCTGACGACGGTTCGCCAGCCGTTGATACGGATGGGCATACTGGCCGCCACGGAGCTATTGGCCAGCATCGAGGATGCCAATTTGCAGCCGCGCCAGATCTCGATTCAACCGGAACTGGTGATACGCCAGTCGAGCGCAGCTTGTCCGCCTTGTCCGCAAGGATGAGAACATCTTTTCGTGCGAATGTTCGCAGATGCGTAAGAGGACCCTTGAAAACCCCACAGCGTTCGCGATTCGAAATTGAAAAAGCGTCGGCCGCGTTGCGTTCCAAAAGCAAAAAAGGCCCCCGCGGGCCGGGAGCCTCTTCTTGTCCTAAAACTCCTTGCTCAGTTCGCCCAATGAGGGCTCGAAGCCCTAACTTGTACCTTTTTGTACCTTGATGTCACATGCCAGATTGGACTTAAGTCCTTTAGAATCTGGCGGGGACGACGTGGCTCGAACCCGCAACCTCTGCCGTGACAGAACTATGAAGAATGGTAACCCATTGATTCTAAAGCGCACTGATGGCTCAGAAAGCGCACAAGAGCACCCAAAATGAGGCTTCAGCACCCTTATCGAACCCCAATTCTTTGAAGAAAGCAGAGGTCAAACAAGCAAAGAAGAAGAGCAAATCCAGCTAAGGGTTGACGGGTGTCAAGCCTATGCAGCTGACAGGCGCTGAACCGAGCCATGGGAACAATGTGGCGCGGGCAGCGGAGCAATTCACCCATCGTGACGGCCATCTTTACAAAGATGTCAGGGCTCGGATTTTAGGGGCATCATGCCGACATTCCGGGAGTAGTCCTGAGCCAAAGATGATAAACGTCTGTATATAAGGCAGTTGCTTGGCTCTGAGTGGCTTGCGGGTAGCCGGTTAATCTTTCTTCGGAACACTGGTCCGCCCGCTTCAACGAAGCCCATTGTCCGGATTGCCGGTGAACCACTCGGAGCTGCCGCGAATTACCTACCTTCTAAAAGTCGAATATGTCGGCCACATGATTGAACAGCGCGATAGCTGCACGCCGATTGTGGTCCGCCGGATACGAGGAGAGCAGCCTCTGTGAGTCCGGGGCACTTATGATGCTGCCAACAGCGAAGCTCATTCGCCCTTCATTTCGCCGTTCCCTGGGTTGCATCAGTTCCGGATCACTGTCCAGATTCCCCTCATGCAGCACCCCGTCGTCCGAGATCAGGAGACCGAGGAGAAAGACAGCTTCTCCCGGATTACAATTCGTTCCATTGCGATCTGCCGAAAACAACGCGGGGAAAGCCTTGATCGCCGCTGCGTGTTCTCTGAATCTCCGCAGGGACGTTTCGTCGGTCTTTATGGATGACGGAGCCCCAACCCCTTTCATCAGATCATTGAAGGCCCGAACAACATCGCTTTCAGCAACTAGCTTTCCCTTGCCTATTCGTGCGGTCTGCTCTGCCCATGCCAAGCGGTCGGCGAGTTTGGCGGCGTACTTTTCGCCCAGGAACTCGACTTCAAAAGTTTCCATTCGCCCGGATGGAGATCGCCCGTAGGTCCATTGATTGGGCAAGATCAAGTCAACTAAATCCCTGCTATATTTGTGGATTCCCGCAGGATCGGAGGCCGCTGCTTCTTGATCGAAAAGACAGAAGAAGATTTGAGCGCAATGGGCAGGTCGCTGTGCCGCCATCCGGCCGCAAGATAGAAGGAGAAAGAACAGCGCAGAAATTGCTGTTGCCGCTAATCTTGCTCGCATGGTTTCCCCCCTCACAGTTCGCTGGCATTTACCGTGCAGAGAAGCTTATTTAAAAGGGTACTCCTCGCGCCGACCGATTCCGAGTGTATCGTTTGAATGTTCAGTCAGCGAGGAGCACGAGGTGTTGCAAAAAGCTGAACTCAGCCTCGGCATGGTTCACCTTGCCTGCCTCAAACTCTTGCTCAGGCATTTATGAGACTGGTTCTAGTGTAGTGCGTTACATGGATAGGCTCGCAGGCGTAAGGCGCGTAATCGTAGTAGCCGTATGAACACATAGGCTGAACACCCAGATCGACGACAATCTGCGCGTTAGCCGCCGGCGCCAGAGCTAGGCCCGCGAGCAATGCTGTTCCACCGAGTGGAGTTTTGAGTCCGCGGATAAGTGCCCCCTTAAGGCGTCTGCGGTTCCTTGTGTTGCATAGGATGTTGTGTGCAGCCGCAAAGAGCAGCGCCGCTTGATCAGCTGCCATAAGGGGTTTAGTGCGTTCATGGATTCCCGTTGCTTTATCGGGACCCTTCTTCTACCTACCCTTACAAATCTCACTCTAACCGCGAGCCTCACCCCAGTCTGAGCAACAAGAATCATGAATTATGCGCGGTGCCGGCTGACCACGCGCTGAAACCGGGCAGCCCCAGTTGCGTCTGGAATCCCATGCGGCTGTCTTCACACGCAATTCTGCCGCTATAATTCTTCGCCCAAACCTGCATCGCGAGCCGTGGACCGCCGCACCGCGAAGCAGTAAAGAACGACACCGACGTATCCGATAAGAGGAACAATATATCCCTTCGCGACACTGCCTGTCTGTCTTGCGATCAGCCCCAGAATTGGTGGGAACACAGCTCCCCCGGCAACCGCCATCACCAGGAATGATCCGGCCAACTTAGTGTTAGACCCAAGCCCTTTCAACCCTAGCGCAAAGATGGTGGGAAACATTAGGGAAAGGAAGAAGCTGCTGGCCACAATGGCATACGCGCCGTGCATGCCGGGCCGAGTGATGGCGAAGGAAAGAAGCACGATATTTGTTGCTGCATAGATTTCCAGAAGCCGCCTGGCAGCAACGTATTTCATCAAATGAGTGCTAAAGAAGCGGCCCAGCGCCATTGCTACCAATGCCCCAGTCAGATACGCTGCAGCCACCCGCTCGCTTACGCCCGTGAACTGCTTCATATAGGGAATCAGGCTGCTCCATGTTGCCACCTGGGCCCCGACGTTACAGAAATTTGCGGCGACAGCGAGCCACAGATGCGGATAGTACAGCAGCGCTCGAAACGATCCGTGATCGCCCGTTCCATGCTCATGATCGCCCGCGATCGATGGAAACTGCATTCGCGAGAGAAGCAACGCAAACGACAAAACCACAAGGCCCAAAATAACATAAGTCGGCACTACGCGCACCAGCTCACTGTGCAGATACTTCGCGTAAGTGCCTGCCTGGCGCATGGCCGCAATCTGCGGCTGCTTCAATTCGATTCCTGAAAAAATGAAGCGCGCGCCAATAATGACCCCGATGATGGTGCCCGGAGGATTGAATGACTGCGCGAAGTTCAACCGTCGCTCCGATGTGCCGGCGGGACCAAACTGCGCCACGAAGGGATTGGACGCGGTCTCCAAAATAGATGCGCCGCTGCCCACCATGAACAGCGCAAGGAGAAAAGGCAGATAGGTTCCGCTCATCGCCGCTGGCCAGAAGAGGATCATTCCCAAGCCAAAGGTTCCAAGCCCCAAAATCATTCCCGCCTTGTATCCCCAGCGCCGCATCATCAGCGCTGCGGGAATCGCCATGCAGAAGTAGCCTAGAAAGTTCGCGGTCTGTACGAGTTGGGCGCCCAGTTGTGTAAGCTCAAAAGATTTCTTGAATTGCTGTACCAGGATGTCGGTGAGGTTGTTTGACATCCCCCATAAGAAGAACAATACGATGACCAGAGCGAACAGCACTCGGTGGCTGGCAGGAAACGTCGCACTCTTACTGGCATTCTTGGAAGCCCGCGAATCGGTCCCATCTTGTTTGGAAACTGGCAAATGCAGCCCCTTCCCATATTCTGGACAGCGCGTCGGCCATGCGTCTATCCGTTGTAATCAATCAGTGTAGTCAATGCGCACATGAACAGCGATCTGTTCGCCTGCGCCGGAAATATAGATCTTGGATGGAACCGTGCAAACAACTCGGCATTGCCGAATCATCGGTCACTCATTCGATCTCACTGCCTCGACGAGCGGCAGGATCGTACGATCCAACTCGTCGTCGGTCAGCGATGTTACCTTCACATTTCGGAAAAGTCCCCAGTACTCAACTAACTCGACGGTCTTTCCGGGCGTTACCTTAGTCAGTGGGCCTAAGGTCTCCACTTCGAGAAATTCGTTATCCGTAAAAGTCTCAAATGAGCATCCGAAGTCGGGATACTGATGCGCGGGGTCCGCGGTCGTGCGCTTCACAAACACTTCGCCGTTCAATATATAAGCAGCCCAGGTGTTCTGATTGAACATGCCAATCTTTTGGGCCTCATTATTGTCCGGATCCTGGTGAAGGGACAGATACTTGCGCGTGAACTTCCAGCGGGGATCCGCGAGATTTGTGTAAGCCCACATCACCAGCGGATTAGTGGCTTCGAGGTTCTGGGGGTGATGGCCGCGAGGAGGAAATCCACTCACAACGGTACCTCCCTGCGCCATCATGGTCAGAGCCCAGGGCGCGAACTCCGGCGAAAAGAGGGAGTGATTCGTAATCCGGTGCGAAACAGTTACGCTCGTTCCGGAAGGGGCAAGGCTGACCTCGATTTCCTTCTGTAGGCGCGTCTCCGGCTCAATCGGCTCTGTCGCAATGATGCCAGCTGGCGTGATCTGAACGGTGACCGAAACGTTGTCGGGCGCCCAGCTTGCGATTGGGTCCTCGGGCGCCTTCCACACGCGATCCCCGCCTCGGAGCTGAAATGTCGTCTCTCCGCTTTTGCCTAGCTGCTCGGGGAACTCCCTAAAAAGATTCTGGCCGCCAACAAAGCCATAGCGGATAATGCGCGGTCCTACGTCGCCAGTTATGATCAGCTCTACCCCGCCGTTGCTGATCCTGTAGCAATTTTCCCAACCCTTGTACTCAACTTTTTCTACGCTCACACTTGCCCTCACTATTGTCGTGTAACAGAATATTGCCAGGAAGATCAGAGTCTTTCGAAACATGGCGTTACCCTCTAGTCATGTATTTTTGTCTGGGAATGCTAGTCCACAGCGGCGCCGGCTCCCGTGCCGGCGGTCGCCATGCGCCTCTTCCCTTCTCGCCAGTCGTATTCTCCGGGCTGATGGAATAGGTCTTCGCATTCGACAGGCGATACAGGTTGGCAAAGCCGTTGTTGAGCCCATCGTACGAGGCGTTTTGCGTCCAGCCTGCAGCCGAAAGCGTCAGCAGCAATCCGTGCAGAACGTATTCGCGGATGTTCATCACAATTCCTCTGATATTCCGTTCCCCAGCAAGAAATCGTCTCCTGCCGCTGACATGAACGAATTCTCGCATTCAGGTACTACGAAGTAACGCATACTTGTGCTTTGAGTGCAGCTTCGCTATAAAAGCACCGTATTGTAGATTAGAACTCACCTATAATCAGGGCATCTGAGAAGCAACACCGCAGAACATCACGATAAAGCACGCAAAAAAGTGAACCGGTCAGAGTTAGGTTTAGCCGAGCAAAGAAACAGGAGGATTGTCCTGTTGAACAATCCTCCTTGTTAAGTGTTGCATTTGCCTCAGAATCAGAACTGATAATGCAGCGAAACCTGCATGATCCTCTGCGAGGAATTCGTGGCTGTGATCCGGCCAAACGTTGCGCCAAGTGAACTGCTCAGTGTGTTAACCGGAGCCGCGTAGCTGGCGAGGTTCAGCGCGTTGAAGGCTTCGCCGCGCAGCAGAAGGGTTTGCGCCCCGGTGATGTGGAATGCCTTGGACGCCGCCAAGTCAACCTGACGGAAGCCTGGCGCGCGCTCAGAACCGTTGGGCGCGTTTCCAAAGCTATTTTCCCCTTCGTAACCATAAGCGCAGGTACCGTTGTCAATTGCATTGCCGGTTACTGGATCGAGGCTCGTGCAAGGCACAGCGGATGGATCGGTACCAAACCAATTGTGTACCGACCGGCCTGTGATTTTCATCGGCCGGTACTGCATGGCGTGCGAGTGGCCGTTGTGGATGACATATTCCGTGGGCGTGACCATGTTGAGCGGAAAACCGGAATACATGACGACGCCGCCGGAAACCTTCCAACCGCCAACCGCATCATCTAGCACTCGGTTCATTTTGGTTCCGTACTTCTCTCCCCGACCGAAGGGCAGTTGATAGTTGAAATGGCCGTTGAAAGCCTGACGGACATCCTGACCCGCCGGCCCGTAGTCCCCACGCGGATTGCGGAAGTCCTGATAGAACGACGAAGAATCTGAAACACTGGAAACGCCGTAGAATCCGGCGTTGTCGGTCATCGCTCTCGCCCAGGTGTAGTTGAAGGTGTATTCCAGGCCATTGGAATTCTGATGACGAACAGTGGCCTGCAACGCGTTGTAGTTGGAGAAACCTTCGGACCGGGTCAGCTGCAATTGTCCCTGATTGCCGACGAGATTGCAGGCCGGCGCCGCCGGAGCAATGGTGTTGCTGCAATCGGCATTGGCAAGTTTGCCGGTAGCTTTGGTCGTCCACTGATTAGCATATATGGGAGTGACCAAGTGCTGGCCTGTTTCACCAACATACCCAGCCTGCACGGAAGTCTTGCTGTCAATCAGGTATTGAACGGCCAGATTGAACTGTTGAATCAAAGCCGGCTTGAGGTTCGGATCCCATGCGTTGTAAGTGCTGTAGGATACTTTGGCAGATCCCAAAGGCTGGTTGAAGCCTGTCTCCAATAACAAGGGAGGCTGTCCGCTAGAGGTGGTTGACGGAGGAGTTGGACTGGCCGAGAAATTGTTCTGGAAGGGCGGATTCTGCACCATCCTGAAGTTTTCTCCCGTGCCTTCCAGATCATCGGTGATGCTGTAGCCGCCGCGAAGCACGATGCGGGGCTCGACCTGGTAAGAGAATCCAATGCGCGGCATGAACTCCCAGTTGTAGGCGTTATACAGTGAACGGCTGTTGCCATTCACTCCAGCGAGTTTGATGCCCGTCGTCGAAATCAGGTTCATATTCGACAAGTCAACGCTGGCTTCCTTGTTGTTAACTTCGTAGATGGGTTGATCGTGGCCATAGCGCAGGCCCAGGTTCAAGGTAAGCTTGGAATTGAACTTCCAGTCATCTTGAGCGTAGAAAGCATTGCGGTACTGACGCTGCCCGTTATTCCCGGAGACGCCGCCGATGGATGTGCTGTTGGACTCGTCCATGACGAGGTCGGCATAGCCGTAACCGCCGCAGGACTTGTTATCGGTGACGCCGCAGATTTTTGAGCTGGTATCCACGGTGTACGCGCCGGAATACGAGAACGTCCCCAAGGCGCCGGCATTTCCGGCGTAGTAAATGTTCTGCTGATAGCGCATGATCTGGGTGCCGAATTTGAAGGTATGCGCTCCGTGCTGCCAGGTGAGGTTGTCCCCATAGTAAAAGTTATTCTCGTGGAACTCGGTGATGACCGCCGCGCTCCCCATGTTGGATTCGTAGCTTCCGATACTCATCAGGCTGAAGCCCGGAAATGGCTGGCTGGGAAAGGGGAGCCCGATCACGTTGTCGCCCTTCGCCCCAAAGATGCCCGAAGGATCTTCCGGTACGGCATTTTCCCAGATCGAACGAGTGATGCCCGCACGAAATTCATTCACGATCGCAGGCGAAAAATTGTGGACCCAGTTGGTTACAAAGCTCTTGAAAGGATAGACGTTGTCACTGGGGAAGGTCGTAGGCAAAACTGGATGAGCGGTGAAATCGGTCGCTTCACCCTGGGTGTAACGGCCCATCACCGCGTCGTTGACGCCGGCCTTCCAATCGACCCTGTAATCTTCCTGATTGTTGTGTGTCTGGCCCTTGGTGTAGCCCAGATAGTTGTCATCATCGCCTAGCCCGACCAGGGGCGTTGTGTTTGGTAGAGGAAGAGCATTCGGGTTGGCAAACAGAAACTTGGCCAAGGGGCTGACCAGCGGAATCTGGTCGTTGGCGTATGGGATGGCGTTCGCAAACCCCTGCCCCTGCTGATTGTTATAAAGTTGGATGTTAGTGAATTGCGTCGTCAGGAGTTCCGAAAAGTCGCAGGTCGCAACACCATTCGTCACCGGGCAGGTGCGCATTTTCACCGTTGGCACAGTGGCTTTCGCCTGGCCGCCGGAGTGGTAACGGAAGCCCAGATAATCGGCGAAGAAGAAGAGCTTGTCCGTGCCGTTGAATAGGTGCGGAATGCGGACTGGCCCGCCGAAGGTGCCCCCAAACTGATCTTGCGTGAATGCCGTGGGATGGACGCCTAAATAGCCGTTATTCCAGGAATTGGCGGCCATGTAATTGGCTTGAAAAAGCTCGTAGGCGCTGCCGTGGAATTTGTTCGTTCCGCCCTTGGTGACCACCAGGATTTCGCCGCCGTTGACGTTTCCGTACTCGGCGCTGGCGTTGCCGGTGATTACCCGCATCTCCTGAATGGCGTCAGGAGCCGGGTTGTAGCCCGACAGGTTGTTCATGGTCTCGTTAATCTCGATGCCATCGAGAACATAGTTGTTGACCTGGGCACGATTGCCATTGAAAGATGGGCTTCCAGCCGCGCTTGTGTCGCGCTCGTTGCCGTCGCCGGCTGCCATGCTAGACATACTAGGGTTGACCGCGCCAGCCACAAACAAGGTTGCGCTCTGAAAGTTCAGCCCGTTCAGCGGCATGCTCGAGAGCGCATTGCCGGAAAGGGTCGACTCTACCGTCGCGTCCTCGGTTTGCAGAATGGGCGAGACATCGGAGGAGACGCTGACCGTATCCGAGGTCTTTCCTACCTTTAGTTTGGTGTCGATTCTGGCGATCTGGTCGATCTCCAGCATGAATGGACCAATCGACGACGTCTCGAAGCCCTGGACTGTTACGGTGATTTTGTACTGTCCGATGGGCAGGAACTGGATATTGTAGATGCCATCCTCGTTGGTGACGGTGCCTGTCTTCACGTTTGTCGCCGCGTTGATTGCGGTGACAGTGGCCCCCGCAAGAACAGCTCCGCTGGGGTCCATAATGGTGCCGCGCACGGTGGCCGTAATGGTTTGAGCACTTGCCGGCGACAAGCCCAGCAAAAGAGCGAACGTCAATAACAAGCCGAACATTCGCGCCTGGCCTGCGCAAAGGTTGCGCAAGGCCTTGATTGTACAAAGATTGCGTATGATCATGTTTGTGTCCATCCTCCAAAAGTTGTCCATCGTTAACTCAGCGGCACCAGCCGCCGCCACAGGTTGCCCAAGTTGTATGCGATCACGCTCAGCCACATTCATGAATTTTTCAAGTCATGATGTTGATATGCTTTGTACACGGGCATGGGGATTCCTGTCAAGCGAAACGTTACGAAAATGACTTGTTATATTTGCGCTTGCGAGACGATCCCTGCTAAATCTCGCTATTTTACGGACGCCGCTTTCATGTTGGAACGTTATGGTAGATACTGTAATCGCAGCTCAACTCGTTGAATCTTCGTGAGATTAAGGATGTTTGTATGCCCGAACGAGCGAGACTAACAATGCGGGATGTGGCGCGCCTCGCCGGCGTCTCCACCTCGACTGTTTCAGCCGTCATTAACGAAACGGTCACGGTGAGCCCCGAACGCAAATCACGCGTACTGGATGCCATGGCCGCATTGGACTATCACCCCGACGCCATTGCCCGAAGCCTCAAGACCGGGAAATCCAACGCCATCGGCGTAGTAGTGCCCGATATAACGAATGCCTTTTATCCGGAGGTGATCCGCGGGGCCGAAGAGGCGGCGCAGGCGGCAGGATACTCGGTTCTGCTCTGCGATTCGAACGAGAAGAGCGCAGTGGAGGAGCGCCATTTAGCCGAATTGTTCTCCCGCCGCGTGGATGGCGTCCTTCTGGCCTGCTGCGCCAGCTCCAGAGCGTACGAACTGGTTGCCCGGCGCCATGTTCCCGTCGTTTTTATTGACCGGCTTCCCCTCTCTACCGCAGTGAACACCGTGAGCTCTGACAATCTGAGGGCGGGGCAATCAGCGGCTGAGCACCTTATCGGTCTCGGGCATAAGCGCATCGGCATGCTCGCTGGGCACTTGGACCTGTCGCCTCATCATGACCGTCTGGAAGGCTTTCGCAAAGCCATGCAGGAGGCTCATCTTCCCATCCTGGACGAGTATCTTTTATCCGGCAATGTGCAGGTGGAGGATGGCCTCGAAGGCGGCCATCGTTTGCTCGATCTCCCCATCCCGCCCACGGCAATCATGGCCAGCAACAATAAATTGCTGCTCGGCGCCTTGCAGGCAGTGGACGAGAAGAAACTGAGTGTTCCAAGAGACCTGAGCGTGCTCGGATTTGACGACTACCTGTGGAACAACTATTTCAACCCCACGCTCACTGCGGTTGCCCAACATTCGCACGAGATCGGTAAAAAAGCATTCGAATTGCTGCTCGAATTGTTTCTGCAGCCTGACGAGGTGAAGGCGCCTCCGATTCACATTCGCATCCCCACTGAGCTCCGGGTAAGGAACTCGACCGCCCCGCCTCAACAATGAACGAAAAAGCTCCGCACTAGTCCTTGCAGGCAGGATATTCGGACCGATTCCGCAATGATCTGGATTCCAAATACCTATTGGTCTACTTGTATTTCGAAACGTTCCTATTTGCATGTAGAACTGGGTTGCTGTACATTGGTTTTGCTTGAGAGAGAGGTAGATCGTATGTCTTCATCCCTGTTCATGGTCGCCAGCGGAGATCTCCGCCTGTCGGCCAATCAATTATGCTGGCCTGCCCAGAAGGCGGCCGAAGATGCCCTCACCAGCGCCATTCGTCAACTGGGCCACGATGTGGTGCGCGCCCATCCAGTCGTGCCGGAAAAGGGGCACGGCTTCATCGATAGCCAGCGATATGGCCTGGAGGTGTTTCAGCATATCCCCGCCGACGCTCCGGTGATCGTGATGGAAGCGGTATGGCAATACACCCATCATGTTTTGGGTGGCCTGATTCACCATCGCGGCCCGATTTTGACCGTGGCCAACTGGAGCGGCCAATGGCCCGGGCTTGTAGGCATGTTGAACCTGAACGCCTCTCTCGCCAAGGCTGGCGTCGCATACGACACGCTCTGGAGCGAAGATTTCACCGATAGCTATTTCCTTGACAGGCTGAAAGCCTGGCTCAACGGCAGCCGGATTCAGCACGACGCCTCTCACGTCAGGCCCTTCCAGTCTCAAACCCCGCCCGGCAACGCGGAACGGATCGGCCGGTCGGTGGCGGAGACAATTCTGCGCAGAAAGGCTATTTTGGGAATCTTCGACGAAGGCTGCATGGGCATGTATAACGCCATCATTCCCGACGAGCTCCTTCACCCCATGGGAATTTTCAAGGAACGCATGAGCCAATCGGCGTTGTATGCCGCAATGGGGATCGTCCCGAAAGAAGAAGCGCAGCAGGTCCGAGCCTGGCTGGATGCCCGCGGCATGACCTTCCTCACCGGTTCCGATCCCGCCACTGAACTCACCGACGACCAGATCCTGGAGCAATGCCGGATGTACATCGCCGCGCTTCGGATCGCGGATGCATTTGGCTGCGACGCGATTGGCATCCAGTATCAGCAGGGACTCAAGGACCTGACCCCCGCTTCGGATCTGGCCGAAGGTCTCCTGAATAACGTGGACCGTCCGCCGGTGCTTGCCGCCGGCAGCGATCGCCTTCTCTATGAAGAGCAGGCTCTGCCCCACTTCAATGAAGTGGACGAATGTGCGGGTGTAGATGCGTTGATCACCAATCGCGTTTGGCGCCAGCTCAAGCTCGACCCGGAGACGACGCTGCACGATATTCGTTTCGGCGAGGAATTCGCCGGCCAGTTTGTGTGGCTGTTTGAGATTTCAGGCGCCGTGCCGGCGCAACATCTTACCGGGGGCTATCGGGGCGCGGTGAGCGAACGCCAGCCGAGCATGTATTTTCCCCTTGGCGGAGGTACCCTGAAAGGGGTCAGCAAGCCGGGCGAAATCGTCTGGAGCCGTATCTTTGTGGAGGACAACAAGCTCAAGGCAGACCTAGGCACTGCCACGGTAGTGGAGATGCCGCGGGAAGAGATCGAGCGCCGCTGGCAGATCACCACGCCACAGTGGCCCATCATGAACGCCGTACTCCACGGCGTCACGCGCGATCAATTAATGGGACGCCACAAGTCCAACCACATTCAGGTGGCCTATTGCAGCGGCAGCGTCTCGGCCAATGAGGCGTTGATGGCCAAGGCGGTTGCCTTCCGCGAACTCGGCATCGAGGTCTATCTCTGCGGCGGTGCTGTGCAATGAGCCAGGTTCTCGGCGTAGACTTCGGAACCCTCAACGTTCGCGTCTCCGTCTTCGATGATGCAGACGGCAGGCTGGGCTCCGGTGTGGCCAGTTACCCGCTGCACCGGAGCAAGTCCGACCCGAACTTCGCCACGCAATCGCACGCGGATCATTTGCATGCATTGATCGAGGCCACCGGCTCAGCCCTTGCGGCTGCCGGCGTGAGCGGCCAGTCGATTGCCTCCGTCGCGATCGACACCACCGGCTCAAGCGTTGTGGTGGTCGATGAGCGTCTCGAACCGCTCGATGATTACTACCTTTGGTGCGACCATCGCGCCTGGCGCGAGGCCGCCGAGATTACCGATGCGGCCCGCCGCCACGGACTCGAGGCCATTGCGTGGTGCGGCGGAACTTACTCTTCGGAGTGGGGCTTCTCAAAGCTGCTCCACTGGCTGCGTCATAATTCCGGCAAGCGCGACCGCTTTGCCACAGCCTTGGAACACTGCGACATGATCGCGGCCGTGTTGTGCGGAATCGATCGGCTTGAGGAACTTCCGCGCAGCGTTTGTGCAATGGGCCACAAATGGATGTGGAGCGAAGCGCTCGGCGGACTGCCTCCGGAAGATTTTCTGGCGTCGGTTGATCCGCTTCTCCAGGGAGTGCGCCAAAAAATCGCACTGGGAAGATACCGCAAAGCGGGCGTTCCAGCCGGCGCGCTGACGGCGGAGTGGGCGCAGTGCCTGGGCCTTTCCGCAGGCATCCCGGTAGCCATGGGTGCGCTCGACGCGCACTGGGATGCTGTGGCCGCGGGCATCCGGCTAGGAGATGCCGTCAATGTTATTGGCACTTCCACCTGCATTATCGGGATGAGCGACGCGCCCACACTGGTTCCCGGCGTCTGCGGTGTTGTGCCCGGATCGGTGCATCCTGCTTACACCGGCATAGAAGCGGGACTATCCGCCACCGGAGACATCTTCGACGCCATTGCCCGGCGTGCAGCCATCAGCGTTGAAGAGCTATGCGCCCGGTTGCAAAACTACAAAGGTGGCCAGACAGGCCTCCTGCGTCTCACCTGGGACAACGGGGATCGCACCATCCTCGTCAATCCTGAACTGGGCGGCGTCACCTTGGGCTGGAACCTGATGCACGGGCCGGAAGATGAGCTGTTCGCGGCCATTGAGGGAACGGCGTTCCATACCCGCATCATCCTTGAGCACATGCAGGCTCATGGCGCTCCCATCGCGCGTGTTATCAACGGCGGCGGTATTCCCCGGAAGAATCGGCTCCTGAATCAGATCTACGCCAACGTGCTCAACAAGCCAATTCTCGTACCCAAAGGAAATGTCACCGGCCTTGGCGCGGCGATCTTTGCCTTTGTCACGGCCGGCATCTTCCCATCCGTGGAGGCCGCGCAGCAGGTCCTTTGCCCCGCTTATGACGTCTTCGAACCGCAGCCGGCCTCCGAGCCGGTCTATGCGGAACTCTTCGACTGTTTCCGGCGGCTCTACTACGGATTGGGCAAGAAGGAACCGTTCTCGGCCGATCTGACGGGAATTTTGGCAACACTTCGGCGGCTGGAGTGCGGCGAGGATAGATCCATGTGATGGAGTGCGGAAAGCTATCCGGCATCTGCCGTGGACCGGGAAATGGAAAGTTGCGCCCAGTCAGTATCATCCCTCTGCCGGCCGCAATTCCCAAGGAGAAAGTCCATTTCTATCAGTCGGCGTTTAATGCCTTCATGAAGACGCTGAGCTTGGCTGCGTGGGACGCGACCTGCCCAGTATGCCTGCCCAATTCCTGGCATAGATCCGTCTTTGGTTCATATGCGGGCCACGAAGGAAGTCCGGGGCCATCAGGGCGCGAGGTCCTGGCGAATTGCGTCCAGTAGCCGATGAGCAGTTCAGACAGCCGCTCGTCATCAGGGCTGCTCACCCAGCTTGCCCAGTACTTCTTGCTCAGAAGAATGCTCTCTTCACTGTGAAATGCCCCAAGGGAAGCAAACTGGCCGCTGCCGACATATGTGAAGTTGTAAAGGAACGCAGGCTGTCCGATGGCTTGAGTCTCTCGCGCCATAAGCCACGCGCCAAACCCAAACTCATAATCCGTATCCATGTGGAGAAAGGCCTGGGGCACATCGCTGTCACTGTTGGCTGGATAGGCCGCAAAGACTTCCGGAGCAAGATCATGGAACTCGTGGCGCAACCACTGTTGATACTCGTCGATCGTCCTCGGGCTGTGCGGCGATCCTCCGACAATGGGGCTCGCGAAAATGGACACTTCTTCCGCGTTACTGCCGATAATCACTGGGATCCGCGCCTGTTTGCCTTGAGAAAAGATGCTCGATGGCTGATCCGGCAGCACCCACTTGTCAACAATGGGATCGAAGTCAATCTGTCGGTCTGCCGCGGCTTGTTGAAGCATCCGCTCAGCGGGAATGGCTCGAAGCGTGTCGAGAGCATGAGGATCGTCGCCTGCAACGCCAAGCTGCTGCGCAAGGACTTTTCCCCGGGCCTCTGCTTGAGCAAGCGTCGATGATTTGGAGTCGACGCAGAAGCCGCTCTGCAGGATTGCCTTCTCAAACAGGCCTGAGGCAAGAGGAGAAGCCATCAGGTCGCATATATCAAGAGATCCCGAAGAGGCGCCGAACACAGTAATCTCCGACGGGTCTCCGCCGAACTTATCGATATTCCTTCGTACCCACTTGAGCGCCTCGATCTGATCGAGCAGTCCGTAGTTTCCCGACGAGTGTTGCGCGGACTCGGCGGTGAGACCGGGAAGCGACAAGAAGCCGAAGACACCAAGACGATAGTTGATGCTGACGACGACTACACCATGCCTGGCTAACGTTGGCCCCAGCGGCGGCCACTCCTGCGAACCTTCGACGTTGCCGCCGCCATGAATCCAGACCATCACAGGAGCTTTGCGAGCCGAGGACGCATGAGATGAAGCCGCAGATGTCGCGGGCAGATTTGCCGTCCATACATTCAAGTAGAGACAGGCCTCGTCAGTAACCATCTGCTTGCGACCGAGCATTTCAGGCAGCCAGCCGCTGGGTAACTGGGGGCAGGCCGGACCGAATGCCTTCGCCTCGCGGACTCCCGGCCACGCTGGAGGAGGCTGAGAGGGACGCCAGCGTAGATTCCCGACCGGCGCGGCAGCATAAGGAATGCCGAGAAAAGCGACATCTGCTGGATCGGCGCCGAAGTGCGTTCCGCTTAGCATTCCAGCATCGATCGTCACGCTTGGCTCTGCGGTAGAAGACGGCTCGCCACGCAAGGCGATGCCGGCAAGCAGGAGGACAAACAAAAGCATTTTGACGATTATGCCTTTGCAGCTCGAAAGGCGCGCGACGACGGTCAGCATGGAACGGGTGAAACTCATAGAATTCAATCGTAAATCAGACACGAGACCGCGGAAGGCGAGAAACATCTGAGGACATGCTTCAGGGCGAGTAGGTAGTGGCATGGTGGCACAGCGACGCCACAGGCCGTCAAGCGTCCGCCGTTGGCAGGGATCGAGCGACTTCCATTCGGCGGCCGATCTCATGTACCGCTTCACTGCAAGCGACAGAGAAACCCAAGCCTTTCTAAAGCTTTTGAAGATTCGAGCAGAACTCATGATTGACAGGCCCGGTGCCTGGGAATGCGTCGAAGCTACCACTCTCCTTGATCGGAAAACCCAGTCTGCAAACGAAGTCGGTCGGATCATTGGCGAAGCTTTATGCTCACATGCGGAGGGGTTTTGGGAGAGAATTTAGCCAGCTTGAAAAAGAGAATTTACCATTTTGGTCATGTTTACCTATACCCGTCGGCGTGTCCCCAAAATCCCCCCAAAGTGTGTCAAAAGTATCAAGACTCGATCGGAACACTAGGGATGTCCCGACCCCTCGATGACAAAACCTCACACCTCGATGTGAGGCCGAAAAGGGCATCTTTCGCGAACCGGCATCACGAAAGTAACTGGGCCTGCTCGGAGGTGCAAACGAAAGCGGCCGCAAGGGCCGCGAGGAGCCCGGCGGCGACAAAAAGAACCAGTGAGCTA
>Ga0224558_1000433_pt1 | contig 48957 bp, 31 predicted proteins | sample 714S32024metaG_FD_180682 | JGI IMG/M metagenome (GOLD analysis project Ga0224558, IMG submission 180682) | Peat soil microbial communities from Stordalen Mire, Sweden - 717 S3 20-24 | ecosystem: Environmental > Terrestrial > Soil > Wetlands > Peat | place: Sweden: Norrbotten County, Stordalen... | reverse complement strand
GCCTCAAGACACGAAAAAGCCAAGCAACAACCCGCATTTTTCGTAAGAAGACTGATTCAAGATCAGGAAACCCTCTGCGGTTGAGTCGTCGCTACAAAATCACGCACCTGCGCAGAGGTTCCCTAAGCTGTTCTCAGGAAGGCGGGCTGTCAGCCCATAGTGAGACGGCGCAAAGATGAACATCACCAAAGTTGAATCAGAAACACTCGAAGCACTCAATGAGCAGGTGGCAGAATTGGGCCGCCCAGTGACGGAGGTTCCGTGGTGGGAATTCGATCCCGACGACTCACATCAGCAAGAACGAGTGTCTTTTATCGAGCAGTTCTCAAATGGCAAAGGCGCGGAACCGGTGGTGACTGACGATGGCGTGAACCAATCCGGCTTTGCGAACTTCTGGGAAATCGGGCCAGAACTCCCCCCACAGCCGAAGACTCCAAATATTCGTACCGACGAGCCGGAAGATCATGGCAAGGAGCTCAGCAAGAACCCGCCACAATTGGAAAGATTTTCCAATTTGACCGAAACGCTCAAGGGGATTGAAGCCAAGCATATCGAAGCCGGACCGTTGGGCAATGAGGCCATTGCAGAGGCGCGCCTTGCTGTCGTGCGAGCCATCGAACAGTTTCGTCTCACTCGATTCAACCTTGGCAAGGCGCTGTGCGCGTATCGTGCGCTTTTCATGGCCAGCCGCGGCTGGATGGCCGCGGCAGAATCAATTGCCGTAGCTATCGGCTGCGACGAACGAATTGTCAGAAACATCATCGCCGACTACGAGCGTGCCGCAAGCCTGCCAGACGCCGTGATCCAGGCGGCTCACACAAAGGGTATAGACCTGTCTCAGCGCAAGTACCGTCCAGCAATCGCGGCTATTGAATCAGCAATCGGCGTTGACGGCCGCGGGCAAGATGAGATTGACGCGGACGAAGCCAACCGGATTGTTTCGAATGTCTTGGTGATGCCACCAGCTCAACGAGAACACATTCAGGATGAACGATTCGTCCCGTTGACCCGCGAGGAGAAACAACATTTCGTGGTTCGAATGAAGATCAGGACGGCGCTCACCAACATTGAGGCTGATCGGAAGCTGTCCGTACTGCTTGCAGCTCTTGAGGAAGAGATGTTCGACGTGTGGGGATTCACTGGGTCGGTCACGGTGACGATCACGCCACGCGCGTCAGGATTGACTCTCGACGGGCGCAAGAGACGAGAGGATGCGGCTTGATTGACACCAAGATATCCTGGGCACACGCGACGTGGAATCCCTTTGCTTCGTGTACTCCCGCAGCGACTATTTCCATGCCGACCCTGAGCGATGGCGCTGTGATGCATGGCGAGAGTGATTCGCGACTGCCAGGATGTCAACTTCATGCCGCTCTCAACGCGGCTGGAACGAATCGCTGGATGCCTCCCGACGTATTGGAAAGACAGGTAGCCACTCCCGATGAATGCCTCCGTTGTTACAAATGGGACCAATACGGCGCTTTGGAGTCACGCAGCAGAGCCATCATCTTTCTTACGATATTCATTTGGTGGCGGCTGGGTGGGTCTGGTCTCGAATTCTCAATCACTCGCCAGCGCCGCATCAAGAAGTTTTCTCAGCGGATTAGGACTGCGGTACGAGCTGTTCCCCAAGGAAGCTCAAAATGCCTGCCTAATCTTTCCATCAGATCTCGCAAGCAGGGGCGCGAATCCGTGGCCGGCGGACAATCAGCCACGATACTTTAAGTCCACTCACAAGGGTGCCCCAGAAGTCCTCACGGCCTCTCTGTGTTCCAATGGGGTTGAAAACGGGGTGACGAAGGAACAGGCTGAAGCCCGCATATTCATTGGGTGAAACCCCTTTTTTGCCCCCGCTGTAAGAATTCCTTTGGGTCCACTTGCGTCTATTTTGGCACTTTATTGTTTCTGTAAGTCGTTGATAATAAACGCTATATACACTTTCCCAAGCTGAATGTCGCCGGTTCGATCCCGGTCTCCCGCTCCAAAAAAATCAATAACTTACAGACAAAAGTCAAAGCAAGGAAAGCCTCAAAAAAACGCCGGTGCTTTTGCCTCAGCGGTCTCACCGCGGCCGATTCTCAGGAGTTTCGCGCGTTCGATCGCAAGCGAGCCGGACTTTGATTCGCCTGGGCATTGAGCGCCCGAAGTGACGAAAATCGGCCTGACCAAGCGGAATCTGGAAGTGCATGGACCCAGGGCGCGAAGGCGCGGTTTTGAGGGTGATGATCGCCAGGCGTGCTGTTCGTCACTGCAAGATCGCGCGCGTTGGGTCACCGTTGGTGCAGGCGGCGCAGTCCATGTTGGATGAGGATTCGCTGCGAGGATGACTGCCTGGCCTGAACGGTTTTGCCCTGGCGGCCGGAGCCGAGCGCTTCCTGAAATCGATCCTCGCTGCGGGACGCAGGTTGGGTGGAGAGCCCCGATGAATACCATGCACAGTGGCAGCCGACGGGAGTTTCTAAGGACGGCGCTCACGGGCGCGGCGATCTTGCGCACTGGCGGCGGGACGAGACTTCTCTCAGCGGCGGAACCGAGTGCGGCGCCGGCGAAGTCCAGGGTTGTTGTCGCCCGCGACGCCCAGTTGCGCGGCACGGGCTCAACTGTGGATTCGCGCCGGATGCTGAGCCTGCTGGATGGCGCCATGCAGGCTCTTTTCGACCGCGATCATCCCATTGAGGCGTGGAGAAAGCTGGTGCGTCCGGGTGAGTTGGTGGGACTGAAGGTGAATACTCTGGGGGGACGCGGAATCTCCAGCAACCTCGAACTGGTGGAAGCCATTTGCGAGCGGTTGCAGGAGGCCGGAATCAATGCCGGCAACATCGTGGTGTGGGACCGCGACAGCGACGAAATGGAGCACGCCGGATTCCATGTGACGATGGGCGGGAACCGAGTTCAATGCTTCGGCACCGACCGGGTCGATTACGAGCAGGAACTGGTTATGCACGGCAGTGTGGGCAGCCGGTTGTCAAAGATTCTGACCCAGCGCTCGGACGTGCTGATCAATGTGCCGGTGCTGAAAGACCATGACGGCGCGGGCGTAACATTGGCGCTGAAGAATATGTATGGAGTCATCCATAACCCGAACAAATACCACCCCGACGGCTGCAATCCGTACATCGCGGACCTCAATATGCTGGCGGAGATCCGGACCAGGATGCGCTTGACCATCTGCGATGCGACCACAGCGATGTACGAGGGCGGACCGGCATTCAAACCGGAACACAGTTGGAAGGAAAATGCACTGATCGTTTCGCAAGACCCGGTGGCGCTGGATTACACCGGCTGGCAGATGATTGAGCGCAAGCGGGCGGCAATGGGATTGAAGACACTGGAGGCCGAGGAGAGAGCACCACACTACATCGCGACAGCGGCCGACGCCGAGCATCGGCTGGGGACGAACGATCCGAAGAGAATCTCGACTGTCGAGATATAGCTCGCTTCCCACGCTTCGCAAAGAATGTGTGAAGGATGGGGCGCCGATGGGAGGTTCAAGATGTTTCGTGAGCTGCAAGTGATGGAAGGCGAGAGTGCCGACATCCGCGGTGAGCGCGGCCTGCCCTGCTGTTCGCTCGATCGGCGTTCGTTTCTGAAGTGCGCCGTGGCCACGGGAGCGGCTCTGGGGTTGGCCGAACTGGCCCATCCCGCCGCTGGAATCCCCGCGGGGGCGGGGCAGCAGAAGCAGGACGATTCGCGATTTACGGTGGAGGCGAAGTTTTACCAGAAGCTGGAGAATCGGAAGATCAAATGCAAGCTGTGTCCGCGCGAATGCAAGGTGGGCGATAAGGAACGCGGTTACTGCGGGGTGCGGGAGAATCGCGGAGGAACCTACTACACGCTGGTGCATTCGCGGGTGTGCGCGGCGCACGTGGATCCGGTGGAGAAGAAGCCGCTGTTCCACTATCTGCCCGGCTCGCTTGCTTTCTCATTGGCCACGGCCGGTTGCAATGTGAACTGCAAATTCTGCCAGAACTGGGACATTTCGCAGGTACGCCCGGAGCAGATCCCCGCCGATTACGCGCCTCCGCAACGGGTTGCCGAGTTAGCGAAGCAGTACTCGTGTCCGACCATTGCCTACACCTACAGCGAGCCGGTGATCTTCGCCGAATTCCTGATGGATGTGGCCGATGCCGGGCACGAAGCCGGCATTCGCAGCGTGGCGGTGTCGAATGGCTACATGCAGGACGAAGCGCTGAAGGCTGCGTACGGAAAGATGGACGCGGTGAAGATCGACCTGAAGGCGTTCACCGAGTCGTATTACAGGGATGTGGTCACGGGACAATTGAAACCGGTGCTGGATTCGATCGTGACGCTGCGCAAGATGGGCAAGTGGACGGAGATTGTTTACCTGGTCGTATCCACGCTGAACGACAGCGAATCCGAATTCCGCGGCCTGGCGCAATGGGTCAAGACGAACCTGGGCGCGGATGTGCCGCTGCACTTCACGCAATTCCATCCGGAATACCTGCTGAAGAACCTGCCCATAACGCCGGTGCCGACGCTGGAACGCGCCAAGGCCATTGCCGACGCCGAGGGGCTGCACTACGTCTACATCGGCAATGTGCCAGGCCATCCCGCGCAGAATACCTACTGCCCGCAGTGCCGCCGCCTGTTGGTGGAACGGGTAGGATTTACGGCCAGCCAGATGCTGATCCAGAAGGGTAGTTGCCCATACTGCCGGCATCCCATCCCCGGCATCTGGCACACATGAGGGCGCAGAGGAGGTTTGGCAAATGAACGGTAAGAGGAGTTACAAAATGTATTGGATGACAGCTCAATTGATGGCGCTGCTGGCGGTTGCGCCCTTGCAGCATGTGCGCGCCGCCGATCCGCAGAAGGTAAGACAGGCCGGAGTTGCGGGCAGTTTCTATCCGGCCGACCCCAAGGAACTTACGGCGATGATGGACGACATGCTGGCGCATGCGTCTCCGTCGGCAATCAAGGATCCGATCCTCGCCGTGGTTGCGCCGCACGCCGGTTATCAATACTCCGGCCCCGTGGCGGCCTACACCTACGCGGCGCTGAAGGGGCGCAAGTTTGCGCGCGTGGTGGTGATTGCGCCGTCGCATTACGAGGCCTTCGATTTCACCTCGGTCTATGAGGGCGATGCCTACGCCACGCCGCTGGGAATCGTGCAGGTGGACAAAGCCTTTGCGCGGCAGTTGGCGAAGATGAGCTCGACCATCAGGCTTTCCAGCCAGGGACACGATGCCACATCGGCAGGCGCCGAGCATGCCATCGAGGTGGAGTTGCCGTGGCTGCAACGCGTGTTGGGCGACTTCGAACTGGTACCCATCGTCATGGGAGATCAGAGTTACGAAAACAGCCGCGCGCTGGGAGTGGCCCTGGCAAAGCTGATTCAGGAAGACAAGAAGAGCGGCGGCACTCCGGGCGACACTCTGATCCTGGCCAGTTCCGATCTGTCCCATTACCACCCCTACGACGAGGCGGAAAAGATCGACCACAAAACGCTCCATGCGCTGGAGGCGTGGGACTACTTCAGCATGTCGCGCAACTTCCAGTCGCGGGTATGGGAAGCCTGTGGCGGCGCGCCCATCGTAGCCGCAATGATTTACGCCGAACGCATGGGCGCGAACCAGGCCCTGGTGCTCAAGTACGCAAATTCGGGCGATGTAACAGGCGATCACTCGCGCGTGGTCGGATACAGCGCGGACGTTTTCGTCAAAGCCCCAAGCGGAAAGGCAGCGGAAACTCCGTTCTCACTGAGCGATCAGGAGAAGAACGAACTGCTGGCTTTGGCTCGCAAGTCAGTGGAGCACGCGGTGGAACAGAAAGAGGCCTATGAACCCGGCGCCAACGCAAGCGAAGCGCTGAACCAGGAGCGCGGCGCGTTTGTGACCCTGCGCGAAGCGGGAGCTCTGCGTGGGTGCATCGGCTATACCTCTGCCATCAAACCTCTCTACATGACAGTGCGGGACACGGCCACGCTGGCCGCGCTGCGCGATCCTCGATTTCAGCCGGTGTCCGCTACGGAGTTGCCGCAACTCGACTATGAAGTTTCCGTGTTGTCGCCCCTGCGGCGCGTCACGGACGTTGAACAGATCAAGGTCGGCCAGCACGGTTTGCTGATGAAGAACGGCGACAACGAGGGCCTGTTGCTGCCGCAGGTGCCGGTGGAAGAAAAATGGGACCGGCAGAAGTTCCTGGAACAGACCTGCGCCAAGGCGGGCATGAACTTTGGCTGCTGGAAGGAAGAGGATACGGACATCTTCCAGTTCACCGCAGTTGTGTTCGGCGAGCACAAGCCTTAGCAGGCGGTTTCGGCGGCTGGGCGCTACGCTTCGACGACGCATGGAGCGATGGGCGGAACGGATCGGCCCACTGCCCGATGCAGACCTCGGCGGCGAGCTGCGCCTCGAGTCCCTCGCAGTTGCGTAATTCCGACCCGCTTTTTGCACATCCAGATAGCGCCTGGCAGGCAAAAACCCATAAAAGTACCATAAAAACCGGCTTAATTTCCGTTTGAGTTCCGTACCGGAGAAGGTATCCTATCCTCATTCCGCAATCCAAGCCCGACCAGTCCAACAAACGAGAACCACTCGTAACCGGTCTTGCCTTTCTTCTTTTTGGGGATTGATTAAAGAGCACCAGGAACTTCATTCAACCCAGGCTCTATCGTTCTCTTTCATGAGCCGCGGGGAAAACCCTTATTCTCGAGGCCCTGCAACGTGAGGTATATCATGCGCATTGTTTCCTTTCCGATTCCACGGCTGCTGGCAGTAGTGGCGGCCGCTGCTTTGTGTTGTTTTCCTGTTTTTGCACAGCAGACTCTTGGCGGCATCACCGGCGAGGTTACCGATTCGTCGGGCGGCGTGATTCCCAACGTAACGGTCACTGTGGTGGGTGAGCAGACCTCGCTGACGCGCACGACGAGGACCAACGGCTCGGGGTCTTATAACTTTGTGGACCTTCCCATCGGCACGTATACGCTGACCTACACGGACGAGGGATTCGATGTGCAGAAGACGCAGCACATCGGGGTGCAGGCCGATCGTACTGCCACGGTGAACGCCTCGCTCAAGGTGGGCAAGACCAGCGAAACCATTTTGGTGGAAGCCTCGCCGCTGATGAACGCCGTGGACACCACCAACGGCTACGTTCTGGACCACGCGCAGATCGACCTGGCGCCGCTGGCAACCGGCAGCTTTACCGGGTTGGCGATTCAATCCACGGGCGTGAGCGCCGAGCTGCCCGGCGGCACCGGCGTCAACTCCGGCCTGGGCAACGCGCCCATCTGGGCCAACGGCCAGCGCGATACTTCCAATACGTTTTTGCTGAATGGGGTGGACGCCTCGAACCTGTTCAACGGCAAGAGCACCAGCCAGGTGGCCTCGTTCCGCGTGGTGGACAACACGGGCGGCGGCAATAGCACGGCCGGGGGCATCATCCAGAGCAGCGCATCGGTTTATCTTTCCATCGGCAACGCCATCCCCAGCCCGGCGCCGGAAACCATTGAAGAGGTGCGCGTGAACGCCTCGATGTACGACGCGCAGCAGGGGTCGACCGCGGGCGCGCACCTGGACATGAGCACCAAGTCTGGAACCAACACATTCCACGGCAACGCGTACATTCATCGCGGCACCGGCTGGCTCAACGCGGCGCCGTTCTTCTTCAACAACGACCCCGACATTCCTTCCGATCAAAAGGTTCCGCAACTGCATCGCTACACGGCGGGCGGAACGGCCGGCGGCGCGCTGATCAAGGACAAGGTGTTCGGCTACATAGGCTATCAGCATCTACACGTCTCGGACCAGGAGATCGGCTACTCGCGCTTCTCGGTTCCCGTGGGACTGACCGACGACCGCAGCGCCAACGGCCTGGCTTCCGTGGCCAACGCCGGCTGGGGGACTTCCCTGACTGCAGCCGATTTGAACAACAACTCCGTCAACCCCGGCAGCACGGTTGCATACAACCTGTTCAACGCGCCCGCCGTGGCAGGCGAGCCGGGCAAGTGGCTGATACCCAACCCCGGCAGCCTCCCAACGGTGGCTCAACCCTACGACGTGTCTCTGCCCGGCACGGCCTATTTCACCGGCGATCAACTGGTGGGCGACCTGGACTGGAATGCCGGCCCCAGGGATACGCTGGCCCTCAAGTACTACTACCAGCACGATCCGACCGTGGCGCCCTACGCCTACTCGAATGTTCCCGGTTTCGACCAGCATCTGGACGCGGGCAGCCAGGTCTTCTCCATCAACAACGTCAATGTGCTCAAGCCGAACCTCAGCGTCACCGAGACGCTGGGCTTCCTGCGCGAGAAGCTCTACTCCAACAACGATCAGCCCTTCAGCGCCAGCAGCATGGGCGTCAACAACCTGGGCTCCCCGTACTACTCTGGCGCCACCATCGTGGACACCCTGGGCGTCAATACGCCCACTTCGTTGCAAACCCTGAACATCGGCCCAGGGTCGAACCAGGGCTCGCTGACCGGAGTGTTTCAGAATCGCTGGATGCCTTCCGGCAACGCCATCTGGACCATCGGCAATCACACCCTGGCCGTGGGCGGAAGCTGGTCGCACTCCCAGTTGAATCCGCGCGACCGGCGTCCCGGAGTGGCGGGCACAACCTCTTCGGCCGACTTCGGCCAGTTCGTCCAGGGGCTGGTGACCACCAACGACGACTTCAATACCACCACCTTCCTGCAGGGCAACGGCGACCGTTATTACCGCGCCAACCAGACCGGCCTCTATCTGCAGGACAAGTACCAGATCCGCCCCAACCTGAGCCTGACGGCCGGCCTGCGCTACGATTTGAACGGCGGATTCAGCGAGAAGTACGACCGCCTTTACAACTTCGATCCCAGCCTCTTCGACGCCGGCACGGCCGGTGATCCCACCAACCCCAACGGAATCATTGCCAATAACGGATACGTAATCGCCCAGAACAACAAGGACACCACGCTGACCGGGCGGCAGTGGGGCCTGGCGCCGCGCGTGGGGTTTGCCTGGTCGCCGGCACACTTCGCCAACAAGGTCGTGGTTCGCGGCGGCAGCGGCATCTATTATGATCGCGGCGAACTGTTCACTTACTTCTCTCCCGGCTACGCGGCCGGCCTGGTCGAGGGCGGACCGTTCGGCGTCGCCCAGGCGCCGCCTTTCGTCAACTCCCAGATTTGCAACACGGCCGACCTCACCTATTACAACGGCTACATCCCCACCTGCGATCCTGCCGACGCCAACCTCTCCCAACCCTGGGGCGCCATACTGGGATCGGCCCCAACCGGCAAGGCCTCCGACATCACCAACTTCCTTCCCAATGCCTATAACATCGCCAACTATGACGCGGAACCCTTTTCCATGGGCGTCTACGACCGCAAGAACACCCTGCCTTACTCGATCAACTACACCCTCGACATCGAGTGGCAACCGCGCAGAGACATTGCCGTCGAGATCGGCTATGTGGGCAACCTTGGCCGCCACCAGGTGATTCCCACTCCCTTCAACCAGGCCCAGATCGCCACTCCCTCCAGCCCCATCCGCGGCCAGAACTACACCTATGGCTACACCGTGACCGACCCCAGCGGCGACGGCGTTCCCATTAACCTGCCGGACGGAACCCCCTACCTGGCCAACTACGAGGGCGGCAACGTGGACCTGCGCGTTCCCTATATCGGGTATTCCGGCGAGTCGATCGATTACCGGGCCGCGGGCGTCTCAGAGTACAACGCCGGCCAGGTCCACTTCGACAAGCGCATGGGCCACGGCTTCCAGGCGGGCGCGTCCTACACCTTCTCCCACACCACCGACGAACAGAGCGCCCTGGGCCTGTTCTACAACGGCGACAACCCCACCAACCTGCGCTCCGGCTACGGCCTGGCCGACTTCGACCGCAAGAATGTGCTCAACTTCACTTACACCTATCAGCTTCCCGGCTTCGCCGCCGGCGATTCTCTCCGCGGCGCCTTCACCAACGGCTGGAGCGTGAACGGCATCACCGTCCTGCAGAGCGGGCAGCCGTTCAGCATCATCGATTTCACCGGCGCCGTTGGCAGCATCTACTACAGCGTCTCGGACGGCATCAACAACCCCATCGTGCCGCTGGCCCCCGGCTGCTCGCCCAAGAGCGCCACCACCGGCAAATCCGGCGCATTCGGCGCTTCCGATGCCGCGCTCAAGGCGCAGTGTTTCACCATTCCCCTGCTCAACCCCGGAGACCTCAACGGCGCCATCCCGGCCAACGATCCCTTTGAGACCACCTTCATCTCCCATGGGCAGCGCAACATCTTCCGCCAGGCCCCGCAGAAGCGCGCCGATATCTCCCTGGTGAAACTCACGACCATCCGGGAGCGGGCCAAGCTGCGCTATACCCTGGACGTTTTCAACCTGACCAACACCACCAGCTTCGACGTGACCGGCGACCAGGTCTCGCAAAACGTGAACTACAACGGCTACCCCGTATCGGGCACAACACCGTTGCCCACGGGATGCAATGCCTCCGGCCAGCAGACCAACACGTCGTTCTTCAACTGCCCGGCGGGCCTGGGCATCACGCTGCACACCATCGGCAGCCCGCGCCAGGTGCAGATGTCGCTGCGGCTGGATTTCTAGAGCCGGGTCGATTGCAGAACGGCGAAAGGGCGGCCCACGCGGGTCGCCCCTTCTGCGCGATTTCATTGCCTGGAGGCTCGCACACAGGCCATTCGCCCTGCGCGCAGTACCTTGACTTGAAGCGCACTCGAAGATGTAGGGTGAAGGAATGAGAGGCGGGAAAAGGCGATGAAGACACGCAGATTGGGCACGAACGGTCCCGAAGTTTCAGCCATTGGCCTGGGCTGCATGGGGATGAGCGAGTTCTACGGCAGAGGCGACGAGCAGGAGTCGCTGGCCACCATCGATCGCGCACTGGATCTGGGCATCAACTTCCTGGACACCTCCGACATCTATGGCCCGCACACCAACGAGGTGCTGGTGGGCAAGGCGCTCAAGGGGCGGCGCAGCAAATTCTTCGTGGCCACCAAGTTCGGCATTGTGCGCGATCCGGCCAACCCGGAGCGGCGCGGCGTGGACGGCAGTCCGGCCTATGTGCGCGGCGCGGTCGAGGCCAGTTTGCGGCGGCTGGGCATCGAGACCATCGATCTCTACTACCAGCACCGCGTGGACCCCAAAACGCCCATCGAGGAGACGGTAGGCGCAATGGCGCGCCTGGTGGAGGAGGGCAAGGTGCGGTTCCTGGGCCTGTCGGAGGCCGCGCCGCGAACCCTGGAGCACGCGCACGGCGTCCACCCCATCACGGCGCTGCAGACCGAGTACTCGCTCTGGACGCGCGACCCCGAACCGGAGGTGCTGCCCGCCTGCCGTCGGCTGGGCGTGGCCTTTGTGGCCTACAGCCCACTGGGCCGCGGCTTTCTGACCGGCGTCTTCACCCACCCGGACGACTTTGACGCCGACGACTACCGCCGCGTCAGCCCGCGTTTTCAGGGAGAAAACTTCAAGCGCAACCTGGAGTTGGTGGAGAAGGTGAAGCAACTGGCCGCCGAGCGAGGCGTGACCGCCGGCCAGCTTGCCCTGGCCTGGGTGTTGGCGCAGGGCGAGGACATTGTGCCCATTCCTGGAACCAAGCGCCGCAAACACATTGAGGAGAACGCGGTGGCCGTGGACATCTCCCTGGCCCCGGAGCTGGCGACGAAACTCCAGGAGATATTTCCGCCGGATGCGGCGGCCGGCGAACGCTACGCGCCGGCGATGAAGACTTTGCTGAACGGCTGAGGCCTTTCCCTGGGATCAAGGGGCTTGCTTGGCGGCAATCACCGCGCGAGGGGCCCGGAACACCGCGCCCAACATACAACAATCGGAAGCCGATACGCAGTTTCCCACCGGGAACGCGAAATGAACTGTTGCGCCTACCGGGCGGGAACAGTTCTGTTCAACGACGGCATTCCCCCTTTGACGCCCTTGCTTTTAACCGCCAGGAAGATTCTAATTCCGTTCTGGTGGAAGCGCCTTTACAGCCCGTCAACCTGCACTCTGCGCAGAAGCCGGCGCCTGCCGTAAGAACGGCTTTGACGCTGATAGGCTTCAGCGCGGTCATCGGGCAGATCGTTCTCATGCGGGAGCTGATCGTCGTCTTCAACGGCAACGAGATGTCGCTGGGGATCATGTTGGCCACCTGGCTCTTCTGGACCGCTGCCGGCAGCAGCCTGAGCAGCATTCTTGCAATGGGCGGAAACAAAACGCGCCGCGCGGTGGCCGCGTTCGAATGTCTGCTCGCGGTCAGCCTTCTGCCGACGCTGTGGGCATTGCGTGCCTCCAAAGCCCTCCTGCAGACAGTACCCGGCGAGTTGGTTGGACCGCTGCAAATGATCCTTGCCTCTCTGGCGTGTTTGAGTCTGTTTTGCGCATTCTCAGGGGCGCTCTTCGTGGTTGCGGCCCGGATGTTCGAGCAGGAATGCGCCGTCTCTTCTCGCCGTGCAGCCAGCTCGGCTTACATGTTCGAGGCCGTTGGTTCCGGCCTGGGAGGGATCGTGGCCGGCATCGTCCTGCTGCGCTTTCTTGAATCCTTCCAGATTGCAACCATCGTGGCCATCCTCAACTTATGCATGGCCGCGGTCCTGTTGTTCCGGATGAACCGCAAGGAGCTTGGAGTTATGACCGGGGCAGCGGCACTTATCGCGATCCTTCTCGTGACTTATGCGGCGCCGCCGTTGGACCGGTCCGCGCAGCAGCGGCTGTGGCGGGGCTTTCGTGTGGCGGGATCGCACGACTCCATCTACGGCAACCTGACGGTCATCGAAAACGGCAATCTGCGCAGCATCTACGACAACGGCGTCATCCTTGCCAATGCGCCCGACGAGAGCGCCGCGGAAGAGGCGGTTCACTATGCGCTTCTGGAGCACCCGGCGCCGCGCCATGTTCTGCTGATCGGCGGCGGCGTAAACGGCAGCATCGCGCAGGCGCTCCGGCATCCCACCGTCGACCGCATCGATTACGTCGAACTCGACCCCACTCTCATCGCCATGGCGCGGCAGTTTTTTCCAGCGCAGTATGCTCCTTTGGCCTCGGACCCTCGGGTACACATACATTACGCGGATGGCCGCTATTATCTGCGGACCACCGCCGCCAAATTCGACGCCATCATTCTCGATGTGCCCGACCCGCAGACCGCGCAGTTGAACCGCTTCTACACCATCGAGTTCTTTCGTTCCGCGCGCGATCGCCTGGCGCCGGGCGGACTGCTGTCTTTCGAATTGCGCTCGTCGGAGGAGACCATCAGCCCCGGCCTGCAAGAGTTCCTCCGCTGCATCCAACACACTCTGGAGGAAGTCTTCCCGTACGTCGTCACTATCCCCGGCGAGACCATCCACTTCTTTGGCGCCATGCAACCGGATGTGCTCACTCGCAATCCGCAAGTCCTGATGGCAAGGTTGCGGGAGCGGAATCTGAAAACGCAATTTGTCAGCCAATACTTTATTCCGTACCGCATGATGCCCGATCGCATGGAGCAGGTGAGTGAGCAACTGTGGCCGATCGGTTCGACGCCCGTCAACCGCGATTTCGCGCCCATCGCCTATTACTTCGACGTGGTGCTGTGGAGCACGCAATTCAACTCGGCATATTCCCGCTGGCTCCGCGCCGTGGCCAACATCCCTTTTGCCGCGGTATTGGAGGCGGTTCTCATTCTGTCGCTGCTCCTGGCGGCGCCGCTTGCGTTTGTGCGCACTCTTGAGCGGCGCGCCCGCTCCGCGACGGCATGTTGCGTTGCCGCAACCGGATTCACGTCGATCGCTCTCCAGATGTTTCTGTTGCTGGCATTCCAGTCCATCTACGGCTACGTATACCACCAGCTAACCATACTTATCGGCCTTTGCATGGCAGGCATCGCCCTCGGAAGTTGGCTGGGTATGCGGCGCATTCGTTTGCGCGGCCGTCCCCCTTACCGCGACGTCGCATGGACCCAATTCCTGCTGGCTTTATCCGGCCCTGTGCTGATCTTTGTGGTTGCTTTGCTGGCCAAGATCTCCGGAGTGGCGGCAACATGGTTGGCGGCGCAGTGTGTTTTCCCCGCTTTGGCTGCTCTCTCGGGAGTGTTGGGAGGATATCAGTTCCCTATCGCGGCGGAGATCTATCTCCTGAACGGCACGGGCCGGTCAAAACCCGGTGTGCTCTATGCCATCGATCTGCTGGGCGGATGCGCGGGCGCGCTCCTGCTGTGTACCTGGCTCATCCCGGTGTTTGGCTTTTGGAGAACCGCCTGGCTCAGCGCGGCCATTAACCTGGCGCCGGCTCTGCTTGCCGCGCGAGTTAGTCTTGGGTCGAAGAGGTCTCACGCATAAGCGCCCAGGAATCGGTATAAAAGCTCATGTTTTTTTTGCAGGGAACGGGCTTTAGTGCCTGAGGGGTGATTTCCGGGATATTCGTTCCCGTTTTGCCATTTTTCCGCATCCCCAGAAGCCCGTCCCCTTCAACTCCACGGTTTTTAGACAGGTTTTTAGGTCATGCGCGGCCGCGCCCGCTGGCAAGGGGCTGAATCGCGGCCGGGAACCCGGTTCAATTCCCCGCCGGGACGCCGGCCGCGCCTTTATACTGCGAACCATGCACATCGTCCGCCCCACGCTGCTCGCCGCCGCTTGGGTCATTTGCACCGTCCAATCCACGGCCCAGCCTCGCCAGCCCTGGCAGATGCAGGACTCCGGCGCCACGGCCGGCTTGCGCGGCATTGACTCGGTGAGTGGGATGGTAGCCTGGGCCAGCGGGACGGATGGGACTGTCTTGCGAACGACAGACGGCGGGGCGCACTGGATGAAGTGCACCGTTCCCGATGCGGCAACCGACGGCGCAAACCTCGACTTTCGCGGCGTGCAAGCTTGGGATGCGCAGACAGCCATCGTCATGTCGAGCGGCAAAGGCAGGCTTTCGCGCCTGTACAAAACCACAGATGGTTGCAAGACCTGGAAGCTGCTCTTCACCAATCCTGAAAGTGAGGGATTCTACGATGCTTTGCTGTTCATCGATCGACAACACGGCATCGTGCTGGGTGACCCGGCCCGCGGAGATCCGCGCATTAACCCGGTGGAGGGTGGCTATTTCACATTTCGGATACGTGTCACAAACGATGGAGGGAAGAAGTGGGCGCCCGTAACCGATCCTGAGTTCGGGCAACCAGGGAAAAATCTGCAGCCGATGAGCGGTGAAGCGTTTTTTGCCGCAAGCAATAGTTCGATGGCCGTCCGCGACGGCTGGCTGTGGATGGGCACCGGCCAGAACCGCTTGCTCCGTAGAATGATTTCTGCCCCGAATTTTCAAGCCTCCTATTGCGCTGGAGCGATCGATCCATTCTCAAACTCTTGCGGTATTCCGTGGCTGGGTTGGCCAATCGCTCGAGTTCCGCTCGCGAAGGGCAATGCATCTTCTGGCATCTTCTCCGTAGCCTTTCGCGATGAACAGCACGGCATGGTCGCAGGCGGTGACTACACCAAACCCAATGAATCCTCAGGCACCGCTGCCCGGTCCGCCGATGGCGGCGAGCATTGGACCGCCTCCGCCACCCCGCCCCACGGCTACCGCTCCGCCGTCCAGTGGTCCGAATCCCTTAAACTCTGGATCACCGCCGGCACCAACGGCTCCGACATCAGCCGCGACGACGGCCGCACCTGGCAACCCCTCGACAACGGCAACTGGAACGCCCTCTCGCTCCCTTTTGTCGTGGGCCCCAATGGTCGCATCGCCCGCCTCAACCCGTCAGCCCTCCCAACCGGAAAGTGAGCCAATCCCCCCTCTGTAACCCTGCCCGCGGGTACTTGGGATCCCCTCAACCACCAGCCCATTTGCACATAATGAGCCCCCCGCAATGTAAAATTGAAGACAATCGATGATGCAAATCTCCCCAGCGGCTGCCAGCCCGTCCTCCCGCACCACGCGGGAACCGGAGTTGCGGACGCAGGGTTCGGAGCAGGCCCGTACTCAGGAACGGACCCAGGCCCAGACCGAGGGCAGTCCGGCGCCGCTGATCCAGGTAACCGATCTCCAAAAGTCCTACAAAACCGCGCGCGGCGCCCTCAACCTCTTTCACGGCCTCTCGCTCCAGGTCGAGCCTGGCGAGATGGTCGCCATCGTCGGCCAGTCCGGCGCCGGAAAGAGCACGCTTTTGCACATTTTGGGCGCGCTTGATGCTCCCTCCGCGGGAACTGTATACTGCGCCTCAACCAACGTGGCCCAGCTCTCCCCACGCGAGGCGGCGGCTTTTCGCAACCGGGAGATCGGCTACGTCTGGCAGTTTCATTACCTGTTGCCGGAGTTCACGGCGCTGGAAAACGTAGCCATGCCGCTCCTTGCGCGCGGCACACAGAGGTTGGAGGCGCTCTGGGTGGCGGCAAACTGGCTCAGGGAGGTAGGTCTCGAGGATCGCGGCGACCATCGTCCCGGCGAGCTTTCCGGCGGCGAGCAGCAGCGCGTAGCGCTGGCCCGCGCGCTGGTCAACAACCCTCGGCTGCTGCTGGCCGACGAACCCACCGGCGACCTGGACGAGATTACTGCCGGCCGCGTCTTTGACCTGATCGAACGGCTGCACGCAAGCCACGGTCTCACGTCAATACTGGTGACGCATAACCTTGACCTTGCCGCGCGCTGTACGCGAGCATTGCGCCTAGAAGGTGGAAGACTGGCCCCGCTGGCAGCATCTCCTCAAACGGGATTGCAGGCCGGAATCATTTAACGGAAAATGCACCATTCCGGTTGGTTTTTGAGTCTTAATCAGTAAGCGATCTGGGACTGGATGAATTTGCATCTTTCAGTAAGCGGTCTGGGACCGGATGAATTTGCATCTTTTCCAGACTGATCGGGCAGGATGGGAGTCTTCCGTCAGCACGACCGCCGGGGACAAATCGGGCAAACGATCGCGCCGGTCCATCTCAAAGGGCTGTTCGGGGCAAAAGTTGTATTTCCAAGGGAGCCTCCGACGGCGTAGTCAATAGAGAGGCACGCGCGGGTTGGGCTGAAGCCGGGGAGATAAACCGGACGGCCACTCCAGCCGATAACCGGCATCAAGGGAGAACACCATGTTCGAACGCTATACGGAGAAGGCACGGCGCGTGATCTTCTTCGCGCGCTATGAGGCCAGCCAGTTCGGCTCGCCTTATATTGAGACCGAGCACCTGCTCCTCGGCCTGCTGCGCGAGGACAAGGCGTTGACCAACCGCTTCCTGCGCTCGCACGCCTCGGTGGAATCGATCCGCAAGCAGATTGAGGCCCACACCACCATCCGCGAGAAGGTCTCCACCAGCGTTGACCTTCCGCTTTCAAACGAGTGCAAGCGCGTTCTGGCCTACGCGGCGGAAGAAGCCGAGCGCCTGGGCCACAAGCACATCGGCACCGAGCATCTGCTCCTCGGTCTGTTGCGCGAAGAGAAGTGCTTCGCCGCCGAAATCCTTCAGGAGCGCGGGCTCAAGCTGGCGCAGATTCGCGACGAGCTGGCCCGCGTCACGCAGGAAAAAGCCCCGCCGCAGCAGCGCCAGCGCGAGTCCAGCCTCTTGGCCGAGTTCAGCCGCGACCTCACCCAGGCCGCCATGGACGGCCAGCTCGATCCGCTCGTCGGCCGCGACGGCGAGCTGGAGCGCGTGGTGCAGATTCTCTGCCGCCGCACCAAAAACAATCCCGTCCTCATCGGCGAGCCCGGCGTGGGCAAGACGGCTATCGTCGAAGGCCTCGCCCAGCGCATCGCCGACGGCGAAGTCCCCAGCTTCCTGGCCGACAAGCGCGTCCTCGGCCTCGATCTCTCGCTCATCGTGGCCGGCACCAAGTACCGCGGCCAGTTCGAGGAGCGCCTCAAGACCATCATGAAGGAGTTGATGGAGAATCAGAACTCCATCGTCTTCATCGACGAGCTGCACACGCTGGTGGGCGCGGGCTCGGCCGAGGGCTCGCTCGACGCCGCCAACATCCTCAAGCCCGCGCTCTCCCGCGGAGAAATCCAGTGCATCGGCGCCACCACTCCGGCCGAGTACCGCAAGTCCATCGAGAAGGACCGCTCCCTCGAGCGCCGCTTCCAGGCCGTCAAGGTCCCGCCGCCCAATGAGGCCGACGCCATCAAGATCATCCACGGCATCAAGGACCGCTACGAGAAGTTCCACGCGGTCAGCTACACCGATGCCGCCGTCGAGTTCGCGGTCTCCCACTCCAACCGCTACATCCCCGACCGCTTCCTGCCCGACAAGGCCATCGACCTGATCGACGAAGCCGGCGCCCGCGTGAAGCTGCGCCAGACCTCGCTGCCGGAGGAGATCACCGAGGTCCAGAAGCGCATCAAGTTCATCGTTCACCGCATGGACTCGGCCATCGCCAACCACGAGTTCGAGAAAGCGCGCTTCTACTCCGACGAGGAGCGCAAGGAGCGCGAAAACCTGCGCGCCCTGCGCGACAAATACCACCTCGACGACTCGGCCTCCGGCATCGTGGGCCGCGAAGACATCGAGGATGTGGTCAGCCGCTGGACCGGCGTTCCCGTCACCAGCATCAAGGAAGAAGAGACGCAGAAGCTGCTCCGCGTTGAAGAAGAACTGCACAAGCGCGTCATCTCCCAGGAGAAGGCCATCAGTGCCCTGGCGCGCGCCATCCGCCGTTCCCGCGCCGGCCTCAAGTCGCCGCACCGGCCCATCGGCAGCTTCCTCTTCCTCGGCCCCACCGGCGTCGGCAAAACCGAAATGGCCCGCACCCTCGCCAACTTCCTCTTCGGCTCCGACAAGGCCCTCATCCGCTTCGATATGTCGGAGTTCATGGAGAAGCATTCCGTCTCCAAGCTCATCGGTTCGCCTCCGGGCTACGTCGGCTATGAGGAGGGCGGCCAACTCACCGAACGCGTCAAGCGCTCGCCTTACTCCGTCGTCCTGCTCGACGAAATCGAGAAGGCTCACCCCGATGTCTTCAACATCCTGCTCCAGGTCTTTGAGGACGGCCAGTTGACTGACGGCTTAGGCAACACCGTCGACTTCAAGAACGTCATCCTCATCATGACCTCGAATATCGGCGCCCGCCACCTGATGAAAAAGCAGGGTCTCGGCTTCCAGAGCGACCGCGAAGACATCGTCTCGGACAAGATCGAAGAGTTGGTCAAGCAGGAAGTGAAGAAGACCTTCAATCCCGAGTTCCTCAACCGCCTCGACGAGGTCATTCTCTTCCAATCGCTGTCGGACGCCGACCTGATCCAGATCGTCGAACTGCTGGTCCAGCAGTTGAACGCCAATCTGGCCCAGAAGGCCATCACCATCTCCGTCACCGAGGAAGCCAAGAAGTGGATCCTTGACAAGACTCTCGTCGACCGCAGCTACGGCGCGCGCCCTCTCCGCCGCGCCCTTCAGCGCTACGTAGAGGACCCCTTGTCGGAAGCTCTGATCGCCGGAAAAATCGCCGAGCGCCCAGCCTTCCTCGAGGTCTACCTCGAAGCCAACCAGCTCTTCTACCGCCCGGTAAGCGCCGATGAGTCCGCCAGCGACGAAAAAGCCGCCGGCATTCTGCTGTTCAGCGCCTGAGGCTCACTCGTGGACTGAACCATAACTGGGTGCCTCATCCTCGCGACGTTCTTGTTTTTGTCGCTAGGGTGGGAAGGCTTGCTGCCCGAACCCAGCCCAATCCGCACCAACACAAAGCCCTCGGCGATCCCAGCCGGGAACAATCATTCGATTCGCGTTCTTGGCCGTATTCAATGGATGGCCTGCCGCCTCGGCGCACAAGGCGGCAAATCCAGAAGCGCAGCCAAGGCTTCAGCCGCGAGGCAGAATGGCCGCTCCGGCGGCTGGCCCAGGAAGAATACCACCACCGATAGCCGCATGAAGCCCGCTAACTTGCTGACTCCCTAACTCCGCGAAGCGGTGCTAACTCGCTAACCCCGCTAACCCCGCTTGCGCAGCGCCGACTCGCTGCCCTATCTCCAGTTCCCCATCAGCACAAACGGCGCCCAATAATACGGATGCGCGAATCCGGCCGGAGCGGGAGCGCCGGAATTGGCGCGGCTCATGCCCCTGGCCTCCCCGCCGGCCGCCGGCCCGGGTGGGCGAATTCCTGCCCCTCATCACGGCAGAGAGTGCGAGAAGGAGTAGAAATGTGTGCAGATTCCAGCAAATTGGAACTCGGCTTTATGGTGAGCCTGGGAAGCTTGCGAGAGGTGCTGAAAGGGGTGAGCATCGATGGCAGACGGTGGAGGATAGACAGCGATCCTCAAGAGCTTATGCCCGCGCTGCAACACTCGACGCAGGATACAAACACCTGCCTGCTGAACGCGTAAATCAAACTGAAGTTCGGAGATGTGCTCCTCCATGCGCGGCACAAAAAGGGTTGCAGTCGGTCGCCAAAAAGGCAAGACTCGAAAACGTCCCATGGCACACGCTGAGGCACCATTGCCGTTCTCGGCGTTACTCTGGATTACCTCGCGGCACTGTCTATGAAACACGCTCTAACAATCTCGCTGGTACAAAAGATCGGGCAGGCCATCCCTGCCTTCATGGTCCATCTCCAACGCATTGGTCTCGCAGGTATCGCGACCGAGAACGTACCTCTATTTCACCTCGACTTCCGCTCCTTTGCCGTCATCCACAATAACGAAACCGATACTCTGAGGTTCAATGTCCAAATGTACTGGAACCTCCTTGTCATTGACAGAAACCCTTCCTTGTTTGGGCGTCCAGCCGTAAATCTCGGCGTGAATCTCCTTCCACCACGCAGGATAAGATCCCTGATGAGGACCAAGAGTCAGGCGCATGCCTTCGGCGGTTCTCTCACAGCCGAACTTCATCCGCAAATAGGCTCCATGCTGAAAAGCGTAGGTCTTCCCGTCATCCAGGTAAAGGTCGCCCGAACATGGATCGCCGGCGTAAACACGTAGCGTGAGCGGTCCCTGCGGAGTTTCGTTCGTGCTTTCAACGACCGGCTCGATGGGCAAGATGGAACCTGCGCGAACAAAAACAGGAAGCTGAGCCAGCGTGGGAGAAACGTGAATGAAAAGAGGCGCCTTCCGGCTTGCAACCGCCGTTGGATCCGGAGCAGCCGGACCCAGTGGATCGGTGTATGGAATCCTCTCGCCGGTCCAGTAGTTGTACCAATCGCGGGTAGGAAACTCAACTGAGTATGTGCCCTGCTCGTCAGGATACGGTTGAGGCGCTATGAGCAGGTCCGCGCCAAGAAGAAACTCGCTGGCCGCTTCGGGATCGGTGTCGATAGGATGATGATCGGGCGTTGCATCCGGAAACTCCAGGAACAATGGCCGCAGCATGGGAAGCCCGGTGCGCGAAGCCTCATCGGCGAGCGTATAGAGATAGGGCATGAGCCGATAGCGAGCCTCGATAAAGCGGCGGCGGATGGCCTCCTGTTCCGGGCCTCCGACCCATGGTTCCTAATCGCCGCTTCCTTTCTCAGTGTGATCGCGCTCGATGGGCTGGAACGCGGCTACTTCAAGCCATTTTGTCAGTAACTCAGGCGTCGGCGTTCCGGCATAGCCGCCCACATCGGCGCCAACGAAGGCAAAGCCGCTCAACCCGAGATTCTCAAGCATCGGTGTGGCCAGACGAAGATGATTCCAACTGCTGCTGTTATCTCCGGTCCAGGTGGCGGCATATCGCTGGCCTCCCGCAAACGTTGCCCTGGTAAGCACGAAGGGGCGGCTCTCCGGATCGAGGGTCCTGAGACCCTCAAAGGTTGCACGTGAATTCTCCATGCCGTACAGGTCGTGAATCTCAGCGTGGGTCGCAGTCCGCGTTGCGAATCCCGGCTCATCGATGCGATGCACAACGTTTTCAGGCATGGTGAATGTAGCAGAATCGAAGATGGATGGCTCATTCATATCGTTCCAGAAGCCATCGATGCCGATATGGCGGAGGTCGCGATAGAGCGAGCCCCACCAGGCACGCGTTTGCTGGCGCGTGAAGTCCGGAAACACGCTGGGACCGGGCCAGACTTTGCCGGTATAGACAGTACCGTCCGGATTCTTCACGAACTGGTCGCCGGCCACGCCGCTGTCATAAGGGAAGTAGTCGTGGCCGGGGAGATTGGCGATATGCAGATCGGTAATTGCCACGACGTGGAAGTTGTCCGCTTTGAGCTTCGCAATCATTCCAGGAAGATCAGGGAACGCAGCGCGATCAACCGTGAAAGGCCGGTTCTTATCCTGATAGTCGATGTCGAGATAGATCGCATCGGCGGGAATCGAATCGGCCCTGAGGCGACCTGCCACCTCCAGCACGCGCGCCTGCGACATGTAGCTGTAACGCGACTGCTGGAAACCAAGACTCCACAGGGGCAGCAGGGGAGGAGTTCCCGTGAGCCATGCATAGGTTTCGACCACCTGCTTTGGAGACGGGCCGTAGAACAGGTAGTAATCCAGGGGACCCGCGGCGGCGCCGAAGGAATATATTCCAGCCGACTCCTTGCCGAAATCGAAACTCGTGCGCCAGGTATTGTCCAGCAGAATGCCCACCGCCCGCCCGGCGCGATAAGTCATGAAGTAGGGAATGCTCTTGTAGATCGGATCGGTGGATTCCTGGAAGCGGTAGGCGTCGGTATTCCAGAGCGTGAATGCCTCGTTGCGCCTGTCAAGCGGCCCGGTCTTGTCCCCCAGACCGAAATAATGTTCGTCCAGCGGCATGGATTTGTACATGCGAAAAGCATCGCTGTCAAAGCGAACCGGGCGTACGTCCTGCTCGAGGACATTTCCCGCCAGATCGCGGACGGTGAGTTCGAGAGTTTTCTTGTCCACCGCGACGATCAACGCGTGCGTGCGGAAGCCGAATTGATCGCCGCCAGTATCGATCACTACCGGAACGGAACTGCGGCGAGCGTCCGCAAGCACGGCCCAGGAAGCATCTTCCGGCAAGGATTTGCCTCGCGCCATAGTGATGCGCAGGACATCCTCACGCAGAGCGGCGACCTTCAGGAGCAGATCTCCGGCCTGCACTTCGATTCCATTGGGCAGCGGGGACATGGTCGCCCGGCGCACAAGAGGGTGTAACTCCGCCGCAGACGGCGTGAGTTGCGCCGAATCCATGGCAGATGTCTGGCACAAAAGGAGAAAGAGGGCAAAGAGCGTCGCATAAAATGAGCGGTGCAAGCGCATGATGACTCCTGAATTAAAGCATTTCCCAAGCTGTATTCGTGAAGAAGAGATAGCAGGCTTCGCCTTGCTATGGTGTGGAAGCTTCGCTGGGGGCGGCCTCCAGTGCGGAAAGGTCCGGGTCTTCGACGGTCTTTACGCCCCGGTCCCGGCGCCGCTGCTTGATCGTCTTCATCTCCTCGAGCGCGGCGGATGCATCCTTGTCGTCGCCCAGCGTTCGGTAGAGCCGCGCAAGCTGGTAGTGAAGTGAGCCATTCACATCGCTCGAGGCGCCCATCTTCAATTGGTCGATCGCATCCTGAGTTCTGCCGGTCTCCGCGTAGACTTTGCCAATCAGCGCGTGTACATGGGGAACCATCTGTGGCTTCGCTTTGAGGCCCTTCATGAGAAACGGTTCGGCTTCCGCAAACTCATTCTTCCCCAGCATCGCTTCGGCCATCACCAGATTCAGTTCCGGATCCTCGGGACTGTGCTCCAGCGCCAGCCGCGCGGTCTCCAGGGCTTTCTCGATGTTGTTGTTGGCGAGATAGACTGACGCCAGCCCGAGCATCGCCGCCGGATCGCCGGGAGCGATGCCGAGCGCCTTCAAATATTCGGCCTGCGCATCGTCGAATCTCTCCAACTGGTGGTAGATGTCGCCCAGAAGAATATGGTTTCTGGCCGATTCCGGTTCCAGTTGCTGGAAGCGCGCAAGGGACTTGAACGCCAGACGCTCGTTGGCCTGAATCGACCAATAGAGGGCTTCGAGGGAATGCGGCTGCAATGCCGCCAGGGCAGTTGCCGCGCCGGACGCGCGCTCATTGTCTCCGGCAAAGAACGAGCACGCGGCTAGCAACCGAAGTTTGTCCGCGCTCCCGGCGGCAAAGCCTGGTTCGAGCCGGCGCGCGCACTGCTGGAATTGTCCCGCCGCGTAGTAGTCCTCCGCGGTGCGGCGGCCGGCGGAGGCCGGTTCTGGCGCCGGGGGAGCGCCCGATTCGCGCTGGTCAATGTTATCGCCCGGCTCCTGGCCGGATAAGTTGAAGGCAGCCAGAAGCGCATTGCGCAAATCCATCGGGATAAGTGTGCTTTCGGCGGATATGAGGCTGGCAATGGCTGAGACTCTTTCGCTGGACTCGCCTTCCAGAAGGATGGCCGCGTTGGACTCGAAAAATCCGTGATCGCGGTCCCATAACTCTTCGAGAAGCTTGATCGCCAGCTCATTGTCTCCACCCGCCATCGCCATGCGCGCCTGGCCGAGAAGCGCCAGGCCGCACTCCGGATGCGCCGCGCGTTCGGCGGCAAATTCAGAGGCCGCGCCGGGCAGATCGTGTTCCCTGAGGAGCGAGAAGCCTAACTCCGAATGCAGGCAGGGAGGTTGTGGCCGGGAATCGAGCAAACTCCGGTAGAGGGTTGCGGCCTCTCTGAATCTGGCCTGCTTTTCCAGCGATTCGGCAAAGAGAGCCTTCGCATAGGGCGAATCCTGTCCTTCCGCCGACATTCTGCGAGCGTCCTCCTCCACCTGGTCGAGTCGAGCAATCCCCAGGGCGAACCAGGCGGAGCTGAGCCTTGGATCGAGGTTGGCTGCACGAACAAGTTCCTGCGCAGCCGCGGAGAATCTGCCGCTTGAAATGTAGGCGCGACCGAGTGCGAGCGACGGTTGCGGGTCGGTCTTATTAATCTTCTCCGCTTTGAGCAAGAATGGAGTTGCTTCTGTCGCCTTGCCTGCGCGCAAATAGTCGATTCCCAGAAAGAGGTTGGGAACATATAAAGACGGGTTGAGACGGTTAGCCTGCTGGAAACTCAAGATAGCTTGGGAAATGTCCGCAGCTTCCTGCTGCATAAGTCCGAGATTGGCCCATAACTCCGGCATGGTCGGCTGGATCCTTATCGCTTGTCTGTAAGCATTTGCAGCCGCGGCGTAGTCTTTCGCGGCCTGGGCCTGTTGGGCCGCGGCCACGAGCGATTCGAGCCTGGAGGCCGGTTGCTGCCGGCCAAACCCAGGTGCGAGTTTGACCAGCAGGACCAGCAGTAACAATTTGAGGCAGTTGATCACTTGTCGATTACCAGTAGAACTTTCCTGCCATCTGGATGGTTCTGGAGGGGAAGGCGCTGGTGATTTGCCCGAAGCCGCTCGCGCAAGTTGAGCTTGAATTGGGGTCGCAGCCGGAGTAACCCGTACCCGATGGCGAGTAGAAGTTTGGATGGTTGAAGGTGTTGAACATTTCGGCCCGGAACTGGACGCGCATTGATTCCCGGAAGCGCCAGTTCTTATCGATCGAAGTGTCCCAGTTCTGGTAGCGCGGGCCACGAAGTTCGGAGAAATAGCGGGGTGTGTTGCCCCAGGTGCCGTACGGCGCAAATGAGAATGCGCCGGTGTTGAACCATTCGTGAATGCCGGGGTTGGAAACGTGAAGATTGCCGGTGTAGTCCGGCCTTGGATTGCCGCCGTAGGAGGCAATATCGGCGCCGGAGATGCTGATTGGAATGCCCCGCTTGAAGGTGGCGATCTGAGAGACTTCCCATCCGCCAACAACCGCGTCCGCTGCGCGACCCATTCCTGAGCCGATGGACTTGCCGCGGCCGAAGGGCAGTTGATAGACGTAGTTTGCCACCAGCGCCTGCGGAACATCGCCGCCGTCCACGCTCTTTTCAGCGGCCAGGTTGTAGTTGTTTGCTGGTGCGCTGTTTCCGTTGTACGACCAGGAGTTGTTGCCTTCCACGTTGTCAAGGAACTTGGAGTAGGTGTAGGAGACCAGCGTAGTCAACCCCTTGCTGACGCGGTGATTGAAGGCCACCTCGAGGGCGTTGTAGTCAGAGAAGCCGGCCGGAGCGTCGTTTTCCTGCACGTAGCAGTACTGTGGATAGGGCGAAAGCAGTTGCGATTCGGTGATGGTTGGATCATTAAGACCGCAAGAGCTGGATTTGATGGCCCCATAAAATGGATTCGGAACCTGGGCATTGAGGGCCGCAGTTCCCATCGACAGATATTGGGGGTTCAACTGGTCCCGGCTGATATAGGAGGTGATCATGCGCGTGCCGCGGTTGCCGACGTAGTTTACATCGAGTTGATCGTTGGGAGTGAAGCCATATTGCACGCCTAGCAGCCATTGCTGAACGTAGGGCGATCTGCGGCTTCTGAAGTTGCTGACGGCCGAGTTGCCAACCTGTTGATACTCTCCCAGGGAGTTGCCTGAAATCGGATTGTATCCATAGGGCCATGGGTTGCCGGTGGTGACCGCCGGATTCGGATTGAGGCCGCCATTCAAACTGGAAGAGATGCCTGTCGAGGCGGAGAATCCATCGGAATCAACCTCGAAGCAGCAGGTGATCGCGGGCGGGTAGAAGATTCCGTATCCACCATGGATGACAGCCCTGGGTATCGCCTGATAGGAGAAGCCGAGGCGTGGCGCGAGGTTGCCGTAGCTCGGGTTGTAGGTGTCGCGATTGTCCGGAGAGAGGAACTGAAGCGCGCCGAGGTAGGGTGTGCCGACCTGGTAGCTGATGGGGTTCAAGACTTCGGGATTGAAGATCGATCCCACGTTATGGCGGTAGGTGACCGGGGTCTGAACTTCGTAGCGGAAGCCGAGATTCAAAGTGAATTTGCGGTTCGCTTTCCAGTCATCTTGCACGTAGCCGCCCAGGTAATGGGACGAGACCGCCGGATTGTAGGTGGTTCCGGTCGATCCGCCGCTCAGAACGCCCAGCAGCATTTGGGCAACTCCATTTCCGCTGGCGACCGCGGAAGCATTTTGCGGATCGGGCCCGGATGTGAATCCCCCGTTGAATTGCAGCGTTGTCTGGAAGAAGTTTGCCTGATCGTCCTCCAGTTCCACACCAGTGAACCCGAAGTTGAATGTGTGCTTCGCTTTCAGCTTGATGAGGTCCACCGACACGCTGCCGACCGGACCATGGTTGGTGACCGTCTCATTGGTGAGCGGTCCGAGAGGAGACTCGCCGGCAACCGAGACGATGGGAAACTCCGGACTGTTCTGATACACATAGCTCGGGAGCCCGAGGCTGGTGGTGTCGAATCCTCTCGACTGGTTGGTTGAGGTTTCATGCCAAATCTGGACGCCCGAAGAGATGTTCATGGTGAATGTGGGGTTGAAGATCTGCGAGAACCCAGCCGCCATGCCCCAGCGGTTGTTCGGCCGTTCATTGCCGGGGCCTGCTGGGTCGGATCCCCAGTCCTGTGCGGTACCGGTCTTGAACTCCTTTTTGTAGGAGTAGCGGAAATACATTCTGGCTGAGTCGTTGAAGTTGTGGTCGGCGCGGATCAGGTATTCATCCGAATTGGCCGGCGCGCTCCCGGACGCGAACAGGTTGTTGGAGAGGCCGGATGAGGACGGTTTTGGATAGTAACTCAGCAGCTTGGCGCCTACTGTGTCCGCAGTGTAGCCGACAAGGTTGGCGAGGAGGTTGCCCAGAATGGGGTCGCGAATGACGCAGGTGGGCGTGCAGTGACCGTTGTTGTTTACCGCAGTCAGTCCGGTTACGGGATCCACCCCGCCTGCTGTGATGGTGCGAGCGCTACGTGGATCGTAGATCTGCCCCACGTAGATGGGACGCCCGAGGTTGTCGAGTTTGCCTGTGTTGGCGCCGAGAATTTCGGAGAAGTCGCCGCTTTGGAACTTGGTGTCGGGAACGGTGTAGGTGTCGGCGGTTGGAGTGGACAGAGTGAGGTGCTCGAAAAGACCGAAGATAAAGGTCTTCTCCCGCTGCCTATAGAGGCCGGGAATGTAGAATGGCCCCCCTGCCGAAATGCCTGTCTGGTTGCGGCTCAGGCTTTGTTTTGGCGAGCCGTTGTGGTCTGCGAACCAGAGGTTGGCATCGAGCGCATCGTTGCGGTAGAACTCGTAACCGGAGCCATGGAACGTATTCGTTCCCGACTTTGTGACCACGTTGACCACGTTGCCCGTGCTCCATCCATATTGAGCCGTGAAGGAGTTGTTCTGGATTTTGAATTCCTGAACGGAATCCACGGAAGGAACATAGATGACGGCGCCCCACTCAGGGTCGGTGTCCCACGAGCCATCGATCATGTAGGCCGAGGTTCCAAAAAAGCCGCCGGCAAAGTTGAGGAAGGAGATGTCCTGATCCGCATCGTCGGTGCTGGGGCCTCCGCCCCCCAGAAGCATCTGGCTCTCCGATGAGTTCTCCACGGAAGAGTTGAGAGTGGCAAGGCCGTAGATATTGCGCATGTTGAGAGGGAGTTCCACGAGCGTCTTGCCGGGGATGTCTGTGGCGATGTTTGCGTTATCGGTGTTCAGCTGGGATGCATCGCCGGTTACGGTGATCGACTGCGTTTCGGCCCCAATGGTCAGGGTCACGTCCTGAGTCGCGGACTGGGCGGCGTCCAGCACGATCCCGGCCTGCTCATACGCCTTGAAGCCCTTTTCCTTGATGGTGAGACTGTAGGTGGCCGGCGGAAGCTGGCCGAACAAGTACCGGCCTCCCGCGTCTGTGGTGAAGGCCCGATTGACGCCCTTCTCCGGACTAGTCAGCGTCACTGATGCCTTGGGTAGCACCGCTCCCGTGGGATCGGTCACGACGCCGGAAAGGGTCGCCGTTGTTGTTGCGATTTGCGCGTTGATCCACGGGGCGCCGCTCACCAAGATGGCAAGCAGAATTCCGCATCCACCCCAATACCACAGAGACCATGGTCTCCTGCTCCTGTTTGCTTTCAATGTGTAGCCTCCGTCAGCTTGTTCCCCGCCGGTCCAGGACTCCTGGGGCAAGCGCCACATGCCTCAAAGAAATCCATAATGATCGGGGTTTGAAAAGCAGCCCCTTTGTAGGCTTCTCGCTAAAGCGCTGTTAAGGTCCTTACGGCAAGGAGCGTGAGGGTCCTTACGGCATGGTGCCTCAGGGTCTTTACAGCATGGGGGGAAGTCTTATCAGGTAATTAATCGGATGAGGTCATTTATTATCACAAACTTGCGGATTGAGCGCCCTGGAAACGGATTCTGTTTTCCGGCGGCTGTATAATCGCTTCGACCAAATGGAGCATTCCATGGCGGCAGATTTGCCGGAGCGCGGCCGCACAGCTCAGAGAGAACCGGACGAGCATGAGGTTCGCGAGCAGCTGAGCCGGCTTCTGGCCAACCCCTACTTCAGCCACAGCAAACGGTTCCCCACATTTCTGCGCTTTGTGGTCGAATACACGTTGGCCGGTGACGCGGAGAATATCAAAGAACGAATACTGGGGATTGAGATCTTCGGAAGAGATGCCGATTACGACACTGCCGCCGATCCCATTGTTCGCGTGACCGCGGCGGAGATTCGCAAGCGGGTGGCACAGTATTACCAGGAGCCCGCCCATGAGCATGAACTGCGCATTGCCCTGCCCTCCGGTTCCTACATTCCACAGTTCCACTGGCCCAGGGGCGCCAACGATCCGGTTTTGAAGGAGTTGGACCTGGCTGCCGCGGAAGATATCGCGACCTCCGAGGCAAATCCGGTTCCTCGCCCGGCGCGCGCTCATCGCCATTCCCCGCTCGTGCTCGCGCTCACCTGCGTCGTCGCCGGGATCCTCTCGGTGGGCTCGGTCCTCCTATGGCAAGCGATGCATCATACCGCGCTGGATTTCTTCTGGCGGCCGGTACTGAGTGCAAAAGAACCGGTGCTGCTTTGCATTGCGGATCAGCTGCAATATTCGAGCATGTCACTTCGCGACGCGGCTGAACCAACCCATCAGGTGGTGTTGAGCGACAATCTAACGGCGGTCGTGATGGATGATGTGTACGCAATCGTCAAGGTTGCGGGAGTCCTTCAGTCGAACGGCAAACAGTACACCGTCAAAGGCGAGGGCGCAACCAACCTCGAAGACCTGCGAAATGGACCAACGGTTTTTATAGGCGCCTTCGATAACGCATGGACGTTGCGGCTGACCAACCCTTTGCGCTTTCATTTTGCGAACAATGCCGATATGTCGCAGCACGAGATTGTCGATAGCACGAATCCGGCGCAGACTCACTGGGTGGTCGACCGGGCTGTGCAGATGGCCACACACAACTATCGAGACTATGCGATCGTGGCGCGGTTTACCGACACCAATACCGGGGAGCCGACTGTGATCGTCGCGGGAATTGGACGTGGCGGCACGATCGTCGCAGGGGAGTTCCTGGCCGATCCCGGGGACTTGGCCCAGTTGCAGCGCGCAGCGCAGGCCGCTGGAGACAAGAAGAATATGGAAATCGTGCTGAGCACCCAGATTATTGATGAAAAGCCCGGCTCACCAAAGATGGAAGCTACATACTTCTGGTAACGCTCCCGGCAGACCGCGACCGGCTAATCAAAAGAGATATCCAGATCGGCGCCCTCGGCGAGCCTAAAGTAGAAGCGGCGGGAGACCTGGTTTCCATGGGCCGGAGCAGCAGGGGTCATGCGTCCTCTGCTATGTGGGGTTCTTGCGCCTGCATCATCTGCGATTTCTTCAGCGCGAACCGATGCTGGCCGGCATCCTGCGGGTGGCGCGACTTCCGCCGCAGTGCACCTTCTGGCGTTTTCTGGCCGCGCTGCATCTGGGCGTGGCGCGACAACTGCTCGCAGTGCAGTGGCGCATGAGGGAACGGGTGCGCCAGTCGACAAATCGAGATGACTGGTTCATCCTGCATTATGTGGAACCGGCTGGCCGCTCAAGGTTTGATGATGAATGTGGTTCAAAAACCAATTTCGGAAATGGTGCAGTAAACCATTTACGGGGGCAATCCGGGGGAAGGAATTCTCAGAGATCGTTAAAAACAGCTTAAACTATTGATTATATTGGGGAAATCTGGTGGCGGGAGGCGGGATTGAACCGCCGACCTACGGGTTATGAATCCGTCGCTCTAACCATCTGAGCTACCCCGCCGGAGGGGGCGGCAGACCGGGGGGCCGGTCTGCCTAAGACGGGGCGGAGGGCGGTCCGCCCGCACGTCCCTATGCTGATGATACGGGCGGGTGGATTGAAGGTCAAACCTGGGCGGATGCAGTTCTTGCGCTGGGGATTGGCGAAGATGAGTCCTCCTCGTCTGCTGCTGTAGACTCGGCTGCATGAGTACGTTGCGTATTGCCGGGGTGATTCCGGCGCGGTTGAGTTCGACGCGGCTGAGCCGCAAAGTGCTGCGCACGATTGCCGGGCGGCCGATGGTGGAGTGGGTGTGGCGAGCGGCTGCGGCGAGTGGGCTGATGGACCCGGTGGTGGTGGCTACCGACGCAGAGGAAGTGGCCGCCGTGTGCAGGGAGCGCGGGATTCCAGCAGCGCTGACTTCGGCGGAGTGCCTGAGCGGAACGGATCGGGTGCGCGAGGTGGCGCGGCAGATCGACGCCGATATTTATGTGAACATCCAGGGGGACGAGCCGACGCTGACGGCGGATTTTTTCCCGCCGCTGCTCAAGCTGTTTGAGCGGGCGGAGGTGGAGGTGACGACGCTGGCGATTCGCTGCCCGGCGCTGGAGATCGCGGACCCGAATGCGGTGAAGGTGGTAACGGCGTTGGACGGGCGAGCGCTTTATTTTTCACGGGCGACGATTCCGTTCGACAGGGATCGAGCAGGGTTTGCGGGTTACCTGAAGCACCTGGGGATTTATGCGTACCGGAAGGCGGCGCTGGAGCGGTTTGCGGCGCTTCCGCCTTCCTGGATCGAGCGCGTCGAACGGCTGGAGCAGTTGCGTTGGCTGGACAATGGGATCGATATTTACGTGGCTGCGGCGCCGCGCGACACCATCGGAGTGGATACGGAGGCGGATCTGGTGAGGGCGGAGGCGGTGCTGCGGGGGGTTGCGGATTTGCAGGGCGGGGAATAGGCTGCATGGACTCCCAGGTCTCAAAGGCGAAAACTCTTCGGCACGCTCTGGGCAGGCACCGGGGCACCCGCGATGCATCGGCGGCCTGGAAAAATCGGAATTGCTCGCAAGAAGCGGATAGCTTGCCGAGCTGACGATCGGCGACGATGGTTCCCATGAATGACAGATCCCAATTGACCAGTGCGGGCGGGCAGGGCCTGAGGCAGAGTGCAGCGATCGACACGGAGGCGGCGTGGAGGCAGGTTCTGGCGCGCGGTGCGGCGGCGGTGTTTTTCTATGCGGTGACAACGACGGGGGTTTTCTGCCGGCCCGACTGCAAGAGCCGGCGGCCGCTCAAGGACAATGTGCGGTTCTTTGGCTCGGCGGAGGCGGCGCGGGCGGCGGGGTTTCGGGCTTGCAAGCGGTGCAAGCCCGAGTCCAGTGCGCGTGGACCTGCGGGCGGCAGACTTTTGAACAAGATTCGAGCTCATATTGAGGCGAATGTCGATCGTCCGGTGCCGCTTGCGGAGTTGGGGCACGTGGTCGGGCTGAGCCCGTTCACGGTGCAGAGGCTGTTCAAACGAGGGGTGGGGGTGAGTCCACTCGCATATCAGCGGGCGCTGCGGGCGGGGCGGTTGCGCGGCGCGCTCAAGGAGGGAGGGAACGTGACGGACGCGATTTATGAGGCAGGGTTTGGGTCGTCGAGCCGGGCGTATGAGGGTGCGGGGCTGGGGATGACGCCGGCGCGGTTTGCGGCAGGCGGGCGCGGCGAACAGATCGGCTACACAACGGCGCGGTCGGCGTTTGGCTGGCTTGTGGTGGGGGCGACGGAGCGCGGGTTGTGCTGGCTGGCTCTGGCGGGGACGTCTGCCGAGGCGGAGGCGAGTTTGCGGGAGGAGTTTCCTTTGGCGACACTGCGGCGCGATGCGGCGCTCAAGGGGTTGGTGGATGCGGCGGTGGGGGTGGTGGCGGGGTGTGGAGCAGACGTGGGGCGGGAGCTGGCTTTGGACCTGCGCGGCACGGCGTTTCAACTGCGGGTGTGGCAGGCGCTGAGGGCGATTCCGCGGGGGGAGACGCGGAGTTATAGCCAGTTGGCGCGGGAGTTAGGCGAGCCAAAGGCGACGCGGGCCGTGGCGCGGGCGTGCGCGACGAACCGCGTGGCGCTGGTGGTGCCTTGCCATCGCGTGGTGGGGGCGAGCGGGGCTTTGACCGGCTACCGGTGGGGGGTGGAGCGGAAGCGGATGCTGCTGGAGGCCGAGAGCGGGATACGCTGAATTGCCGCGGCTGGGAGGGTTTGTGGTCTCCTGCCCTTTCCGCAGAATTCGGCCCCGGCGGACGGAAAGGATAAAGCACGGGCTTTCTGGGGATCGGGGCGTGTTGAAAAACGATAAGAGGCTGTAAAAAGCTGTAGATAGGTGAATCTATCCCACTTTAAGCGCGATGAAACTGCGCCGAAAGTGGGGCACCCGGCGTTCAAGCGCTGGGCTAACTAGCCTTGTCCCCGACGGCGAGCAGGGTTTGGAATTGCGGAGTTTCGGGCTCTTTGTGGACTACGGAAGTTTGCACGTTCGTGAACCCGGTTTTTTCGAGCATCGTTTCGAGTTCCGCTTCGCTGAAGCCGAGCCACTCGTCGGCGTAGAGTTCGCGGGCTTCTTCGAAGCGATGCCTGACCAGGTCGAGGATGACGATGCGACCACCGGGGGAGAGGATGCGGAAGGCTTCGTCGATGGCGCGGGCGGGGTGCAGGGCGTGATGGAGGGATTGGGAGAAGAAGACCAGATCGACGGAGGCGTCGTCGATGGGAACTTCTTCCATGTCGCCAAGGCGGTATTCGACGTTTTCCACGCCGTGGCGGAGGGCTTGCTCGCGGGCGACTTCAATCATTTTGGCGCTGGTGTCGACGGCGATGACCTTTTTGGCGCGCTGGACGAGGAGAAGCGCAAAGGTTCCCTCACCGGCGCCCAGATCGGCAATCACCATGGGGGGTAGGAGCCGGAGCAGGGCTTCGGCCAGGCTCTTCCAGGATTTTCCCGGCACATAGTCTTTTCCGAGGCGGCCGGCCACGCTGTCAAAGAAGCTGCGCATCTTATCTTTACGTTTTTTGAGAACGCGGCGCATGGCGGCCTGATCGGAGGCGGCTTCGGGGATCTCTTCGCGCGCCTGGGTGAGCAGGCCGGCGAGGGTGACGTCCGCGATGTCCAGGCGGTAAAGATTGCTCTTGCCGGTGCGACGGTCTTCGACGAGGCCGGCCTGCTTCAATTGGGATAGGTGCGTGGAGATGGTGCTCTGGCCCATGACCAGAATCTCCTGCAATTCGGCCACGGAGAGCTCCTCACCGCGGAGGAGCAGCAGAATGCGGAGGCGGTTGGGGTCGGCTACTACGCGGAGGATTTTCACAATGGAGGGCATAGTTGGCAATTGACGGCGCGAGGAGATTCTGATACATATCAACATATCACGATAGGACGATACAAGGAGGTTCAAAATGGCAAGTTCAACGCTGGAAGTGACGGATTTGGGATACAAGGTAGCCGATTTGTCTTTGGCGGACTGGGGCCGGAAGGAAATCACCATCGCCGAGCAGGAGATGCCGGGATTGGTGTCGATCCGGAACAAGTATGCGGCCGGGAAGCCTTTGGCCGGGGTGCGGATCACGGGCTCGCTGCACATGACGATTCAGACGGCGGTGCTGATCGAGACGCTGGTGAGTTTGGGCGCGGAGGTGCGCTGGGCGAGTTGCAATATTTTCTCGACGCAGGACCATGCGGCGGCGGCGATCGCCGCGTCGGGGGTTCCGGTGTTTGCATGGAAAGGCGAGTCGCTGGAGGAGTATTGGTGGTGCACGTTCCAGGCGCTGAGCCACAAGGGCGGCAAGGGACCGGAGTTGGTGGTGGACGACGGCGGAGATGTGACGCTGCTGATCCACAAGGGCTATGAGCTGGAAGAGGGTGACCCCTGGGTGCATGGGCCGGCGGGGAACCACGAAGAGCAGGTGATCAAGGACCTGCTGAAGAAGGTGTATGCCGAAGACCCGCAGCACTGGCACAAGGTGGCCAGGGAATGGCGCGGTGTTTCAGAAGAGACGACCACGGGCGTACACCGGCTCTACAAGATGCTGGAACAGGGCAAGCTGCTGGTTCCGGCCATCAATGTGAACGACTCGGTGACCAAGTCGAAGTTCGACAACCTGTATGGCTGCCGCGAGTCGCTGGCGGACGGGATCAAGCGGGCCACGGACGTGATGGTAGCGGGGAAAGTGGCGGTGATCTGCGGCTACGGGGATGTGGGCAAGGGCTCGTCGCACTCGCTGAGGGGGATGGGCGCGCGGGTGATCGTGACGGAGGTTGACCCGATCAACGCACTGCAGGCGGCGATGGAAGGGTTCGAGGTGACGACCATCGAAGAGACGCTGGGACGCGGAGACATCTACGTGACCTGCACGGGCAACGTGGACATCATCACGCTCGAGCACATGAAGAAGATGAAGGACCAGGCGATCGTGTGCAATATCGGGCACTTCGACAATGAGATCCAGATGGACCAGCTGAACGCTGAGCCGGGCGTGACCAAGCTGAACATCAAGCCGCAGGTGGATCAATACACGTTCCCCGGCGGGCACAGCATCTTTGTGCTGGCGGAAGGACGGCTGGTGAACCTGGGCTGCGCAACCGGCCATCCGAGCTTTGTGATGAGCAACAGCTTTGCTAACCAGACGCTGGCGCAACTGGACCTATGGGAGAAGAGAGACAGTTACAAGGTGGGCGTCTACGTGCTGCCGAAGCGGCTGGATGAAGAGGTAGCCAGGCTGCATCTGGAAAAGATCGGGGTGAAGCTGACCACGCTGACAGCCAAGCAGGCCGATTATTTGGGCGTGCCGGTGGATGGGCCTTACAAGCCGGATCACTACCGGTACTGAGCTGACAGTGGTCAGTTTTCAGTTTCCATTTGTCAGTGGCCGGGGATCAGGTTGAGCGTTTGCGGGTCTCAGTTTTGCGGCACTTTTCGCGGGTTTTTTCGAGAAGCCGGCGCAAGGATGGGGTGCGGGAAATCTGGTTTGGAACACGTTGGGATGGCGATGCCCCGGCTACGGCCGGGGTTTTGCTTTTTGGGCGTCAAAGACCGGGGCTGGACAGCCTTTAGTATTCTGGTGTTCCGCGGAGACCGGCAGACGCGCCACAATCAGGCGCATTCGAGCTTTCAGAACTTGCCCAGGAGATGGGAAAAACAATGCTGGAGTATTGGATTCATATCTCGCCTTTGGGAACCTTTTTGGCGACCTTCGCCTGGTTCCTGATCGCTATGCCGACGGCGATCGCCGCCTACTATCAATCGTGGAAGGCACGGCAGGAGGCGCGGGCTGCGCGCGAGGGAACGCTGCACAGCGCGAATTGCCTGGAGTTTGTGGCCGGGGACGGGAGTTGCGTGAACCTGGTGCCGCTGGAAGCGCTCCATTCGCTGCCCAGGACCGGGGATGTGGTTCTTCTGCCCGGCCATGGGATTGGCGAGGATGGGGAGTTCGTTCCCGGCGCTTATCTCGTGGAGCGGGTCGAACATATCTACACACGGGCGGAGTACAAGGGCTGCCGCCCGCAGGAGGCGCGGCTGACCAAGGCGGTGGCGCAGGTGACGTCGCTGAATCCCGCGCTGACGGTGTAAAGGCGGGGAAGAGGCGCGGCGTTGCCCGCGCATTTTTTTTGTAAATCCAGCAGGCTCTATCGCGGCTTGCGATGGGTGAGGCGGTGGTAGAGGCGCCAGAGGGCGCTGTGGAGGAGTTGGGTCTGCTGGGCTTTGAGGGCGGCGTAGGAGCGTTCGACGTAGATGTCGAACTCGGGGGGCCAGCCGATGGTGGAGCGGCGCTCGGAGTAGTCGCCTTCCGCCCATTTCGACAGCACAGCCTTGTAGCCCACGACATGGGTGACAAAATCAAGCAGGCACTGGGGCATCTGCTCCTCCACGATGAGGTAGGCCTTCTGGATGATGATCTTCTCGCGGACGTCGTTGAGGGGCATGAAGATGGTGGTCATCCACAGCACCCACTCCTTCATCTCCGAGTCGAGGATGGGTTCGCTCTGCGTCTTGCCCTGCTTCTTGAGCAAGGAGCGGTAGGCGATGTTGCCGGCCTGGGAGGCGACATAGAGGGGGCCGTAGAACTCATACAGGCGCCTGTTGACCAGGCGCAGCTTATCCTGGCGGCGGGCCAGCATCCTGGTGCTCATAAAGGTGACCAGGTAGCCGGCAAAGGCCAGAACGATGGTCAGGACGGTGACGCTTTGCACCTGGCCGGCCAAAGAGAGTGAGGATGGATCCTGGAGTTGCATCGGCGATGAGTATAGCGCCGAGGGCGATGGAGTGACAGGAACAGGGACTAGGGATTTCCCGGTTTCAGTTCCGGCACGGTGGGGACCCCGGGTTGCTTTGGACCCCTGGCTTAGGGGCCAGGCGGCTGGAAAGGCGCAAGTTCGCACATTGCTTTGCGATCAAGGCTTATCGATGCCCTTTTCGATCCAGGCTTATTTAGGCGGGTTTTGGGTTGGTTCTTCGGTTGAAGCCGCTTTGCTGCGGTACCATGCGCTGCGGCGCGCCCTTTGGGCTTTGCGCAGTCCCCAGGCGGTAAAAAGGTTCACATGGTAGCGTTCAGAACAATCGCGGCAGCGCACGGGATATTGGAAGAGAAGCAATTGGGGGAGATCCGGCAAGCGAAACCGGGAGGTTCGAACTCTCTTTGAGCCGCACGAATGGCAATTCATAGGCCGTCACCGCGTGATGTGAGAGGAAAGCTCGGAAAGACTGTATGCAGAGGGACAGTCGAAGCCGAACCAGCCCTCGGCTCTGCAACTTTAGTAACCTCATTAGTAATCATTGTAATTCCATATTTATGTGTGACGCAAGTAACAAAAATAAATTTTGGGGGCGATTTTGGCCGTCTTTCCCCTGCATCCCTGTCATCGGCAGCTTGATCAGGACAGTATGGATGCGGTTTTCCGACGGATGCCGCCGGGTTAGCCCTGTGGAGGGTCATCGGTGAAGATCGGCGCTATTTGGGGCGGCTGGCGGGAGGGGTCGCGGTTTGTGCAGGAAGAACTTTGATTTCGAAGAGCGTGGGCCACAGCTTGCCGGTGACGAAGAGGCGGTCGTGGGCGGGGTCATAGGCGATGCCGTTGAGTACGGCTTCAGGGCTGGAACGCTGGCTGGGGGGAAGCAGGCCGGTGAGGTCGATCCAGCCAAGGACCTTGCCGGTGGCGGGAGAGATGCGGGCGATGCGGTCGGAGTGCCAGATGTTGGCGTAGATCTGGCCGTGGATGAATTCGAGTTCATTGAGTTGGGTGATCGGGGATCCGTGATCTTTGACGGTGATGCGGCGCAGTTCGCGGAGGGTTACGGGATCGAGAAAGCGGAGGGTGGCCGTGCCGTCGGAGAGGATGAGGCTTTTGCCGTCCTGGGTGAGCCCCCAGCCTTCGCCGGGGTAGGGGACAGTGCGGAGCAGGCGAAAGCTGAAGCGGTCGTAGACCAGCGCGATGTGGTTTTGCCAGGTGAGCTGAATGAGGGTGCTGCCCCAGGCGGCTAGTCCCTCGGCAAAGTATTGGCTGAGCACGTCCTGGAATTGAAGGATGCGGCCGGTCTCGAGGTCCTCCATGCGCAGGGAGGATTGGCCGTTGAGGCCGGTGCTCTCATAAAGGTGGCCATCGAGAAAGATGAGTCCCTGGGTATAGGCCTGCCGGTCGTGGGGGTAGGCGTGAACGATGCGGTAGGTGTCGGCGGCGCGGGCAGGCGCGACGGCCAGGACGCAGAGGGACAGCAGGAGAACGGCGCGGCGGCAACGCCGCAGGCAAGGGGCGAGGATCTGCAGGCTCACTGTCCGCCGTGGAAGCGGCCGAATGCGCGGGCAAGCATGAACGACATGAACAGCATGCCGGCGCCCAGTGTGAGCACGTGCCAGTTATTGAGCAGGTTGAAACTGCCGACACGACAGATGAGCAGGTAGGCGACGGCAAGGTTGAAGAAGCCCCAGAGGACGTTGACCCCGGAGGAGGATAAACCTTTCCCAGGCGGCGATGCGAAGGGGCTCTGGAAGGCGTGTCCGGAGATCCCGTTGCCGAGATGCGGCAGGCTGTTGGCCAGGAATGCTCCACCGAAGAAGTACGCCAAATAGTAGTACCAGTGCATGGTTGCTCCCTTCCGGCAGACAAGCGAGATTTTAACAGGCTCTAGCTTGCTCCGAGGTAGACAAAGCGGGCGAGAAAGAGGGCGGCGAGGATGTAGAGGAGCCAGTCCTGGCGGCGGAAGCGGCCGGTGGCGAGATGGAGGACGGCCCAGGCGATGATGCCGAATCCGAGGCCGTTGGCGATGGAGTAAGTAAGCGGGATGAGGATCAGGGTGAGAAACGAAGGAACGGCGACCAGCGGATGGGTCCAGCGAATCTCAGTGATGGTGGCGAGCATGAGGGAGCCGACAAGGATGAGGGCGGGGGCGGTGGCTGCCGGGGGCACGATGCCGACAAAGGGAGCGGCGCCGATGGCGCCGAGAAAGAGCAAGCCGGTGACGATGGCGGTGACGCCGGAGCGGCCACCCGCCATGACGCCGGCGGTGGACTCGATGTAACTGGTGACAGTGGAGGTGCCGGTGAGGGAGCCGAAGACGGTGGCAGAGGCGTCGGCGAAGAGAATGCGGTTGAGGCGGGGGATGGAGTGGTCTGCGGAGATGAGGCCGGCGCGCTTGGTGACGGCGACGAGGGTGCCGAGGTTGTCAAAGAGGTCGACGAAGAAGAAGACGAAGACGATTTCGAGCAGGCCCTTGTTGAGGGCGCCGACAATGTCGAGTTTGAAGGCGGTGGCGGCGAGGGAGTGGAAGCCGCCGGCGGCGGGGGACCAGTGGACCAGGCCAAATGCCCAGGCGATGCCGGTGATGGAGAGGACGCCAATGAGGATGGCGCCGCGAACTTTTCTGATTTCGAGGGCGACCATGAGGATGAGGCCGAAAAGGGCCAGGGCGGTGGTGGGATTGCGGATGTTGCCCAGGGTGACGAGGGTCTCGGGGTCGCCGACGACCAGGCCGGCGTTGCGGAAGCCGATGAAGGCGATGAAGAGGCCGATGCCGCTGGCCACGGCGGCGTAGAGTTCGTGGGGAATGGCGTGCAGAATCATCTGGCGGATGCCGGCGGCGGTGAGAGCGAGGAAGATGATGCCGGAGAGGAAGACGGCGCCGAGGGCGGTCTGCCAGGGGATGTGCATCTTGAGGCAAACGGCGTAGGTGAAGTAGGCGTTGAGGCCCATGCCGGGGGCCAGCGCGATGGGATAGCGGGCGACGATGCCCATGAGGATGGAACCGAAGGCGGCCGACAGGCAGGTGGCGGCGGTGACCGCGGCCAGGGGCATGCCGGTTGCCGACAGAATGGCCGGATTGACCAGGACGATGTAGGCCATGGTCAGGAAGGTGGTGACGCCGGCCAGGAATTCGGTGCGCCAGTTGGTTCCCAGGCGCGTGAATTCAAAGTAGGTTTCGATTCGTTTGAGCATAGGCGGGTGCTTTTAGAAGAGCACACGCTTGCCGGAACGCAAAGGGATTTGTGGCGGGGGCGGCCGGCGTGGATGAACCTGACCTCGCAACCTGGAACCCTCGAAGGGCATCCATACAGCAGAACGGAAATTGCACAGGCGTGATGGGCGGCCGCGGTTTCTGCACGCTAGCAGGCAGAATCCTCCAATCTTCCTCAACCCAACCGGCGAGGTTCCACAACAACCGACAAGGAGATCTTCTTATGCCCAGGATTACGACCAAAGACGGTACCGAAATCTATTACAAGGACTGGGGCGCGGGCCAGCCTGTGGTCTTCAGTCACGGATGGCCGCTGAGCGCGGACGCGTGGGAGGACCAGATGGTGTTTCTGGCCTCGAAAGGGTATCGAGCGATTGCGCATGACCGGCGCGGGCATGGGCGGAGTGGCCAGCCCTGGGGCGGGAATGATATGGACACCTACGCGGACGATCTTGCGACACTGACCGAGACGCTTGATCTGAAGGACGCGGTCCACGTTGGGCACTCGGCCGGCGGGGGCGAGGTGGCGCGGTACATTGGGCGGCACGGGACGAAGCGCGCGGCCAAGGCGGTGCTGATCGGCGCGGTGACACCGCTGATGCTGAAGACGGAGGCCAATCCGGGCGGACTGCCGCTGGAGGTATTCGACGGAATCCGGGCCGGGGTACTGGCCGACCGCTCGCAGTTTTTCAAGGATCTTACGGTGACGTTCTATGGGGCGAACCGGTCCGGTTCCGAGGTTTCGCAGGGGTTGCGGGACTCCTTCTGGCGGCAGGGGATGCAGGCTGGGCTCAAGGCCGTCCTGGACTGCATCAAGGCGTTCTCGGAGACGGACTTTACCGAGGATCTGAAGAGCTTTGACGTGCCCACGCTGATCCTTCACGGCGACGACGACCAGATTGTGCCTATCAACGACTCAGCCCTGCTGTCCGTCGCGTTGGTGAAGGGAGCGACGCTGAAGGTGTATCCGGGTGCGGATCATGGGCTTTGCTCGACGCACAAGAACCCTGTGAATGCGGATCTGCTGGCGTTCATTCGGCAGTAGAGGCCGATCGGGCGGCGGAGCAGTGCCGGCAACGGGAGGTGCAGCGTTGGGATTAGTCTATGGGTTTGCAGGCATGACGCGGCGCATGAATTCGTCGAAGAGGGGGACGGTGAAGGCGGTTTCTCCGTAGACGGGGCTGTAGATCATGCCTTTGCGGATGAGGGAATCGCGGACGGGGGCGACGGATTGAATCTTGACGCCGAGTTTGGCGGCAATTTCGCCGGAACGGTGGGCTGCGGGGCCCATTTCGGCCAGAGCCCGCAGATAGTCCTTCTCCTTGGGGGTAAGGCGATCGAAGCGGACGCGGAAGAAGCTCTGATCCAGACGGCGGATGGCGAGTTTTGTGGCGCGGTGAATGTCGGCGATCTCAATGGTGGGACCGGCGGAGGTGTTCCGGGCTTCGTAGCCCCACTGCTGGAGAAAATAGGGGTGGCCCTGGGTGACTTCGATGACCGCGGCAAGAGCTTCGCGGGAGAAGGCTGCGCCCTGGTTGCGGACGGGAATCTGCAAGGCTTCAGCCGCATCGGAGGGTTGGAGGGGTCCGATCTCGGGGTATTCGAAGAGGCGCTCGGCGTAGGATTTGGAACGGCCAGCCAGGCCGCGGACGTGGGGAAGTCCCGCGCCGACGAGAGCTAACGGAAGACGGCGCTGGGAGACGCGGTGCAAGGCCATGATCAGCGCGCCAAACTCCTTCTCGTGCAGATATTGGATTTCGTCGATGCACAGAGCGATGGCGCGCTTGCGATCGGCGGCGGCTTCTCCCACGGCTTGCAAAAGTTCAGAGAGATCGGCCTCGAAGTCTCCGCTATCGGCCGATCCGGTCTCGGGATCGATGGCGAGCTCGAGTTCAAGATCGCCCAGGCCGGCTTTGGCCTTGAGACCCGGGCCGGCGAGAAAGCTGCGGAGAACGCGCAGAGCTCTGCGGGTTTTGTCGCTGACATTTTCTTTGAGGTTGAGGGTGTAGAGAACGCGCCGGAGGGCGGGGAGAATCAGCTCGGCGAGGGTCTTGCCTTCATGCGCCTCAATGAAGGCGGCTTGGTACCCGGCCTCCTCCGCAAGCATGTGAATCCTGTTGAGCACAACGGTCTTACCGACGCCGCGTAGACCGACGAGGATGATGCTTTTGGCGTGGAGGCCGTTGCGAAGGCGGTCGAGAGCGATGGCCGCATGGTCAAGGATTGGGGTACGGCCCGCCAACTCCGGCGGAGGCGAGCCTGCGCCGGGAGAAAAGGGGTTGATGCGGGGGTCCATATGGGAAGATTAGCAGGATATAGAGAAAAATGGATATAAGGAGAGAAGAAAGGTATAGGAGGTGAGGTGAATGGGGCGAACGGCGGCCCGCTGGAAGGCGGGTGGTCAGAGAAGTGGTGGTGATTGGAAGTTTATGCCGATATATCCGGAAAGCAATAGAAGCAGATAAGAATTGTAGAAGGGCGCTGAAGACTTGGGCGCTTGCCTTGCGGGCTGGGAAGTATGGGGAGATTTATTAGTTATATTACTAATACTGTATAAGTTGATAAAGATTGTAGAAGAGCGATAGTGATACTGGCTCAAGTTCTTGCTGTTCTCAGGAGAGGAATGGCTGGAAAATGCTCTAATTCAATAGCTTGGCGGCTTCCTTGGCGAAGTAGGTGACGATGAAGCCGGCGCCGGCGCGGCGGATGCCGAGGAGAGATTCGAGGATGGCGCGATCATGGTCGAGCCAGCCTTTCTCAAAGGCGGCCTGGAGCATGGAGTACTCGCCGGAGACCTGATAGGCGCCGATGGGGACATCGAAGCGCTCGCGGGCGGCGCGGACGACGTCGAGGTAGGGCATGGCGGGCTTCATGAGGATCATGTCGGCGCCTTCTTCAAGGTCGAGCGAGATCTCGCGGAGGGCTTCGCGGAGGTTGGCGCCGTCCATCTGGTAGGACTTTCGGTCGCCGAACTGGGGGGCGGAGCCGGCGGCTTCGCGGAAGGGTCCGTAGAAGGCGGAGGCGAACTTGGAGGCGTAGCTGAGGATGGGGGTGTCGGGGCAGCCTTCGTCGTCGAGGAAGCGGCGGATGGCCCCGACGCGGCCGTCCATCATGTCACTCGGGGCGACGACGTCGGCTCCGGCATCGGCTAGGCTCAAGGCGGTGCGGGCGAGCAGGTCGAGAGAAGGGTCGTTTTCGACTTCAAAGCCGTCGCGGGTTTCGAGGACGATGCCGCAGTGGCCGTGGCTGGTGTACTCGCAGAGGCAGACGTCGGCGATGAGGACCAGCTTTTTGGCGGCGGGGGATTCTTTGAGGGCGCGGAGGCCCTGCTGGACGATGCCGTCGTCGTCCCAGGCGCCGGAAGCTTGCTCGTCCTTGGTCTCGGGCAGGCCGAAGAGGAGCAGTCCGCCGAGGCCGAGGGCGGCGGCTTGCTCGGCTTCGCGGACGGCTTCGTCGATGGAGAGGTTGAAGACGCCGGGCATGGAGCCGACGGGGCGGCGGACGCCCTCGCCGGGACAGAGAAACAGGGGATAGATCAGGTCGCCGGGCTCGAGGGTGGTTTCGCGCACCAGGGAGCGCAGAGATTCAGTGCGCCGGAGGCGGCGCATGCGGGTTTCAGGAAAACTCATGGACACGATTGTAGGCCATGAGGGGTGGGGGTTTCATTGCCTGGGGCCGGTTTGGGGGTTCCAGGTCAACTGCTCGTAGAGGGTGGTGTTGCGGTAACCGAGCAGGACAACGAGGGTCCAGATGCCGAGGGCGGTTCCGAAGGGGAAGCGCAGGAGGCTGAGGAAGGCGGCAACGATAGCTACGATGCGGCCCCACTGGGAGCGCTCGTGCAGGCCCCATCCCGCGACCAAGGCCAAACAGGCACGAACCAGGAGGGCGATCCAGACAAAATGGAAGATTGCCGGACCGAACCAGCCGGGAGGAAACGAGCCGTCACCCCAAGGGCCATGATCCCAGTTGCCAAAGTGGTTGAAAAGAAAGGCGTGGGCAAATGAGAGCCCGGCCATCCCAACGACCAGAGAGTAGGCTGCGTAAATGAACCAGACGATGCTGAGCGCTTTGATCTTGCCGGCATACCTTTCGAGTTGGAACTGGAGGCCAGGCACGGAGGGAACGACCGGCGCGACCGGGCGGCCGCAGTGGGAGCATACCGGCTGACCCTGGACTAAAGCTTGACCACATCCGCTGCAAAACATCACTGCCTCCTCTTGCACCATCCTGAGATTACTACGCAAATGGGCCAGGCCGCGTTCCACAGATTTCCGGGCGCCACCAGGGAACCTGCGGCGACGGCTTGGCGCCAAATTGGCCGGAGGTTGATCGAATTCGCGACAATGCTCTCATGTTTCAAGTCCGGGCAACGATAAACAGGATGGGGGATGGTCCAAATGGCGACGCAAGTTGCAGCGACACATCTTGCCGATTCGGACCGGAAGCAGACAGGCGCGCCTGGTTCCGTGGCGCGTCAGCCGATTATGGACCTGCACAGCATAGTGCATGGTTACGAGCTGATGTTCTGGAACGGGAGCGAGCCGGTAGCCCGCTCAGGGAACGGGCTGGCTACCAGCACCATGCTGGACAATGCGGTGATCCTGGGGCTGGAACAACTGGCGTGCGGGTTGCAGGCCTTTGTCAACTGCAGCGCGGAATCGGTGATCGAGGAGTGGGTGCAGGTTTTGCCGCCCAAAATGACGGTGGTGCAACTGGCATCGGCGGCGGAAGCCACACCGGGGCTGATAGCGGCTTGCCTCAAACTGAAGGAGATGGGCTTCCGGCTCGCGGTGAAGGATTTCACCGGGAAACCGAAGTCCAGTCCTCTGACCGACCTGGCCGACTACATCAAGGTGGATGTGGTCAAAGTTGACGCCGCCCGGCGCGCGAATCTGTTCCGCCTGCTGGAGAGCACCCCAGCTCGCTTTGTGGCGCAGAATGTGGAAACGCAGGAACAATACGGGCAGGCCTGCAAAGAAGGCTTCGAGCTGTTTCAGGGGTACTATTTCTGCCATCCGGAGCCGCTGAAGAGCCACAGGATTCCCGGCAACCGCCTGGTTCATCTGGAAATCCTGGAGGATCTGCAAAACGACCCCGTGGACATGCACCGCTTGAGCCAGTTGGTGATGTGCGACGCGTCGCTTGTTTACCGGCTGCTGCGGCTGGTGAACTCGCCGGTGTGCGCGGTGCGCCAGGAAGTGACTTCGATCCAGACGGCGCTGATGCTGGTGGGGGAAGCGATGTTCCGGCGGATCGCCATGCTGGCCATCGCCAGCGACTTCAACACCGACCAGCCGGCAGAGCTTCTGCACATGGCCTTTGAACGGGGGCGCTTCTGCGAATTGGCGGCCGGCCTTTGCGGGCAGACCGCAAGCGAACAATACCTCATCGGCATAGTCAGTCTGTTCCCGGCGATGCTGCGCATTCTGATGGAGGATTTGATCCGGCTGCTGCCTCTGCGCGCGGAGGCTCGCGACGCATTGCTGGGCAACGGAAACCGGGAGGGCATCCTGTTGCGTTGGCGGGAGTGCCAGGAGTACGGCAACTGGGCGGCTTGCGATGAGATTGTCCGGTGCAACGGCCTGGACCATCGGCAAGTGATGCGCTGCCATGCCGAGGCGGTAGCTTGGGCGGATGCGGCGCTCAAGTTCAATGCGTGAGTCGCATTGCTACCGCCGATGCGGGGATTTCCCAGGGAAGTTCTGAATCGGTTCTTACTGCGGGGCCGCGTTCCCTCGGGGGCTAAAGCCCGCGTTGATATTGCTGAATCTACGGCGCGGCTCAAGCCGCGCCCTTTCAAAACAACCTGATCCAGGGCAGAGTTGGCGGCGGGTAAAGCCGTGCCCTTTCAAAACGCCGACTTATTCAGAGATTTCCTAGCGGCTGGAGGCTGGGGGACGCTTCTCCCAGCGCTCTTCGTGGCGGTCGTCGTGGAGGACGAGGGCGGTGACGCGGCCCTGAGGATCGCGCTCGAAGGTGAGGCGGGTGGCGCTGGAGCCGTTGGGATAGAAGAATGAGGCTGGTGATTCGGCGGCCAGCTCGGCGATCTCGCCCTGCCGGTTTTTTTCGTAGAGCTGATCGCCCTGGCGGAAGATGGTGACGACGGGATGGCCCCTGGCGTCGCGGTACTCGCCGGCAAGCGAGTCGAGCAGCGCGGGAGCGAGCTTGATGGCGGGGGGGTGGAGCGGAATGAGGAGGCGCTCGGCCAGAGCGGTGGACTCAGGGGCGATGGTTCCGGGCGTGGGGACGGCGAGGACGCGGTGGGTGAGCAGCCAGCGGGGCAGCTCCGGCTCGTTGTAGGCGCGGGTCCAGCAGTCGTGCTTGAGTCCCTGGTAAAGCCACAGGCGGATGTGGCCGCCGGAGCCTTTGAAGGCCTCGAACATGAGTTCGCTCTCGCGCGGCGGAACCAGGGGGTCGTCGGCTCCGTGGAAGAGCCAGACCGGGGTGCGGCCAAGGGCGCGGGCGTACTCGGCGGGGAGGGTCGATGCCTCCTGCCAGCGTTCCGGGGCGTAGCTCCAGAAGATGCCGCTGGCGGCGATGGCGATGGCGGCCCAGCGATGGGGATAGAGGCGCGCCAGCTCCCAGGCGGCGTATCCGCCCAGCGAGAGGCCGGAGAGATAGGTGCGGTCGGGGTCGCCATGGAACTCAGCCGCCTCCTGGTCGAGGGCAGCCATGGCCATGGAGAGCATGTCGGGATCGGTCCAGTAGCCGGGCAGCGGGCACTGGGGCATGACGATGACAAAGGGCCAGCGCTCGGGGTGGTCGCGCACCGCCTGGGGAAGGCCGATCTGGGTCTGCCACATGCCTTCGGAACCGCGCTCGCCGCGGCCGTGGAGGAAGAGGATGATGGGCCACTGCTTGTGAACGTCGCGGCGCCATTCTTCGGGGAGATAGACCTGGAAGCGGTAAGTGGCGCCGTGCAGCTCGAGGCGGCGATTGAGAAAGCCGGTCTCCTGCGGGGGCTCCGGCCGGGCGGAGTGGGCGCCGGCCGCGGCAGCGGGAGCGGCGCCCGGCGCTATGGCCCAAGCGAGCGCGAGGCAGGCGGCAAGGAATCGAAGAGACCGGAACATGCGGGGATCCTATTACAACTATATCTGGCCGGCAGCGGGTGGGCGTTGTTTGCGGGCGGGTTGCCGGCGCATGCCTGCGGTGTATTCTTTCGATTCTCCTGAGGGTTTTCTTACGATTTGGGTGGAACAATTAGAGTGTTATGCAGTATGCGCTCATGACGACAATGGAAGCCGGAGATACGCTGGACCACTACCGCCTGGATGCGACCGTGGCGCGCAGCGGCATGTCCACGCTGTACAAGGCGACGGACCTGAGGGACGGCAGGCAGGTGGCCATCAAGGTTCCGCACGCGGAGATGGAGGCCGATCCGGTTCTGGTGGAGCGGTTCAGGCGGGAACAGGAGATCGGGCAGGAGCTGGACCACCCAGGGGTGGTGAAGACGTTTGACGGGGAAGAACGCAGCCGGCTTTACATGGTGGTCGAGTGGGTGGATGGGCGGCTGCTCCGGTCGATCCTGAACCAGGAACGGAAGCTGCCGATCGAGCGGGCGGTGAATTTTGCGCTGCAGATTTGCGACGCGCTGGATACGATGCACAAGCACGGCGTGGTGCACCGCGACCTGAAGCCGGAAAACATCATGGTGGATGACGAGGACCGGATCAAGCTGATCGACTTCGGGATTGCGATGAAAGAGGACGCGCGACGCATCACGTTCGTGGATATGTCGGCGACGCTGGGCACGCCGGACTACATTTCGCCGGAACAGGTGAAGGGGCAGCGCGGAGACCAGAGGAGCGATATTTATTCGCTGGGCGTGATGCTGTACGAGATGCTGACCGGCGAGCCGCCATTCAGCGGGCCGAATCCGCTGGCGGTGATGAACGAGCGGGTGCTGCACGACCCCAGGCCGGCGCGGAAGCTGCGGGCGGAGATTTCGGCGGAGCTGGAGGAGATTTTGAATCGGGCGCTGGTGCGGGACCCGCGGTTCCGGTATGCGACGGCCAGCGAGATGGCGTGGGAGCTGGAGCACCAGGAGCAGGTGGGCGTGGAGGACAGGGAGCGGCGGCCGGCTTTGGGCAGGCTGCGGCTGCCGGGGGCGCGGAAGATGCTGCTGTATGTGGGGCTGGCGCTGGTGCCGATTTTGATCTTTGGGCTGATGGTGTTGCTGGCGAGACGATGAGGAAGTCAGCAAGTTAGCGGGTCGGCGGAGACGGCTAACGGGTCTCATGATTGCTGAAAGACAAGAAGAGACTTTAGATAGGGGTTTCCCAGCTTAGGCGCGATGAGACTGGGCCGAAGTTGGGGTACCCGCTTTGGTGGCCATCCCGGCTTGGGTTGTGGGCGTCGAGCCCTTATCTCCCGAGTCTTCAATGGTGATTTCCGAAGGAATACTCTCGTCGCGATCAAGCATTGCGGCGTGGGTGCGTACGCGGCTGAAGAACTCCTCGGCGCTGTCCTTTGTGGGGCTGGATCCATCCTTTTTCATCTTCAATCTTCCCTACTGGACAGTGCCAAGTTCTCGGTTGGGATCAGGAGCGCTTGTTGGCCAGGCGGAGGTTGGATAGTTCGGTGGCCAGATCGATCCAACGGTCCATCAGCATCTTCATGACCTCGTAGTTCTTCAGT
>Ga0224558_1000432_pt1 | contig 48979 bp, 46 predicted proteins | sample 714S32024metaG_FD_180682 | JGI IMG/M metagenome (GOLD analysis project Ga0224558, IMG submission 180682) | Peat soil microbial communities from Stordalen Mire, Sweden - 717 S3 20-24 | ecosystem: Environmental > Terrestrial > Soil > Wetlands > Peat | place: Sweden: Norrbotten County, Stordalen... | reverse complement strand
GGACCTTGGCGTCTCCCCGGACCGGACTCGCACCGGCTGGCTGTCCTCAGCTTGTCGCTTGGTTACGTCATCACAACATGAACCTCCTTGTTGTCATGGCGCCCAAGCTGCTGGACGCACTCCCCGAGGTGCCGTTGGGGGTGACTCGCGAATCGACGTCAGGACTACTTCCAAGCCTTCTGCCGTGGACCAATGGACAGTGCCCACATTGCGGCCCGCCGGAAGCTCACTGACCATGCTGTTCTAGTCTCGTTCTGATGCGGATCGAGAGCGCCTTCATCGCCGATCATGCCGAGGTGAATCCGGCTACCCGGACACTCGATGTCCGGTCCGGGTTCCAGAGCTCTATCAGGGTGCGCTTCCCTTTCGTCACGTCCTGGCCTTGGCGCTCGTCATCCAGGCGGCATCGGACGATTGCGGACGAGCATTCACCCTGGGCATCGACGTCGATCGCGTCGACGAGTTGCGGTGATGCTCCACCAAGACTTCTCCTTCGAGATTCCCCGTGGGATCCATGCGGCGGACGGGGTCAGCCACCACTACCCGTTCGCCTTCTCCTTGCCGGTCGACTTCTACGACGTGGGACTCCACTCGGTGATCGTCGGCGACGAGGACTCGGATGTTGCCCACGTCCCGTTCATCGTACAAATGGTCACCCTGGACGAACATTGACAGGTGGAGCGAGCCACGAGCCATGGGCCATCCTCTGCCGCCATCCCCCAGTTCCCGAGGTTGGACAGCATTCAGTTACCCCATGTCTCGTTAGCGGGGTACGAAACATGCCTTCGGGCCGTGAAACCGCAGCTCAGGCTGCTGATAGGCCGGTTCTTGTCCACTTCACCGAGGCAGTCACCCGCCGGTGCGGTGAGGCGACAACGGTGCTCGCGATCGTTAGCGAGCCGCAATTTCAGCCCGAGATTCTGCGACGCGTAACCGGCAGCGAGGATCGGGGGTACTGCGTTGCTGCGGAACAGCTGAGCATTCTGGGGCACCCGGGTGGCAGCGGCCGGCGTCCGAACCATGCCGTTGGATGTCCCGTACGACCTACCTGCTCGTGAATCTTCTTCGGGCGGGTCTTACGGGACGGTACCGCTGCAGCGGACGTCTGTACTGCGCCGCTCCCGGAGCGGGTTCAGTGTACGGGCACTGGCAAGGCCGCGAGCGCGGCCCTGGCCAGTGCCTCAGACGAGACGCCAGCGTTCAGAGACACCCGCAACCGTCGGCATTGTCAGCCCTTGCTGAGCGAAAGGTGGACAGCGACAGGCTCTTGGCGCTCTCCTCGACCCAATCGGCCTTTCAGACCGTCGACAAGCTTGGTGGCGCGGAACTGCCAGCCGTACTTCGCCGCTAATGCCTGCTCGGCTGCGGCCACGGCATCTGCCGAGCTGGCCACTTCGCCCGTTCCCACGTACCGAGTTGCCGGCGGTTTAACACGACCTCGCATGTCACAAACTTGCACTCGAACTGAAGAGTTGCGCAATAGCCGCCGCGTCTTCCATGCCTTGTCACCAGTCGTGAACACGTAGGTCCCGGCGGCACCCGTGATCCACACCGGACTCGAGACGGGCGAACCGTCCATCTTGAACGTGGTGAGCGAGATGTACCTCGCACGATCCAATTCGTTCACTGCATCAACCCGTCCAGGCCATACGCTGACGGTATCACCGAGCATGCTGTCGAGGCTTGGCGTTACCCAGTCGATCCAGAAGAGGATCGCATGGCCAACCGGCCGAGAGCGTGCCTGGAAGATCCCAGCGGATCACAACCCGCGGAAGCGTTCGTCACTGCCAAGTGGCTAACCCTGGCTGCCTTGGGAGGGCGGCAGAAGGGACGAGGGCCCCGATCAGACAGGCGATGAGTTCCGGGCCGTGCTCCGGGCGGCGAGAGCTTCAGAACTGATGCAAGTAGAACGGGGTCCCTTGGTCATCGGTGCACAACGACTCCAGCCCGTAGGGTCGCTGTGCCACCTCACTGGCTTGGCCGCCCTCGTCCCGTACCCGATGGACCGCGGCTGCGATGTCGTCGACCCGGTAGCAGACGATCACTCCAGGTGTCGCCGGTCCGGTCTCGGGTTGGGTGGTCATGCCTATTTGTGGAGCGACGCCGGTTACCTGGGCGCCACCGGGGCGACCGATGTTGAATGTCCAGTCGAACACGCCGCCGTAGAACGCGCGGGCTGCATCGAGGTCAGGAACGACCATCGTCAAATACGATACGTCACCCTCAACTTCTCCGTTGTGGAATCCTGCGTCACCGGAGACGGTATCCCTGGCGGCCGAAGGCATCTCGTGCAGGTAGAAGGGGATGCCTTGGTCGTCGTGGCCCTCAGCGGCCATCGCGTACACCTCGCGATGAGGGTCGTTTATGGTACCGCCGTGCGCTCGGACAGCGGCGACCGCTGCAGAGATATCGTCGACGCGGAATCCGAGCACCGCGCCGTGCACCCGGCCACCGGTCGGCTGCTCACCGCCCCACAGACCCATCATCGGGACGATGTCGTCGACCTGCGCGCCGTGCTCGCTGTTCCCCGGACTGAAACGCCAACCGAGGACAGCGCCATAGAACGCGCGGCCCCGAGTCAGGTCTGGAAGTCCGAGGGTGATGTACGAGACGTCGCCGCTGCGAACGCCGTTGCGGGGACGGTTGGTCGTTTCGGTAGTCATGGGAGGCTCCCTTAGGGTTGGTGTGGGTACTGCTCGGACCAGGCGGTCACGCAGGTCGGCAGCAAAGGCCGCGTCCGGCGCGAGGGGGATGATCGGGGAGCGCAGCGCGTCAAACGGATCGGGCTGCGGATCAGGCATCGTTGCTCCCCTCGTAGACATGGCGGAACTCTCGACGGGCGCGCACGAGCAGGGCCTCGGTCGCGGCCACACCGCGACCCAAGGCGGTGGCGGACTCGGGGACGCTGAGTCCGTCAAGGTAACGCAGGGTGAGCGCAGCCCGATGTTGAGGAGCAAGGCGGGTGAGGACATCATGAGCGTGCAAACGGTCCAATTCCACATCCCAGGGGTCGTCGGAACTGGAGGAGGATCCCTCGACAGCATGGAGCAGTCGCTCCTGGCGAGCCTGCCAACGCCAGTGGTCAACCAGCTTGTGTCGGGCCACCCCGATCAGCCAGCCGACGGTCGGCGGCACATTCGTGCGAACTGCCGCCGCCGCCAGGAAGGTCTCGGCGGTCAGGTCCTCAGCCACCGCCCGGTCACCGCAGCGTGCCATCAGATATCCGTAGACCTGGGGTAGCGCCCGGTCATACAGAGTCAGCAGTGTGACGTCGGGTCGATCCGGAAGAGCCGTCACATCCCTATCATCGTCCGACACCGGCCAACTCCGACGGTACCGGGCAAGATTTGTCCCGGCAGCTCTCGATGCCGTGTCGCCTCAACATCCCTGACCCCACCCTACGGAACACGATTCCGCTAACCGATCCCCTTACGGACCAGTACTCAGGGCTCTGCAAGTGCCCCCAAATGTTCGACGTCCGGGACTCCAGGGATCGCCCCGACGTGCCGTTGGGGGTCACTCGCGAATTGACGTCACTTGTTTGGGAGACCTCGCCGGTGCGAGCTACGGCTCATCTCGGCTCCAATCGCCCTCGATGGACGAGCCGATGTCCTTGCCTCAGTCCGGTGCGGATCGAAAGCGCATTCATCGCCGACCACGTCGAGGTGGATCCAACCACCCGAACCCTCGACGTTCGGACTGGTTTCCAGAGCTACGTCATAGTGCCGCATCTTCCCTTTCGTCACGTCCTGGGCCTGGCAATCGTCGTTCAGGTCGCCTTCGACGAGTACGACCACCCGTTCAGTCTTGCGATCGACGTCGAGCGCGTCGACGACTTACCGGTGATGCACCACGAAGACTTCACCTTCGAGATTCCCCATGGGATCGGAGTGATGGACGGGATCAGTCACCACTACCCGTTTGCCTTCTCCTTGCCGGTCGAATTCTACGAGGTGGGTGTCCACGGGTCATCGTCGGTAACGATGATTCGGACTATGCGGTCATCCCCTTCGTCGTACAGATGGTCACCCTGGGACACGACTGAGTTCGGTCCTCGGGCTGCGCAACATCCACTCAACCCATGTCTCCTCCGGGCGACCAGAGGATCCGAAACCGCAGGTCATCTGGCCTATACCCGCAGGGCGATGCCCGCCTTCCTCAGCATTCAGCTAACCCATGTCTCGTGTGGCGTGTCTGAAATCGCGTTGGCCCGTGAATCCCCAGCTCAAAGACCTAGCGGGCGCATTCTGCTCTGGCGGACCACGACATGCTCAGATCGGTCACCCGGGGCCGGCAGCAGTGCTCGCTATGGCAAACGAGTTCCTGTGCCTCATCCGATGCGGCCCCATCCGATGCATACGGTGCGTGACATCAAGCGCGTTTGCCGCCTCAGAAAGCGGGAACGCCGCCCCTGTCCGGATGCAACCGACCTCAAACTCGCCGTCAAAACTCGGCTCACCGTCAATCATGACCCGCCAGGTCCCGTCCGTGCCGCCGGACCGGCTCTTCGGCCAATCAGGTGCGAGGTCGTCAGCCATCCGGTCGACGTGCTCGATCGTGATGACCTCTTTACCTCCGACCACGCCGATGCAGCGGGCCCAGATCGCTCCCACGGTCCCAGCCTCGATGACACCGCAGGCGGTATCGAGATCGCGCGGGGTGGGTTGGAATTCGCAGGTCTCGCGTATCTCGTCCAACTCCACTCCGAGGGCGTCGGCCACCATAGTCACGGCCGCTCCCCACCCCCATCTGAGGACTCCCGGGCTCCTCACTCCCCCCTGGTAATCGAGTGGCTGCCCGAACCCGAATAGCTCCCGCATGTCGAACTCAGACCCAGCTTGCGAATAGTTGGTGATCTCGAGCCCACGCACTGAGTACACGGTGTGCGACATGGACATCAACGCGATGGGAAACAGGTCACAGCCGAATCCCGGCTCGATCCCGGAGGAGTAGATGGTGCTGGAACCCGCACGGGTCGCATCGAGGATCGCACCGCGATATCGCTTCGACAGAGAGCCGCGTTGGTAGACGAGCCCGGGCATGGAGGTCGTGACGACATTCTTCCCTGCCGCCAGGATGCGACAGAAGTCCTCCAGGGCCTCCTTGGGGCGAGGACCGGCCGGGCAGGCATAGACCACACAGTCGAAATCCCTCCCGAGCAGCTCGTCCATGTCGCGGGTGGCAGCTACTCCGAGTGGCTCGATTCCGGCGAGCGTTCCCGCGTCCTGGCCATCTTTGCTCTCCGAATGGACCCACACTCCCACGAGCTCGAGGTTCGGCCGATCGGTGATCGTGCGGATGGCATACCTCCCGATGCCGCCTGTGGCCCACACGACCACCTTGTACGTCTGCTCCCCCGAGCCTTCCTGAACTGTCGTCACTGTGGTCCTCCTTCTTCATCCGACGTTCATGAAGGGAGTTGAATCTGCTGAGCCTGGGCGAGTAGCGGCGCCCGGTCAGCGTTGAGAATGAATCCCCCGTGAATCGCCTTGTCCAGGCTGGCGGTGTAGGCAGCAATGTAGTTACTCCGGTTTTGAAACAAACTCACCAACGTGGCCTGGCTAAACGGAGTTGTCTGCCCGAATAGCGAGCAGATCTCGCTAGTGCCAGTTGGCGCTGCGCCGCTGAGAGTCGAGACCGGAACATCGACAGCAGGAGTCCGCACGCCACCAATCACATTGCCGTGACTATCGAGGGCTAAAACCGCCGGATTGGTGCTGGCCAGACGGAAGGGGGCCGGAGAGGGCGGGGGTGTTCCTTCGTCTACCCACTTATTGAATGCGGCGAACGCAGCCTGGACGACAATGTGTTGAGGGCCGTCATTGATGGGAGTGGTGCAGCCCAGCACACTCACCGCCGGGCCCACAAGATACGCGTCGGCATGCGACGTGCCGGCTACCTCCCAGGTTCGGATTCGACTGGTGTTGGGCTGTTGGGCGGGCGCATAGCCGAGAGCAATGAGATCCGTCTGGGTCTCGAACATAAAGACCGGCACGCTGAGATCGGTCCGAATCCGCAAGTCTTTTGGACCCTGATTGGAGGTGATTGCCGATCCACTCAGGGGAGCACCGGTTCCGCCCCGGCTGTGGATGAAGATTCCGTCGAACGCGTGAGTCACCGGTTGGATGGCATCGGCGTAGGTCGTCAGGTAAAACGCCGACTGGGATTCGCCGGTGGCGACTATGTGCTTGGGCCGGAGATCGCCCAAGACCGTCTGCTTTGGGGCCCGAAGGGCCTTCCCGATTTGCGCGAACATGTCCAAGGCGTACTGGTCACCAGGATGGTGGAGCGTCCCGTAGCGTGCCGGCTCAGTGCCGATGAGGCCACCACTCGAGCCGGAGGTCAAGGAACCAAGGATCGGCGTGCCTCCATTGACGCCCAGGGCCTGGGCAGAAACCGCCACGTAGGCGTAACCGTCCCTCATGAGCAATGGGTTGAGATAGTCCCAATCGGGTGCTGATTCGCCACCGGAGACATTCATCCATTCGAACACCACAGTGCCATTGAAGTGCGCCGGATCTGTCGGTCGGCGTACCAAGATCCTTGTTCGGTAAAAGGCCGACGTTGTAGGCGAGATGGACCATCGGCCGTCGCTGGGTGTGGACGTCGCATTGAAGGCAGTGGCCGTACCGGAGGCGAAAAACTCTTGTTCCTCATAACCGTGGGCGGCGAGATCGGTCGAGATAGCGGTGAGGGGCTCAATGACGTGCCCCGTCGTGATCGGACCCGAGAATTTGGCTGCAGCTTGATACAGCGCAAGGCGCACAGAGGTAGAGCTCGTCGATGCCACAGCGTTCGCTCCATTCTGAGTCCCGCACGCGCTGGTACCAAGAACAACACCGATGATTGACGCGATTACCACAAAGGTCAGTCTCGATTTGGACTCATTCTGATTCCGGACTCTGTTACGCAGCATGGACAATTCCCTCCCTGACAAGTCCGTCGGCCAATGTAGCGAAGCCAGAGAAACGGCTTGGGCCCCTTCTGATCGACGTCTGCGCCTACCCTCGGTACTTCGCAGGCCAGGTGTTCGATTTGGTCCCGGCATCAACACTCGATCACTTGGTCTGACTCGTGGCCAGGAACGTGATCGCCATGCCGTGAACCGGAGCCAACATGATCTCGTCAAGCTGGAAGCTGCCATAGGTGCGCCGCTGTTCAAACTCGATTGGTGCCCCATCACGGGCAGCGATGGCAGCAGGACCATCGACCTCGGAGACTCCCATGACCACCGAGTACAAACCCTCACCCTTCTCATTGAGAAAGGCGGTGAAGTCCGCTGCCTTTGCCTTGGCTGTGTCAGTGGGCGAGATAATTTCGATGCCGGCATTCCAGTCAATCAACACGCGCACACTGAGGTCCTCCAGGGAAACCTCATGGAACTGAAGGCCCAACTCGCGCCAGAGCCCGGCTGCCCGCTCCTGATTCTCAGGGCGAACGCAAAATACGACATGGTGGAGACGCATGGGTGGCTCGGTGGTCATCGTTCGCCACCTAGCGCTTCCGGTCCGACACCGAAGCACTCGGCGAATGCACGCAAGGGCAAATGAGTGCCGGTGCGAGGTCCGTTGGCGACCCCGGTCAAGTTTCCGAGCCAGGTTCTGTGAGACTGCAGCATCAGAGCAGGTCCGTGATGGTTCTCAGTCCGGATTCGTAGAGGACTCCGGGCAGCATCCCGCCATCGATTTCGATGGTCGTTCCATTGATGTAGTCGGCCTCACCGGAGCACAGGAACACGCACGCTCGACCGACTTCGTCGGGTTCGCCCGCTCGGCCCAGCGGCACACTGGCAAAGTATGAGGCGCCATCAGGGTCATCGGCGGGAAGCACAAAGGTTCTGAAGTTGTCGGTCATGGTCGGACCAAGTGCAAGACAGTTGACCCGCGCCTTGGGACCCCATTCCTCGGCCAGAGACCGAGTCAGATGGTTAAGACCCGATTTCGCAGCCCCGTAGGAAACGAGACTCGGTGAGCCTGCCGGATGACCAGCGCCACTCGAGATGTTGATGATCGAGCCGGTGCCCTCCTGGGTCTTCATCTGTCGAAAGACGCGGATAGCGAACCAGAGTGGACTGATCAGGTTCATCTGGACGGCGAAGGCGTGAAAGAGAGCGGTCCGCGCAAAGTCGCCATCACTCCTGGTTGTGCCCTGGATCTTCTGGACGAGTTCAGGCACGTCCTCGACATGCGGTGTCGGCACTGTGCCTCCCGCATTGTTCACGAGGATGTCGATCCGACCGAAAGTACGAACTACCCGCTCAACGAACTGATCGATGGCGACGTAGTCGCCCTGATCGCAGACCCATTGAGCCGAGCGTTCCTCGGCTCCGGGCACGTCCACAGCCGAAGGAAGACCGGTCATCGGCTTTCGGGAACAGCCGACCACGGTTGCTCCCTCGAGCAGGAGCTGGCGAGCAATTCCCACGCCAACGCCCCGGCTGGTCCCGGTCACCACCGCCACCTTGCCTTCGAGTGCTGCCACCGCGAGTCCCCCAGATGAATGCCGACGACGATTGCCACACAAAACATAAACCGAACTATGATTATGCGCAACCGGTCGCTCGACGACCACTCCACGACTTGGGGGATAGATGGCGCTTCGGGTGATCCAGTTCTCGACTGGCAATGTTGGAAGGCACTCGCTCCGCTCGCTCATCGAACGGCCTGACCTCGCACTCGTGGGCGTACACGCGTCCAGTCCAACCAAAGTCGGGCTGGACGCGGCCGAACTATGCGGGCTCGAGGAGCCGACAGGCGTTTTGGCCACCGACAATCTCGACGACCTCGTTTCGCTCAGGGCTGACTGCGTGGTCTACACCACCAGGGCCGAGACAAGGCCGAGTGAGGCCATCGAAGAGTTGTCCGCATTCCTGTCCACTGGCACCAACGTGGTGGCCACTTCGCTGGTCTGGCTCGTCTTCCCACCTCACGCCGACGCCTGGCTGCGGGATCCACTCACGCAGGCCTGCCTGGCCGGTGGCTCCACGATGTATGTGAACGGCGTTGACCCAGGCTTCTCCGGCGATCTTCTCCCGCTCGCAGCCCTAAGCCTCACGGAGCGAGCAGAGTCGATCCACGTTCAAGAGATCTGCGACTACGGCTCGTACGATGACGCCGAGTTCACCGGGGTGAGCTTCGGCTTCGGCACACCGCCGGACAACGTCCCTGTGCTCTTCCTTCCCGGAGTGCTGGCCTCGATCTGGGGCGGTCCGATCAGGTTGCTGGCTGACGAGCTTGGCGTCCAGATCGACGAGCTCCGCGAGCACCATGAGACCTGGGTGACCGAGGAGCCGATCGACTGCACGATGATGCGAGTCGAGCCCGGGACAGTCGCCGCAGTCAGATTCACCGTCGAGGGCATCGTCGGGGGCCGCGCCGCGATCGTGATGGAACACGTGAACCGGTTGACCGCCGCGGCTGCTCCCGAATGGCCGACGCCACCCGAAGGGCGTCCCGGCGTCCATCGCGTCGTGATCACAGGACAGCCGGGAGTCGAGATCAATACACACCTCGGCCTGGATGGTGTTGATCACAATGTCGCGGGAATCATCGCCACCGCGGCAAAGGTCGTGAACGCCATTCCGGCAGTGTGCGGCCTTCCCCCGGGGTTGGTCTCACTTCGGGACCTACCGGTCTCTCAGGTTCGGAGCCTTCTGAGGTGACCGGACGGCCACCATCGATTTTGGCCCGGGTCCAGCCGACCCGAAGCGGTGAACGAGTTCAAGAACGGGGCGAGCGCACCCGCATGGCTATCGTTGAAGAGACGATCCGGTGCGTCCTGGAAGAGGGATTTGCGGCCGCGAGCGCCAAACACATTGCTGAGCGAGCCGGCGTGACTTGGGGTGTTATTCAATATCACTTCGGTGATCGCAACGGATTACTAGCCGACGTAGTGGCATACGGCTACGAAAACTTTCGTGTGGCCATCGAAGCAGTCAGCGCGGCCGAGAGTGACTCCCACCTGAGGGTGGCCTCGGTTGTCGATGCCGCTTGGACTGCCTTCTCGGCACCTGAATCACGCGCCAGTCTCGAGATCCTCATCGCCACACGATCCAGTCGTGGCCCAAAGCAGATAACTGAGCTAGAGGAGATGGCAAGAGACATGCGCCGACTCGGTGCTGTCCTCGTAGGAGACGGCAAGGGGGCCCATTCCCTGGGCCGCACAATCGGAGAGGTCATGTGGGCTACCCTCCGCGGTTTGGTCTTCGCCCAAATGATCACTCGTGAACCGATCGAATTCACCGAGGAACGAGCAATCCTTATCGATTTGATTCAGTCGTATCTCAAGCATGGCCCTAACGGTGACGACTAAAGGAGACGGCTGAGAGAAGGTCAGTTGCTAGTCACCCGGGGGCTACATCCGGAGCTGTGAGGCTTCGATGCTGCCCATCAGATAGTCGGGACCATCACTACCTCAGCCTGTTCGGCATTCACAGCGACCACCGAGGCTCTGGGATTGGGGAGGGGCTTGCTCGCGGCGAATCTCGACCAAAGTCGACGACGCCCACACACCGGCTTACCCGGAATCTACAAATTAATTGAATCTTCGGAGATACGAATCGGTGGGTTTCGAGGTCTGCGGAATATTCGACTTTCGGGTGGGGGAGCCTACCCGTCTCGGCGCGGTAGGACACGGGTCTGCAAACTCACCGGGGTTCCATTTTGGACCGAGCCCTACTTGGGAGCGAGCCACCAACAAGATTCAGTAAACCCACGTCTCGTGAGCGAGGTCGCAAAGCGGGGAAGAGCAAGTCAACGACCACTTTCGCACAGGGCGATGCCCGCCTTCCTCAACATTCAGCTAACCCATGTCTCGAGCGGAGTGGCTCGCGCCCGATCCGAACCGAGAAATTCCAGCTCAGCAGACTAAACGCTTTCGACGGGCTCCGAGCGGTCCCTGATCGACACACGATGTGGATCCCTACAGACGGGAGATCCAGGAGCCATCACCCACGTCTCGTCGCGTAGAGCCCGGAGGCGTCCAGGACGGCCGCCGTTCCGAGATGTCACACCCCACCCACGGCGTCACCACCCCCTCTCGGAGTAGCGCCAAGACCGGCCCACCCGCGCCGTCCGGCGCCCCACGGGGAGCGCGTCACGACCCTGGGTGGCAACCGGTCGTGGAGGTGCGCCTGAGACCCGGACATGGTGAGGGTCAGCCCTGCTACGGCCAAGGGTCGACGACTCTTTCCGGCGAGAAAGACAGGGGTGGGCGCTGAGCAGGTCCGGCCATAGAGTGAGCCGTGCCTCCAGGTTCACGTCGCGCCCGCACGGAGGTTCCAACCATGGGCGCGGTACAGGCGTAAGAGAACGGGCGTGTCGATGAGGCAACGACGGGTTCGCATGGCCAAAGTGATGTCAGGCGCGATCATCGCGGCCGGCGCATTTGCGATCGGGATCGGTGTCGGCGCCGCCGTGCCGGCCCGGGCGGCGACTGCGTCGGCGCCCGACCTGGCGGCGTACATGCCGTGGCCGACCACCATCAGCCCCGGCATCCCCACGATCGGCGACCTGCAGATCGCGAACTTCGGCAACGCCCCGGCGACGGGGATCACGACCGTCACCATCTCGGTCCCTTCCACCATCACTCTCCAGGGCGTCATGTACTACACGTGCTCCACTTCGCCGCCGGGGACGTGCACGCTGACCGAGACGGTCTCCCCTGACGGCCACACCGTGGTGCTGACCTACACCGGGACCATCGCGCCCGGGGAGGTCCTCAGCGACTTCCAGGTCGATGGGGCCATCACCGCCCCACCGGTGGTCGGCAGCGTGGCGTCGGTCACCATCCAAAACGCCGGTGACGTGAACCCGTCGAACACCACCAGTGCCGTCTACGGCGGTCCGCCGCCGACGGTCACGTCCATGACCCCGACCAGCGGGGCGCCGGGAGGGGGTACGACCATCACCCTCACGGGGACCAACCTGGGCATGGGTCAGGTGACCATCGGGGGCGCCAGTGACACCAGCACCTTCTGCGACAACACCATGTGTACGGCCGTCACACCGGGCGGACCCACGACGGCCGCCGTGGTCGTCACCACCGTGGGGGGCACCGTGTCGGCGGGCACCTTCACCTACACCAGCACCACGTCGGAGCCGCCTCCCGTCGTGACGGCCATCACCCCGACCAAAGGTCCGGCGGCCGGCGGCACGGTGGTCACGGTCACCGGGACGAACCTCACCGGTGGCAACCTGATCTTCGGCAGCACACCCACGACCCAGGTGACGTACTGCTTCTCCACCTCGTGCACGGGCGTCTCCCCTCCCGGTTCCGGGACGGTCGACGTGCATGTCCAGACGTTCTGGGGCACCAGCACCGCCCGATCCGCCGACCGGTTCACCTACCAGTCGGCCACTCCCCCGCCGCCGCCCCCGTCCGTCAGCGGTATCTCCCCTGCCAGCGGACCGGCCGGCGGCGGCACCTCTGTGACCGTCACGGGGTCCAACCTCGCCGGGGGCAGGGTCGCCTTCGGATCGGCGGCCGCCACCGGCGTCACGTGCACATCCTCGTCGTGCACGGCCACATCGCCGGCCGGCAGCGGGACGGTCGACGTCACCGTGACCACGACAAACGGTACGAGCGCGACCGGTAGTGCCGATCGGTTCACCTACCAGGCGAGCACGCCGCCACCGCCGCCGCCACCACCGCCGTCAACCGGCAACCTGATCCCCGACCCCGGCTTCGAGACCGGCGGCGTCCCCGCCGACAACTGGGGCTCGTCCCTCACCCGCAGCGCGACCGAGGCCCACTCGGGGACGTGGTCACTGGCCCAGACGACCAGTTCCTCCAGCGGCGGCTGGGACCTCGACAGCAATTCCTCGTGGTACGCCCCCGTGACCACGTCGACCACCTACACCGCCAGCATCTGGGTGTGGACGACCAAGGCGCTCAAGGTCGACCTCAACGTGGACCTCCTCAACTCGGGCGGCAACTACGTGAACAGCGCCAACGGCCCCACCGTCACGCTGGTGGCCGGCACGTGGACACAGCTCACCATCACCGGCATCAAGGCGACCACCGGTGAGCTCTACGCCGCCATGGAGCCCAACTTCTCAGGTGCCACCAAGGGCACCGTCATCTACTGGGACGACATGTCGCTCACCAGTCCCTGATCCCGGACCGGCCGGGGGGGTTTCTCCGCCGCCATCCCCTCGGTTCGGAGGTTCCTGAGGCAAGCTCTCTCAGAACCGGACGTGACAGTCTCCCGTCATCCGGCTCCCACGGGCGCCTCACGAATCACCTGAGTCGCATGTGCCGAGGGCAATCGGATGATCGGACTTAGTTCAGGTCAGGGTATGGCGAGACGGCATACCGCCTATCGGTGAGGCAAGCTGCCCGTATGGATCGCTGGACGAGACGGATTGCCTTGCTCCATCTGTCCCCGAGTCCGGGCAGGGTGAGTGAGAATCGGGGCGCGATCGAACGAGGAACCCGGCTGGCCGCCTCCCTCGGTGCGGACTGGGTTCTCTCGGGTGAGCTAGTTGTCCCGGGATTCCACTTCGATCCGCTGATCGGAACCGATTGGATCGTGGAAGAGCCGGGCGAATGGCTACTCAGCTATGCGGCCTTGGCCGAGGAACTTGGCGTGTCGGTCTTCGTCAATCACCCTGAGCGAGAGGGAGATAGCTGCTTCAATACTCTCTTCGTCTTCGATACGAATGGCGCCATGATCGGCAGACATCGGAAGCGTTGCGTCACGCCGGTGGCCGAAGGCTGGTCTACTCCGGGCGATGATGTGAAACCGGTCATTGTGGACGGCGTGAGCGTGGGCCTCCTCGTGTGCGCGGATGCATACCCTCCGGAGATCACAGCCCGCCTCAAGGACCTGGGGGCCCAGGTCCTCATGTCTTCAGCGGCCTGGCATCCAGGAGAGTGGGGTCCGTCGGGAGAGTGGGAAGCTCGCAGTAGCGAATCGCAGCTGCCGCTTATCGTCTGCAACCGGACAGGCCTCGATGGGGACGTCAGTTTCGTCGATTCCCAGAGTGTGCTGGTTTCAGGAGGGCGCCGGATAGCGACGATGACGAGCGACGTTCCAACCGTCTTCCTCGTGGACCTCGAAGTCTCTCTGGACGGAGCCAGTCTGACCTTGGTTGATCAGCAGCCGATTGGGTAGGCTGAGCGATGCCGATCAGCGGGGTCGCCCGATAGTCACTGGGATCGACCGTCCCGCCCGTGGGTGCCGGTGGCAACTACGGGGACGCGAGCTTGGCCAGCCAGGTCCTGTCGACGGCGTCGTCCACGAGGTCGGCCAATCCCTCGAAGACCTCGTCCAGGGAACGAGTGGGCGCCCTGCCCGTAAGCAAGTTCGTGATCGCTGGCATCTCGGCGAGGCCGTGTAGATAGACGGCCAGCACGCTCCCGCACGTAAAGCCCAGTCCGTCGGGTAGGACGGGAACGGCCGGATCGCCGAATGAGGTCTCCCCGAAGCGGATCTCGTACCCCTCGATCGTTCGTCCCCCAAGATCGGACCAGGGTTCGCGCACAGAATCGGCGAACGTGGCGGAACGGTGTTGCACCCGCTTCGTCGCTCCAAGGGAGGTTACCGTCGGAATTAAGCCAAGCCCACTGGCAGCGGCCTCGACACCGTGAGGATCCAGGATGTCACCCCCCAGCATCTGGACGCCGCCACAGACGGCCAGGATCGGTGTGTTTCGCTCGTACGCGGCCAGAAGGACTCGATCGATACCGGTCAACCGAATCCACTTGAGGTCGGTGGCCACCGCCTTGGAGCCGGGGAGGACGATCAACTCGGCGTCGGCAAGATCGCTCGGGCCCGTTGCCCAGCGGAAGTCGGACGTCTGCAGGAGAGGCCACCACTCGTCCAGATTCGACGCCGCCGGTCCTCGGATGACCCTGACGCGCTTGCCACCGGCCGATCGAGGGTGGGGGTCGGCGCCGTCTTCATCGGGAAGGCCGTGTTGGACCAAAGGAACCACGCCGATCGTTGGAACTCCGGTTAGGGCCTCAAGCTGGGAGGGACCCGGCTCGAGCAGGGCAGCATCCCCGCGGAACTTGTTGAGGATGAACCCCTGCACGCGGTGACGATCTTCCTCGGGCAGGAGTACCCAGGTCCCATAGAGGTGCGCAAAGGCTCCTCCCCGGTCAATATCGCAAACAACCAACATGTCGGCCTCGGCGTGTCGAGCCATGCGCAGATTGACCAAGTCCACGTCGGCGAGATTGATCTCGGCCGGGCTGCCTGCCCCCTCCAGGATCACCACATCGACGGTGGACGCCACCCGGTCGAAAGCATCGGTCATGGCGCCCCACAGCCGAGGGGCCCGCTCCCTCCACGCCATCCGGCTCAGCTCCCAATCGACCTGTCCATCAACCACGACCTGACTCGAGGTATCGGATTCCGGCTTCAAAAGAACGGGATTGTGATCGGTGCTGGGCTCGACCCCGGCCGCCAGTGCCTGGAAGTACTGGGCGGCACCGATCTCACCACCGACGACTACTCGGGCATTGTTGGACATGTTCTGAGCCTTGAAAGGAGCCACCCGCACGCCCCGACGGCGAAGGGAAGCACAAAGTGCCGTCGCCATGAGGCTCTTTCCCGCCCACGACGACGTGCCAGCCACCATGAGCGCCTTCATCAGTAGGAGTCTGCTCCACCCGAAGGAACTGTGGAATGCCAACATCGGACGGCGCAGCGGCACGCAGCTCATGGGTGAAGGCATTGGTGAGCGAAACTTGCATCGCGTCATAGCGCTGGCGTGCTGCGCCGGGTGATCCCCGCCTTGCTCAGGATGGCCCATGCCTTATTGCCGGTTCACTGCTCGAGACCGTGGTGAGCGAACTCGCACGTGACCAATCTCTCGTCATGCTCACGCCCCCATCGCGAGACAGCCAAAGATGGCCCTCGGGTCATCATCACTGCCTCGGGATCGGCGAGGACGTAGAAGCCGTCGTGGTGAGGACACTGCAAGAGAACCCCGATGACGCGACTCACTGGTCGACGCGGTCGATGACCAAGACGACAGGGATGTCCCAGTCAGCGATCAGCCGAATCTGGCGGGCCTTCGGCTTGAAGCCCCATCCCGTCGACACGTTCAAGCTGTCATCGGACCCGCTCTTCATCGACGAGGTGCGCGACATCGTCGTGCTCTACATTTGCCCACCCGACCATGCCGTTGTTCTCTGTGTCGATGAGAAGACATAGGTGCAGGCGCTCGATCGCACCCAGCCGATCTTCCCGCTACTCCCCGGGGCGCCCGAACGTCGGAGCCTTGACTACAAGCGCAACGGGACCATCGATCTCTACGCCGCCCTCAACCTGGCAATCGGTGAGCTCACCCACCAGCTGACCGCCCAACATCGGGCCATAGAGTTCAAGAAGTTCCTGTCGCTCATCGACAAGTCGGTGGCCAAGGAACTGGTCGTCCACATCGTGATCGACAATCACTCGACGCACAAGACCCCGGCCATCAAGAAGTGGTTGCTGGCTCATCCGAGGTTCCACATTCACTTCACCCCGACGTCCAGCTCCTGGCTGAACCTGGTCGAGCGATGGTTCGCCGAGATCACCGAGAAGTCGGTCCGAAGAGGTACCCACCGCAGCGTCAAGGAACTCGCCCACTCCATCACGCACTGGTTGGAACCTGGAACGAGAACCCACGTCCCGACGTGTGGCACAACACCGCCGACGAGATCCTTGAGTCCCTCAGTGGATATCTGACGCGAATCGTTGACTCGGGACACTAGAGGTTGAGGGCCCTCGGTCTCGCTCGACCGAACTGCATCCGAATTCCTTTCTATCATCAAGTGATACTGTTGATAGGAGTCCTGATTGATGTTATGATACGCATGATGACATCCCTCACAGCCACGGTCGAGACGGAACGGGCGCCGACGACGCCAACTGCCAGCCCGGCACAACTGACCGCTCGGCGGCTCGCACCGATGCTCAAGGCCCTGGCCGACGAGCACCGCTTGGCCATACTCCTGACCCTGGCAGAGGGTCCGCGCTCGGTCGTCGAACTAATGGGCGAGCTGGGGATCAGTCAGACGTTGGTGAGCCATCACCTCAAGGCACTCCGGGAGTGCCGCCTGGTCTCGGTCACGCCGAAGGGTCGCAGCAACGTCTACTCGATGTGCTGTGGCGCTGTCGCCGAACCCGTCCGCTATCTCGCAGGGATCGCCGTTGCAGCACAGGCGGCCAATGAGCAAGGAGCATGAGATGAGCAAACCCAGCCCAGAAGTGATCCGTGATGCCGTTCGTGAGCGGTATGCCTCGGCCGCTCTCGCCGTCCAGGATTCGTCCTGTTGCGCAGATGTCGGAGCCGGCCTGGGGTTCGGCTCGGAGCTCTACCACGACGATCAGGCTGGCGACCTTCCGGCAGGCGCAGTTGCCGCGTCGCTCGGGTGCGGGAACCCGACCATGCTGGCGACCCTCAAGCCAGGCCAAGTCGTGCTGGACCTCGGTTCGGGGGGAGGCATCGACGTGCTCCTCTCTGCCCGCCGAGTAGGGCCCACCGGCAAGGTCTACGGCCTCGACATGACCCCGGAGATGCTCGAGCTGGCCCGACAGAACCAGGCCGAAGCGGGGGTGGAGAACGTCGAGTTCCTCCTCGGGACGATCGAGGACATCCCGCTGCCGGACCAGTCGGTGGACGTGATTATCTCCAACTGCGTCATCAACCTCTCTGCCGACAAGGACCAGGTGCTCCGAGAGGCGCACCGGGTGCTGCGCCCGGGCGGCTTGTTCGCAGTGTCCGACGTGGTCCTGCGCCGCCCGATCTCACCGAGGCTGCAGGGGCTGATGGCACTTTGGACCGGTTGCATAGCGGGTGCGCTCGTCGACGTGGACTACGAGGCGAAGCTCAAGGCGGCGGGGTTCCACGGCATCGAGATCCAGCCGACGCTCATCCACGATCGCGTAGCAATCGAGCGATTGGCCCAGAATATGGAGATCCCCGAGGACATCGACCTCACCTCCGCTTTGGACGAGATGGATGGGGCGGTCGCCAACGCCTTCGTCCGAGCATGGCGCTGACTCGCCGGCTTCGATCTCTCCGCAACGGTTCCGGGGTGCTCGTATAGCGCCGGCTCCGGGTCGCATCATTCGCAGTTCGCATCAACCCGCGCTTACTGCCGCGAGCATGCAACTGCATTGGCGGGACCTACACCCAGCCAAGGGGTTCTGGGAGCGATCGGACAGTCCCCGGCCGTTCTCACTGGTGAGAATGCGCCTTTCGATCACGTAAGGCAGGTGGCGATCGAAGGTTCGAATGCCGTCCCACTTGCTGGTGGGCCAGAACCGCCGAATTGCCTGGATTCATGCCATTTTGGGGAGCGATCGGCGGTCTCGATCGGACTCCCGGAAGTCAGTCGTTGTCCCTGGTCACCTCAGGTTCCCGAAACAGACAAGGGATCTCGTGCCAAGGGTTCGAAAGCCGTCCCTGGAGTTCCACTCATTGTCATCATTGCAGTGTCCGGCCTGTCCACAGACTCCTCGCTTTCATCGATCGCCGAGCAACCGGTGGTGATCGCGCAAGCCCCGGCGGTCGGTCGGGATCCTGCGAGACGCAGTGTCCTCGGTGTCACCGAAAACCAGTTGAACTGGCGTGGATTCCCCGCTACGTTCCCGGACATCGATGATCGATCCCCGGAGGCGGGGACTCGCGCCAGGACGACCATGGATCGCAGGTTAAGTCGGGCCGTCCTCGCTGCATTCGGAACGGCAGCGCTCGCCACGGGGGGCTCTAGGCATCGCCGGGCCGGCCCTCCCGCTTCCAGGACCGCCACCCCGGTCCGCGGGCCGCTGGCCTGCTACTCGCCGAAGAGCAGGCCGTAGTTGGCCCCCCGGCGCAGATGGTGGCCGCCGTCCACGGCCAGGCTCTCGCCGCTGATCCATCCGGCCTCGGGCCCGGCCAGGAAGCGGACCGCAGCCGCGATGTCCTCGACCGTCCCCAAACGGCTGATCGGCATCTCGGCCAGGTAGTCGTCGAGCAGCGGGCCCCCGGCGGTGATCGGCGCCATCAGCTCGTCATCGACGATGCCCGGTTGGACCGTGTTGACCCGGATGCCCGAGCGGCCCAACTCCTCGGCGGCGTACCTGCACAGCATGTCGACGCCGGCCTTGGCCGCCCCATAGGCCCAGAGGTACCGGTGGGGGAAATGGCCGGCTCCCGATGACATCCCGATGATCGATCCACCAGGTGCCTCTCCCCCACCGACACCCGTTCCCACTCCGGCCGCCATCAGCGGGGCCGCGTGCTTGATGCAGAGAAACGTCCCGATCACATTGAGGTCGACCGTGGCCCGGACCTGGCCGAGGTCGGCACCGGCGATGGGCCCCATGTGCGACGCGCCGCCGGCGTTGGCGAACAGGATGTCGAGGCGCCCCCGTCCGGAGGCCGCTTCCGCCACCGCATGGGCGATCTCCTCCTCGACCGTCACGTCGGCCACCACGTAGCGGGCGGTTCCCCCGGCTACTGCGGCCGAGCCTCCCCCGGCCGAAGCGTCGCCGGCCGACGCCCGAGCCGTCTCGGTGAGGAGATCGACCGCCGAGCGGAGTCGCTCCTCGGTCCGGCCGCAGATGGTGACATGGGCCCCGTCCTGGACCAGTCGGGTGGCAGCACCCAGTCCGATTCCGCTGCCGCCTCCGGTCACCAGGGCGGAAAAGCCCTCGATTCCCCGTGCACCGTTGGCTGCACTCGTCACGCTCCGGCCCTCCGTTCGTTCGATCGGCGGTCCAAGGGGACCACCATGGTGGACGGACGTGGTACAGAGTGTCCGTTCGGCTGAAGCATGCTACGGGTCGAGCGCACCGGCCATCCGTCGGAGCCGATTCGTGGGAGATTCCCTCGCACAGGGCGACCGGCACAGCCGGCACAACCCGCCCAGGCGCAACGGCGGACCGGCCGCAGACGAAGGAGGAACGTGAAGAGCTTCCGCCAATTCAACCTTGCCGACCTGTTCGAGGTGGTGGCCGACACCGTCCCCGACCGCCTGGCGCTGGTGGCCGGCCCCGATCGACTGACCTACCGACAGGTCGACGAACGGGCCAACCGCTTCGGGCACCACCTGCGGGACCAGGGGGTCGCACCCGGCGCTCACGTCGGGATCCTGGCCCACAACCGAGCGGAGTGGGCCGAGGCCATGATCGGCTGCTACAAGGCACGGGCGGTGCCCATCAACATCAACTACCGGTACGTAGCACCGGAGCTTCGCTACGTCATCGACAACGCCGACCTCGCAGCCCTGATCTACGAAGAGGAATTGACGCCCCTGGTCGACGAATCGCTGAGCGACGACCGGGATCGGGCGCTACACCTCGTGGTGATCGAGGACCACTCCGACACCAGCGGCGCCACGGACTCCCCCCGCACCTCTGAGACCCCCGACCCCTCCGATGCGGCCATGCCCTACGAGGCCGCCCTCGCCGCTGGTCGGTCCTCGCGGGAGTTCGGGCCGCGGTCCCCTGACGACCTCTATGTCCTCTACACCGGAGGCACCACCGGTATGCCCAAAGGCGTCATGTGGCGCCAGGAGGACATCTTCTTCGCGGCCATGGGTGGTGGAGGCTGGGGTGCGGACCCGATCACCCGTGCCGACGAGTTGGCCGGCCGACTCAACACCGACGAGGCGGGTCGCGTGGCCATGCTGGTCGTCGCGCCCCTGATGCACGGCAACGCCCAGTGGGTGATGTGGAACGCGTTCATGATGGCCGGCACAGCTGTGCTGTACACGGACCACCGGTACGATCCCCACGCCGTGTTGCGCCTGGCGGGCGACGAGGGTGTCCTGACCATCGCCCTGGTCGGCGATGCGATGGCGCGCCCGCTGGCCGAGGCCCTGGAATCCGCACCCCCGGGGGCGTACGACACCTCGACCCTGATGGCCATCGCGTCGGGCGGTGCCATGTTGTCCGCCACGGTCAAGGCCGAGCTGAAGGAACAGCTGCCCGGGATCATCATCATGGACCGGTTCGGTTCGAGCGAGAGCGGGGCCCAGGGGGCGGTGGAGGACGATGCCAGCGGCCCGCGGTTCGTGATGAGCGACGACACCTCGGTGCTCGACGACGAGCTCCGGCCGCTTACCCCTGGCGACGGAAGGATCGGACACCTGGCCCGGACCGGCAGGATCCCCCTGGGGTACTACAAGGACCCGGCCAAGACCGATGCCACCTTTCCGACCGATGCCCTCGGCGTCCGGTGGTCGGTGCCCGGCGACCTGGCATCCGTCGAGCCCGACGGCACCATCACTGTCCTCGGTCGGGGCTCGGCTTCGATCAACTCCGGTGGGGAGAAGATCTTCCCCGAAGAGGTCGAGGCTGCCATCAAGTCGCATCCCGGCGTGTTCGGAGCCATCGTGGTCGGGCTCCCTGACGACCGCTTCGGCCAGCGCGTCGCCGTCGTGGTCCAGGTGAAGCAGACCGGTGCCGACGACCTCGGACTCGAGGACCTCCAGGAGCACTGCCGGGGTCACATCGCCGGCTACAAGATCCCACGCCAGATGCTCGTGGTCGACGAGATCCCCCTGACCGCGGCGGGAAAGCCGGACGCCGAGGCGGCCAGGGCGCTCTTCTGAGAGCAGTTGCGCCTTCGACCCCGTCCTCGCCCATCCTGCCCCCGCCGGACCAGTACCGACCGGTGCGTTGGAGTCGTCCGTCCGGTCACACCGGTTGTGGCCACCGTCGATCCGTATCGGCCCCCGTCAACCTGGTGGAGCCGTCGACACGCGTGCGCCGACAACCACCCCCACCGTGCGGGCCACCCGGTCGGCCGCCGCTTCCAATGCCCGTTCGTCGACGTCCACGGTGCGGTGGATGCCGGCGTCGGGCCACAGGCCCATCACGCGGGCCGGCACGGGCAGCGATGACGAGCGCAGTCCGGCGGTCAGGGCCAGGTAGGCAAGCCCTTCCGCCCATCCCCGCTCCGGGCAGCCTCCGGACACCGAGACCAGTGCCACCGGGGTGTCACTCCATTGCCTGCCGCGGGGTACCGACCCTGGGGCGGTCAGCGGGACGCGCATCTCCGACCGGCCCTTGAGGCGGACCGTGCGAGGCGCCGGGCACGTCCAGTGGTCGTCCGCACCTCCGATCTGCGGGACCTGGGCGAAGGCGGTCCAGTCGAAGGCGGTCCACAACGAGGTGGCCCAGCCGACGGCATCGGCCAGGACCACCGCCCGCGCTCCGGAAGGCAATCCGGAGAACCAGGGCTCCCAGTGGAACGTGCGCCAGCCGGTGCGCTCCCACTCCGCGACGGCATCGGTGGCGATCGGAACCACCGCCTCTGTGGGGCCGCGGAACCGGCCCGTGGCACACGCGCTCACCACGGCGAGACCCAGGGAACGTCGAACGAACACCGGCTTCCACGCGAACGGTTCCTCGTCCATGGCCGGCCGGTCCGGGTGGACCAGGGCCCGACGGAGGAGCGGCAGCGTGACCTCCACCTGCCCACCCGGGGGAAGCCCTGCGATAGAAGCGGACACTCTCGACAGGAGACGGTCCCTCAGTTGGCGCCGTGCCTCTTCGCCGACCCGGCTCACAGGCGGTGCCGTCAGCTCCGCGGTCCGCACTGCCGCACGGGTCATCGGTCCTCCCCGCGCGTCGTGTCCCGTCCTCCGAGTCCTTCGAGGCGTTCCCGGCCCGGCCCGCACTCGGGCAACACGGCGCACGACCCGCACAGGGTGCCGGGACTCCCCACGGGCTCGATGCCATCGGCCACCCTCCTCAACGCCCTGGCGCCGATCAGCGTCCGGCCGGCAGCCTCCACCAGCAACTCGTCGGTGACGGGGTCGACGTCCAGCTCGCCTGTCCTCGTGTAGTACGTGGCCACCACGAATGGAGGTGCCCAACTCCGCAGCGCTTCGACCAGGGCATAGAAGTGGAGATCGGCGCGGTGGCCAGGGCGGCGGGCACCCGACTTGATCTCCACGATGGCGACCGACGCCTCGTCCTCGGCCGGCCTGCCGATGGCCAGGTCCACCCTGGCCGACAGTTCGACGGAGCCTCCGGCCAGCTGTGCTCGTATGGCCTCTTGCGTCCGAGGCAGCCACCCGGACTCGAGGGCCGGCCACCGGAGCTGCAACCCCTCGGCCTGCCGCTCGACCTCGGCTCTGAGGCCCTCCCGATCACGTGGCAGCAGCTGTTCGATCCACGACAGCAACCCCCGTTGGTGGTCGTCGACGGAGAGCGCTGCCAGTCCGTCGGCCATGGGGTCACCGATGCTCCCCACGCACACCAATTGTCGGAAGAGGACATCGACGATGGCGCCACACGCCATGGCCGGGGTCGGGGTCCGCTCTCCGAACTCGGCCGCCACGTAGTGGGCCTCGCAGGAGAGCACCCGGGTGAGCCGGTCCTTGGTCACCACCAGGGGGGACAGCCGGGAGAGCGTGTCACCGGGACCCGACGCACCCGAGCCCTCGCCCCCACCCGGACCGGCACCGGCACCGGCACCGGCACCCGAGCCCGAGCCCTGACCCGGCGCTCCGTGACCATCCCCGCGTCCCTCGCCCGCGCTGTCGGTCGCCAGCTCAGCGTCGAGATGGCAGCGGAGCCGGAACACGAACTCGGGATCGACCTTCGGCCGGGGGCGTCCGGTGACCCGCAGCCGCTCGAGGAGCGCAGGGCCGGCCAAAGGCCTCCACGGGTGGGACCATGCCTGGCCGCATGCGATCTCCTCGCGCCGGGACCTGCTTCCGCCGTGGCTGTCCGAGGTCGACCGAGAGCGACCCCCTCCCGCCCGTAGGATCCCTGCATGGCGGTCGACGTCCATCTGAAGCATGGCGACAGTGTGGACGGCGGGTGTGACTCTCATGAACAGGGGGCCGGCGCTGTGCCCGGTAGCCTCTGCACCGATGAGGCCCGAAGCCACCGTCACGTCCTTCGCCATCGTGTTCTCCCTGTTCGTCGTGGTCACGCTGGTCCTGATCGTGCTGGTCATCCGCCTCACCGTGCGACGAGCCGCCGCATCGAGGGCGCGATGGCTTGCCGCGCAGGAAGGTGCCGAGGAGGAGGAGCCCGAACCCGAGCTCACCGCACTGGTGCTGGCCGGCGGGGGCCCTCGTGGGGCGGTCCAGGTCGGGATGCTCCAGGTGTTGGCCGACCACGGCTTCGTGCCCGATCGGATCTATGGATCCTCGGTAGGGGCGATCAACGGTGTCGGATTCGCCAGTGACCCCACGTCGGCCGGGGTGGAGCGCATGGCGCAGATCTGGCTCGGGCTCGGCCGCGAGGACATCTATCCTCAGGGCCGCCTCCACGGCCCCTGGCTCTACCTGCAGCAGCGCGACTCGGTCTACGCCAGCTCGGGGCTCCGCAAGATCATGGAAGAAGGGTTCGCGTTCGATCGGTTGGAGGAGACCGCCGTGCCCGTGGAGGTGGTGGCCACCTCGCTGAGCGACGGCCGCGAGCATTGGTTCACCTACGGACCTGCCATCGACGCCGTGCTCGCCTCCATGGCGATTCCCGCCATCTTCCCGCCGGTCGAGATCGGCGACGAGCGCTTCATCGACGGCGGAGTCGTCAACAACGTGCCCATTCGCCGGGCGATCGACGCCGGTGCGACCAAGATCGTCGTACTGCTCTGCGCGCCGCCCGTCTTCACACCGATCCAGCCGAAGCGACCGGTGGAGGCGATGGTCAACGCGCTGATGATCTCCGTCCACGCCCGCTTCGCCCGCGACATGGCCCAGCTGCCCCCGGGTGTGGAGGTCATCCTGTGCGTGGGGAACGAGGGGGTGTCCCGCGACTTCGACGACTTCTCCACCACCGAGTCGCTCATCGCCCAGGGCCGCGAGGAGGCCTCCGAGGTGGTGCGGCGCTACGGCCTCGGTCGCAACGGGATCGGCGGCTCAGGCGCGCCGGTGCACGACGCCGCGTCCGTGAGGGCTGCAACCGCAGCTGACGCGGGCGGCGGGGCCGGGGACGATACCGCCGACAGGGCCGGAGACGGTACCGCCGACAGGGCCGGAGACAGTACGGTCGACAGGGCCAGGGACAGAGCCAGCGACGGGGCCGCGGAGTCGACGGCAGGCCCCCCGGCAGGAGATCCCCGTCCCGTCGACGCAGAGGACGTCGCTCACTCGTGGACCCAGCCGGAGCCCGGCACGTAGCGCCGCACGATCCGGGCGGGGACACCGGCGATGACGCAGTGGTCGGGGAAGGTGCCGCGCACAACGGCTCCCGCCCCCACCACCACGTTCCTCCCCAATACCGTGCCGGGGAGGATCACCACGGCGGTGCCGATCCAACTGCCCGAACCGATGCTCACCGGTACGTCGTGGGGCCACTGGACGTGGACCACCTCGTCGGGGTTCTCGTACCCGTGGTTCTGATCGGTGATGTACACATAGGGGCCCGTCTGCACATCGTCACCGATGTCGATGTCGAAGTGGCCGATGATGTGACTGCCCCTTCCGATCACGGTCCGGTCTCCGATCCGCACCACCGGGTCGCTCACCATCTTCTGCCCCGGCACCATCCCGGCGGTGATGCTCACATTGGGACCGACCAAGGTGTCGATGCCGATGTGGATCCAGCGCTCACCGAAGATGGCTCCGGTCGGAAAGGCCAGGCAACTTCCCGACCCGAAGGCACCGAACCGTTGGGCCAGGACATCACTGGGGCCGGTGGCCCCGTTGCGGGCCATCCAATTCCATCCTGCATGCACCGCCGCATTCAGCCAGCGGTGCCGCAGCGGCGCCGAGGCCTGCCATGGGCCGCGCTGCCGCGCAGACGGCGGGTCGGCGTGCACCGGACCGGGTGCTGATCCGGACGCGACAGGAACGTCGGCTGGGACTGCTCCCAGGGGCGCCGGTTCCGGCCTGTCGCCGCGAATCGGGTTCGTCGCGCTCACCCTTCGACGCTATCTGATGGACGGTGATCTACGCTATCGGGTCCCGGCGGCCATCCGCGGCCCCGGTCTTCGTCCGGCGTTGCGGCTTCAATAGAGTGGCGCCGTGCCCCCCGACGAACGCTCCTCGTTCTCCGACCGGTCCCGCCTGGGCCGTGCCGGGTTCGAATCGGGCTCGGAGACCTATGAGCGCGCACGACCGGGCTACCCCGAAGAGGCAGTCGCTCACATGAGCTCGACCCTCGGGATCGCCGCGGGGAGCCTGGTGCTCGAACTGGCCGCCGGCACCGGCAAGCTCACCCGGCAGCTGCAGGCAGGCGGGGTCGCGTGCGTGGCGGTCGAGCCCTCGGCATCCATGCGGGACGTGTTCAGGCGCGTCAGCCCTGGGATCCCGATGATCGCCGGCACGGCGGAGTCGATTCCGGTGGGGGGCGGAGCCATGGACGCCGTGGTGGTCGCCCAGGCCTTCCACTGGTTCGAAGCCCCCACCGCCCTCTCGGAGTTCGCCCGCGTGCTGCGGACGGGCGGAGGCGTGGCGCTGGTCTGGAACGAGCGCGACGAGTCGGACCCTGCCGTCGCCGAGTTGGTGAAGATCAGCAAGTGGGACCAGTGTCAGCCCTACCCGGTCGGACGGGACTTCGGTGCGGACATCGACGAGAGCAGGCTCTTCGGCCCGGTCTCGCGCACGAAATTCCGGTTCACCCAGTACCTCGACCATACGGCGTTCGTCGAGCAGGTGGCCTCGCGCAGCTACATCCAGGTGCTCCCCGAGCGCGAGCGCAAAGACCTCCTCGACCGGGTCGCCGCCTTCGGTTCGACCCTCGGCGATCCCATCGCCATGCCCTACATCATCGATCTGTTCTGCGCCCGGGTGGCCTCGTGACCGGGAGGCAACATCGGGTGGTCCGGGCACAGGTGGGCGGTATCGGTCCACCGGCTTGCCAACCGGGGTCCCGAAGGGGGAGCCTCTCGGTCTGGCCGTGCCCGGTGGTGATGGGCCAGTGTGGAGTTCGAGCGAACCGGATCCGGGGAGGACCTAACCGATGATCAAGCTCACCTGTCTGCTGAAGCGGAGAGAAGGGATGACCCCGGCGGAGTTCCAGGCCTACTGGAGGGATCACCACGGCCCGTTGATCGTCAACAGCCGCTGTGGCAGCCACGTCATCCGCTACGAGCAGAACCCCCGCCCACTGGACGACTACCGGAGCGATGACGACCGCTCCGGCTACGACGGGGTGACCGTCCAGTGGTTCGCGTCGATGGACGAGTACTACGCGCACATGAGCGATGAGGACGCTCCTCAGATGTTCGAGGACCTCCCCAAGTTCCTCGACGTCGACCATCTCGACTTCGTGCTCACCGAGGAGCCGCGGGTGATCATGGACGGGACCGTCGACTGGAGCGCCTGAGGACGGCCGCCCCCGTTCGTTGACACCGGATCAGATCGGACATACGCTCCAATATCTCGGACAGCATGTCCGATGGATTGGAGGGGGAATCCGACATGACCCAGGCGGAGATCGACATCAGTGGGCTCGATTTCGGTGATATCGACCTGACCGATTCGAAGTACTTCATCGACGGCGTCCCCCACAACTGGTTCGCCTTCCTGCGCAAGAACGCCCCGGTGTGGTGGCAGGAGGAGGCCGACGGGCCCGGCTTCTGGGCGGTCACCACCCACGCCGACTGCACAGCGGTCAACCGCGACTACGAGCACTTCTCGTCGCACCGCAAGGCCACCTTCATCTGGGACCTGCCCGACGACGACCTCGCCCGACAGCAGCTGGTCATGTTGAACATGGATCCCCCGCTCCACACCCGTTACCGGCGACTGGTCAACAAGGGATTCACGCCCCGCATGGTCAACCAGCTCCACGATCGGATCCACGCCGCCACCGACGGCATCATCGATGCGGTCATCGAGAAGGGATCGGCGGACTTCGTCACCGAGATCGCCGCCGAGCTCCCCCTCATCGTGATCGCCGAGCTCCTGGGCGTCCCCGACGAGGACCGCCACCGCATGTTCGACTGGTCGAACCGGATGATCGGCAGCCAGGATCCCGAGTACCAGACCGCCGGCGAAGCGGCCCTCGAGGCATCGATGGAGCTGTACGCCTACGCGTCGGAGCTGTTCGCCGCCAAGCGCGCCGATCCCCGCGACGACCTGATGAGCGTGCTGACCGAGGTGGAGATGGAAGGAGAGAAGCTCTCCGAATTCGAACTCGAGCTGTTCTTCCTCCTCCTCACCGTGGCCGGGAACGAGACCACCCGCAACCTGATCTCCGGGGCCATGGCTGCCTTCTTCGAGCAACCCGACCAGTGGGAGCTGCTGCGCAACGACCGCTCGCTGATGCCCTCGGCCGTCGAGGAGATGCTGCGCTACGTCACACCGGTGATGAACTTCCGCCGCCAGACCACCGGCCGGCTCGAGCTCGGTGGCCAGGTCATCGAGGAGGACTCCAAGGTCGTCTTCTTCCACATCTCCGGCAATCGCGACGAGGCCGTCTTCGCGGACCCGCAGGCCTTCGACATCGCCAGGCACCCCAACCCTCATCTGGCCTTCGGTGGTGGTGGGCCCCACTTCTGCCTGGGGGCCAACCTGGCCCGGATGGAGATCCGGGTGATGTTCGAGCACCTGCTCGATCGCATGCCCGACATCCGCCTGGACGGACAGGTGCAGCGACTGCAGTCGCAGTTCATCAACGGGGTCAAGCACATCCCGGTGGCCTTCCCTCCCGGCCCACGCATCTCCTCATAGATGACCCGCAACACCCCCGACAGCCTCAAGGAGGTCATCCGGGACTTCCGGCGGGACCAGGTCGTCGATGTCGCCCGCCGCCTGTTCGGCGACCGTGGTTCCACCGACGTGTCGATGGACGAGATCGCCGCCGAGGCCGGGGTGGCCCGATCCACCGTCTACGTCTACTTCGCCAATCGCGACGAGCTGCTGCGCGCCTGCCTCAGCGGCCTGCACACCCAGCTCCTCGAGGCCATTGCCGAAACCTGGGAACGCGATGCCGACCCGGCGCACCGGCTCGAACGGCTGATCGGGGAGATGCTGGCCATTGTCGACGACAACCCGGCATTCTTCCGCCTGGCACTGGTGACCCAGGGGACGGTGAGCCAGGGAGCCGAGGCAGTGGGTGCCGAGCTGGCGTTGATCGCGCTGGACATCGCCAGGCTGATCCGTGACCTCTTCGTCCAGGGCGTCGCCGACGGCCTCTTCGCCGGGAGGGACCCCGATCGAGCCACGTCGCTCATCGGCCAGCAGGTCTACGGGGCCATGTCCATCCGCGCCGCCGAGCCGCTCCCCGAGTCACGGACCGCGGCCGCCGCGGAAACCTGTGCCTTCATCCTCCGTGGACTGGGGACCTGAACAGCGCCACCTGCTCCGGCGCGCCCGGCACCCGCACCCCGCACCCGGCCGGTCTCCGAAGAGTTCGGCGGCAAGGCGTGACGGGTTGCACCCGGCAAGAAAGGCAGGGTCTTCGGGCTCCCACGGCGGCAGAAGCCCGACACTACGGGAGCGCTCTGAGCTGCGCCTTTCCCTTGAGGAGCGGGAAGTGATCCCCCGGGGACCGGCCGCAGGTCTGTCGATCCGGGCCATCGCCTGCGGGGTGGGCCGGTCACCATGGACGGTGCGCCGCGAGGTGAACGTCCAGCTTCGGGAACGCAGCGGTGGAAAGGACAGCATCGCCCAAATGATCCGATGTCAGGCGACGTCGTCTTCGTCACTGTGCCCGCTGAAGCGAAGGATGAGGAGGCCCAAGAGGAGGAAGACGACTACACCGACACCCACACCGAGCGAGATCAGTGTGTCGGTGAAGTCGCGCTGTGAGAGAGGGCTGCTCAACGTCAGGTGGGCGGAGGAGCTCAAGATGTCCCGCACGCCGGCCAGGATGCCGATCACCAGGAAGGGTCGGACCGGGAAAGCGGCAGTCCGCAGATGGCCGAAGACCGTGTGTGCAATGTCGAGAAGGATGATCACCACCAGGATGCCGTCGATGGCCGCTACCACTGTCAGAGGGAAGGCGCCCCAGTGACTCAAGAAGTCGATCACGGTGCGCACCAGGACGATGCCGGCCACCAGCAGCAGGCTGGCGACAATGGCGTACTCGATGACGATGATGACACCCTTCACGATCGGGTCCGCCCCGAGGCCCCGATGGTCCCCTCCAGCACGCATGTCAGCCATGTGAGCGCACCATAGCGGCGGCGCGTCCCCGGTGCGGGACTCCTTCGGAATGGTCGGTCCCGCAGGACCCCCGACCATCGTCGCCGAAGGCGCTGAGGACACAGGGGCAGCCCTCAGCGACGTCGAAGAGGCGCAACGACCGAAGTATCGGCATCGCAGCCCACGCCGGAAGAGCCGGTCAGGTCCGCAAGGGGTCGGCCCGTCTCCCCCCGGGGTTGCCGCCCACTTCCCTCTCCTACCGCAGGTGGGCCGGTCTTCCGGTCCCTTGCCGGCCCTCACCAGCGGTTGAGTCGTCCAGCGAGCCTCGAGGACGATTCGGGATCCAGGTTCCGACACTCTGACTCCAGGTCGGATACACCGACGGTATGCAGCGGGGCCCGGGTGCCCGAGCACCGGCCCCGTGGTGCACGGACATCATCACACCCTGCCGACTATTCTCTTGTCGGTGGTCCTCCCATTTCACAGCCCTTGCCCTTCGACGGCCGCCCGGTCGAACGGGACCCACCGTCATCTCCCTCACGTCGACTCGGTCGGATGCGCTGACCGGATCGCCACCGGTGTGCTCGGCCCCTGATGTGGGAGACACGGTGACGATGGTGACCGACCAGGTTGATCAGTCCGCTCGGCATCAGGAACAGCCGGCAAACGGCAACGAGTGGGTCTGGAAGCTTGTGGCAGCGTTGGCTGCGCTTGTCCTGGTCGGGTTCATCGTCTATGTGGCCACCCGTCCACCCCACCCGCGTCCGGTGGCCTCCTACTCGGTTACGCCACCGGCGACGCTGGCCACCGGCAGCAAGGCGCCGACTTTCGTGCTCCCCCGCCTGGGCGGCGGCCCGCCGGTCTCGCTGGCGAGCACCCTGGGAACCCCGACCGTCGTCAACTTCTTCGCTTCGTGGTGCAGGGACTGCCAAGCGGAGCTTTCGGCCTTCGGAGCACTGTCGACACAGACGGTCGGACGTATGGCCGTCGTCGGTGTCGATTCGAACGACACCGTCGCCGCCGCCGAGGCGGTGCTGGCAAAGGCCGGGGTCACCTATCCGGTTGGCGTCGACAGCGACGCCAAAGTGGCGACCTCCTACCTACTCACCGCCTTGCCGGTCACCTTCTTCGTGGATGCGGACGGCCGAGTGGTTCATGTGGCCTTCGGGACGCAGACGCTGGCGTCGCTCGACCACTGGACAGCCGTCCTGACCGGCCGGACGGCACATTCATGACCGGCCCCACCCCCGATGCCACGATGACGACACCATCGTCGAACGAGAGTGGACATGGCCCCCGACCTGCGATGTCGGAGGCCGACCGCGCCGTCGCCCTGGCCACCGGCAAGACGCCGATCGACCGGGCGGCCGCGCTGCGCGCCGGCTCGGTGCCGGTGCCCCGCAAGTTCATCCTGTGGATCATCGTCGGCTTTGCCGTGCTCGGGTTGGGAGGGATCGCGGCCGAGCTGCTGATCGGCAATGCAGGCGTCAGCGCCCTGACCTCGACGCCGGTGACGACCCTGGCCGGCACCGGCGGCACCGTCGACACCGCGCCGGCCGCTCCGTCCCAGCCGAGCGCTCCGTCCGTCGGTGCCACTCCGAGCGCGGTCATCGGTTTGACCCGCTTGGCCGGCGGACCGGCCCCGGCCTTCACACTGGAGGACCACAACGGGATGCCCTGGTCGCTCGCCGGGGCCCGAGGAAAGGTGGTCGTCCTCACCTTTTTCAACGCCGAGTGCGACGACATCTGCCCGGTGCTGTCGAGCGAGATCACCCAGGCCGATCAGCTCCTCGGTGCCCACAGGTCCGACGTCGAGTTCGTCGTGGTGAACTCGGACCCCCTGGAGACGTCGCTCGCCCCGACCCCTCCGGCCCTGACCCAGACCGGCCTGGCCGGCCTCCCGAACGTCACGTTTCTCACCGGTTCGCTCACCGACCTCAGTAGTGTCTGGAAGCACTACGGAATCACCGTCGCCCTGGACAACACCAACCGGGTGATCACCCACAACGACATCATGGACTTCATCAACCCCGCGGGGAAAATGGAACTGAGTGCGTCCCCGTTCGCGAACGAGGACACACTCGGCATCTACAGCCTGCAACCCGCCGTCATCGAGAAGTTCGCTCAAGGGGTGGCCAACTCGGCCTCCGGCCTGCTCAGAGGAGCGTCATGAACGACGACAGCGCCGATCACACCGGTCCCGAGGATCCTTTCACGATCGGTGCCATCATCGCCCAGACGCCCGAGAAACCCGTCTGGTACAGGCGGGGATGGGTGCTGGCCACCGCAGCCGTCGCCGCCGTCGTCATCGCTTCGGTTGCCGTCGACCTGCCCAGCCACACCACCACGTCCACCGACACCGCGGACCAGACCAGCGTCATGCAGCAGATCAATACCGACGTCGCCCCCTGTGCCTACGGCGTCAAGGAGACCTTCATGATCTACCAGGACCTGAAAGAGGGGTCGTTGAGCTCCTCCGACCAGGCCGAGGCACCGGCCATGATGCGGGACGATCAGACCGCCTGCTCGTTCACCAGCAGCACGATCTACGACCTGTCGAACGTCGAAGGTACGGGCACGCCAGCAGGAAAGAACATCGGCGACGTGGTCAACGTGGCGACTCTGTGGACAACCTCAGACGCCCTCGGAGCCATCGAGGACATCCAGACCCTCAGCACCGATCCGACCGATGCCTCGGCCCTTGCCAACCTCTCGAAGCAGGAGGCCGCACTGGCCAGGGACCGGGCACAGGCGGATGCGTACGTGACGGCAGCCGACCGCATCCTGGGCGCCCACCTCCCGATGCCCGACCTACCCAGCCTGCCCCATCTGTCCGGCACGAACTGACACCGTCGGATCGACGGTCCGAGCCTCCCCTTCGCGGCCTGAGCCCTCCGGCTACGGCGTGGGTTGACCGGGGCCGAGGGTTCTGCCCCGGATACGCTCCTGGCGGACCAGGTGGTGCAGTTCCTCATCCGGGTCTTCCTCGGCCTGCAGCCAGCGGATCAGGTTCCAGTAGACGACCGGAATGAAGGCACATGCCGAGACGAACCACAGTAACCCCGTGGTCAACTGCTGGTCGGCCGAGAGGCTGAACCCGGACCCGGCATGGTGAGGATAGGCCTGGTACCACGAGGCATGTGACAGGCCGACCAGGTAGGCGAGGATCCAGATGATCCACATCGCGACCGCCGCCAGTGCCACCCGGCTCGGACGCGGCAACCTCGGTGTGAGCGGTGGCGACTCCACCAGCTCGAGCCACAGCCCGACGCCGACCATCAGGAGCGTGGCCGCCTCGACGGCCAGCAGCCATGGATGGCGGGCCAGTGCGTCAACGGCCAGCGGCGTCCTCCAGATGATCGCCCCGGCAAGGTAGAGGCCGGCGAAGAGCACGCTGCGGAGGGCTTCGGGATGGTGCCGTCGACCCTGCGCCAGCCGGTCCACCGGACCCAGCGGCTCCGACGGGGAACACGGGTTCCCGTCGTCGTCGAAACGCTGGGGATCACGAGAGGCAAGGCCGAGGAGGGACCACGGTGAGCCGATCACCACCAGGGCCGGTATGACGATGGCGAAGAACGCGAACTGCAGTGCCTCGACGAACTCGTAGCGGCGGGCCAGTGGTGACAGGGGCGGGACGACGCAGGCCACCAGCAGGAGCACGGCCACGACCAAGAGGATCGCCCGCAGGGACGTGTGCGGTTCGGGTGACTGCTGCTCCAGGGACCGGTCTGCCACGGTCCCGGAGATCACTGCCGGTTCGTACGGCGCTGGAAGAAGCCCCAGAGCATCACCAGCAACAGGCTGCCCAGCGGGATGGCAACAGTCAGTACCTCGGGTCCGATGTACGAGTCGGTGGCAATGCTCATTGGCGGACCAACCTCACTGTCGCTAGTCATACAGAATAGTACTCGAATGCCCGGGAGACGATCGGTTCGCCGGGTCAGATCAGATAGAAGAACACCCAGAACAGCGCACTGATCAGGGCAATGAACCCGAAGAAGTAGGTGCAGGACTCCACATTGGCCCGGAAGAGTTGGGCCGAGGGTCCGTTCGACGTGGCCGGTGTCCCTTCCTCGGGATCGACCCGTCGGAGTCGCATACACAGGGCCAGGTTGGTCTCGAGCCAGTAGGCACCGCCGAGGAGCATCATGATGTTCATCACCGCCCAGCCGATGAAGCACGACGCGTACCCGCTTGAACCGGGGAAGAACGGTAGCTGGGTCAGTTGCCAGATCTGGAGGCCCACCGCCAACAGGATCCCGAACACTGCGACCCACCCGCTCACCTCCCAGTCGAGCAGAGAGCCCGACCGCATCCGCCACTGTCCGTAGCTGGCGAGCAACACGGACGCCAGGACCACGGCGAAGATGGTCCAGCCGATTCCGGTCGGGGCGGTGATCCCACCAGGGCGCCACATCTTCCCCGAGTTGTTCGACTTCAGGTAGAAGTAGGCGAAGGCCAACGAGGCGAAGAGGAAGGCGAACATGCCGATCATCAGACGGCCGCCGGTCCAGTAGGAACCGACAGCGGCGCGCAACTCGAACTCCCTCTCTTCAGGAGTCCTCGCGAACAGGGGCTTGTCGGCAGTATCGGTCAACGTGTTGTCTCCACTCCTGGGGCCGGCGGACGGGGATTTTCGGCGACACTGGCGGGAGAGGACGCACCGGTGGTCACCAGCTCCCCTTCCCCGAGATCAGCAACGGCGGGAGCGTTCTCCTCGCTGTAGTGGTACGGGTCGCTCAGTACGACCGGGATGCGCTCGAAGTTGTAGTACGGCACCGGTGTCGGCGTCTGCCATTCGAGGCCCAGGGAGTTCCAGGGGTTGGCCGGCGCGGGCGTGGGCTTGATGAAGATCGACCACACGAAGTTGGCGATGAAGATGAGGAACGAGGCACCGAGGAGGAAGGCACTGACCGATGCGAAGTCGTTGAGCGCCTGCAGGTTCTGGGCGTACTCGAAGACCCGGCGGGGTTGGCCGAGCAGGCCGATGAGGAACATCGGGAAGAAGGTCATATTGAAGAAGATGAACATCGTCCAGAAGTGGGCCTTGCCCAACTGCTTGTTCATCGTCTTGCCGGTCATCTTCGGGAGCCAGTAGTAGAGGCCGCCGAAGAAGGCGAAGATCAGGCCGCCCATGATCGTGTAGTGGAAGTGGGCCAGGACGAAGAAGCTCCCGTGCACGGTGACGTTGACCGGCACGTCGGACAGGAACACGCCGGTCACCCCGCCGATCAGGAAGTTGAAGAACACGGCCAGGCAGAAGAGCATCGGCACTTCTAATCTGATCTTGGCCTTGTAGAGCGTTCCGAGACCCACCAGATAGATGAACCCGGTCGGGATCGAGATCAGCTCGGTGGTCAGCATGAACAACGGACGCATGTCCGGGTTGATCCCGCTCTGGAACAGATGGTGCTGCCACACGAAGAACGACAGGAGCGCCACTCCGACCATTCCCGCGGCGGCCACCTTGTAGGCGAACAGGGGCTTTCGACAGAACACGGGCAGGAGCTCCGCCACGATGCCGAACCCTGGCAGGGCCATGATGTAGACCTCGGGGTGCCCGAAGAACCAGAAGAGGTTCTGCCAGAGGAACGAACTGCCCCCGTGCTCGGTGACGTAGAAGGCGGTCTGGGCAGTGTGGTCGAGGATGCCGAACAGACCTGCCGCCACCAGCGTCGGGGTGGCCAGGGTGAGCAGGGCGCAGGTGGCCAGGATCGACCACACGAAGATGGGGATGCGGCTCCAGGTCATGCCCGGTGCCCGGTAGTTGATGATGGTGACGGCCAGGTTGAACCCGGCGGCCATCATCCCGAGGCCGATGACGGCGAAGCCCACCAGATAGGACATCATGCCCACGCCGGCCTGCGTCTGCAGGGGTGCGTAGCCGGTCCAGCCGGTGGGGAACCCTCCGTAGAACAAGGCGGAGAGGATGACGAAGTACCCGGCGGTGAAGATCCAGAAGCTGAACGCCTCCACCCGGGGGAACGCGGTGCGCCGTGCGCCAATCATCAACGGCACCAGCCAATTCCCCAGCGGCCCCACGACCACCGAGGTGGCCATCATCATCATGACCGTGCCGTGCTCGCTCACGATGGCGATGTAGGTTCCCGGGCCGAAGACGTGGCTGGTCGGCGAGAGCAGCTCGGTGCGGATGGCCATGGCCAGCAGGCCCCCGGTGAAGAAGAACCCGAGGACTCCGATGACGTACTGGAGCCCGACCACCTTGTGGTCCGCCGTGTAGCGCAGGTACCTGGTCCAGCTGGTCGACTCGTACTCAGGGCGCGGCTCCATGCCGACCAACTTGGCCAGAGGGTAGTTGACGGCACCGATCCCCAGAAGCCACCCGGCCACGGCGACCAACAGGCCGCCGGTGACGGCGATGGAGTTCGACCCGCTGTTGGAGACGTTGGTGTAGCCGCTGCCCACCACATTCCCCAACCAGTGGCCGAGGAGGTACCCGAGCACGGCGCCGATGACCGCGGTGCCGAGGTGTTGGCTGAACCAGCCGGGCCGGGCCGGCAGACCCTGGAACCCGCCGAGCACGGGCGGGGTCGGATCCGGATAGACGACCTCGGATTCAGCTTCGCGTTCGGCGGCAAGAGTCATCGCATCAACTTTCTATGACTTTGCGGGAGTTGCCCCGTAGACCTCGGAGTTGCTGTACGGATCGACGTTGTCGGGGTAGTACCCGCCATCGGCGCCGTTGGCGTCCGGCACGTAGGTCCAGGCAAACGGGGGCAGAAGCTTGGTGTTGGCCGCCGTTGCCCTCTCGGTCGCCTTGGCCCAGATGTTGAACGCCGTCTTGGACACGACACTGCCGTAGTTGAACATGGCGCCGTGCCAGAGCCCGCAGAGCTCGTCGCATCGCACGGTGACGCTGCCCGCCTGGCGGGTGGTGGTGTAGGCCACGTTGTCGATCTGGGGGTTGGCGTCGGCCTTGATGCTCAGCTGGTAGGCCCAGAAGTCGTGGGTCACGTCGAGGGAGGTCACGTGGAAGGCGATGGTGGTGCCGTTGGGGATCACCAGCTGCTGGCTCTCGAAGCCCCCGAAGGTCGGATAGCGGTAGGTGAACTTCCACTGTTGGGCGATCACCTGCACGGGCAGGACGCTGGCCGAGGTGGGGGTCCAAATCGGGTTGGGGCCCTCGCCCCCACCGGAGCCGGCGTTGACGACGAGCTCGACGGTGCCGAAGACGAACAGCCCGAGGACGATCACCGTGGTGGTGACGATCCATCCGACCTGCACACCGAGGTTGGACCGGGCCTGGGGTCCGCCGACCGGCTCGGGGGCGCCCTTGCGCGAGGCCCGCCAGATGACGATGGAGTACGCCATGTACACCCAGACGCCGATCATCACGGGCAGAGCGATGAGGAACAGGATGGTGAAGTCGTCCTGGTTCTCGGAGGCCGCCGAGGTCATGTCGCCGGGTGGGACGTGGGGACCGACCAGAAAGTAGAAGAGCAGGTCGAGCACCACGGCGAGGACGGCCCAGATGGCGACCATGCGCCAGATGTGACGGGGTTCTTCCTGCGCCGGCTCGGTCACTTCCTGACTCGTCGGCTGTCCGGTATCGATGGTCACGAGACGACGTCCAGGAAGCCGCCCATGTAGCCGACCGTGCTCATCGGTCCCCCGTTTCCGTACAGGAAGCCCAGCCCGCAGGGCACGAAGCACTGCCAGGGGTAGTCACCCGGCCCCGGAGTGACGAACGAGGCCCTGATGATGTTGCGCACCGAACTCGGTGAGGAGCACGGTGCCTGGCTGCAGACGTTGCTGGCGTTGGGATTGACGCCGACCAGTGGGATGTTGATCCCGAGGGTCGGGATGGAGAACGTGTGACCGACGCCATTGCCGGAGTTCGAGTCGTAGACCGACACCGGCCTGCCGTTGAGGATCTCGACGTTCCCGAGCGTCCCCTGCACCCGTCCCCACTGCTGGTTGCGGAGCGGGCTGCCCGAGTCGAACTGCTCGATCGTCAGGTTGATCCGGGTGTGGGCCGGCACCTTCCAGGCGGTCGTGTGGACCCACTGGCCTTGTGGGTTCTTCACCAGGTACGAGACCCAGGTCGGATGATCACCGAACCCGGTGCCGATGCTTCCCACCGTCTGCACGGTCAGGTCCACCGGAGCGCCGGCGGGCTGCGCCGAGGTGAAGTCGACGGTCGCGGGCTGGGGGAGCATGAAGCCCACCACGGCCCAGACGGCGAAGCCTGCAGCCACGACGAAGAGCCCGATGACCACCGAAAGCCTTCCCCCAAATGACATCTCGCACTCCCTGGCGCCGTCGAGTGGCTGGTCAGGCCCACAGGGCCCCACCGATCCCACCTGCGACCGGACTCCGCACATTCCCCCAAGGGGTCGTGAAGAACCCGGATCGTGATCGTGACAGTAAGCGGGCTCACCGGATAGGTCAAGTACCTTTCCGGTCGCCCCCGAAGATCCGGTCGTCCCCGAAGATCCGGGAAACCGCAAGGTGACCGTCGCCGGTTCCTACGTGCGGTCGACGGCGCCGGTCCGTGAGGGCCTCAAGTCCTGGGCCCCGACCACGGCCCCCCGGTGGGACAGTCGCTCGAGCACGTTGGAGATCGACCCTTCCTGGTCGATGGCCCGCTTGATGACGACGATCAGGGCCGGAACGGCCCAGAAGTCGCCGCAGACCCACAGGATGGCTGCGCCGATCTGCTGGTCGGCGAAGGGCGAGAGGGTCACGCCCGGGATGTGGGCGTAGACCGAGTACCAACTGGCGGCGCTGAGCATGCTCAGGGCCATGGCCAGCACGAACATGATGACGTTGGTGCTGATGATGGCCCCGGCCTGCCAGATCGGACTGGCCTTCACCCTGAACGGGTGCGAGGGGATGATCTGCAGCCAGAACAGCACACCGGTGACGAAGAAGCTCCCGTGCATCAGCCAGATATGGATGCCCTGGTTCTGCTCGGACAGGTCGAACAGGGCGGGGAGGTGCCAGACGACCATGACCACGTTGAAGGAGATGAGGGCGAACCAGGGGTCGGTGATGAATCGACCCACCCCTCGAAGGGCCCGCGACCAGGGGCCGAGCATCACGAATCGGCCCACCTTGCGGCGGATGGCGACCGGCAGGGCGAAGAGCAGGGGGATCCACGGAGCTCCGAGGACGATGAGGATGGGCGCATAGAAGGCGATCAGCAGGTGCTCGATCATGTGCACGAAGAAGTAGTCGCCGGCCCAGTAGTCGATCGGCGAATCCACAGCGAGAAGCAGGACGCCGAGGCCTCCGTAGAAGGAGAGCGAGAGGAGGCGGCGCCTGCGGGTCCGACCTGGGTCCGACCGGTGGCGCAGCCGGGCGAGTCCTACCTCATGGGCGAAGACGACGACGACCACGACCAGCACGAAGGGGTCGAACGACCAGTCCTGGGTGACGTAGTGCACGGTCGACCTCCTCTACCCGCTAGGCCTCAGGTGGGTGGGGCCACGATAGACCGGTCCTTCCTTCGTCATCCCGACGATCCGTACTGGATCGGCACGTTCAACGTCTGGGTGCGATGCCATCCGCCGCTGCCCAGTGTGTCCACGTCGAGGTTCGACTGGTCGGCGATCAGGGCGTCGAACACCCCGTCGGGCCCACCGACGACGACCGACGTACCCGCCGGCGGGGGGGTGAGCGGACGCCAGGGGCCGCCGGACGGGCTGATCGCCGATGCGGAGGCGCTCCCGTCTGCGCCTCGCACGGTGACGATCAACCCACCGGTGGCGGTGACCCCGGTCGAGGTCAGGCTTCCTCTCCCCAGGGGGAGGGAAGCCGACACCGACCAGCTCTTCAGCCCATCGGAACTCCACAGGGCGACGAGCCTGCGGGCTCTCCCCTCGCCTGCACTCACCAGGGCGGTGGTTCCTGCGGGAGTGCCCACCAGGCGTAGCACCTGGGTCGGGCCCTCCGGGCCCGGAACGGAGGGCCCGATCGGCTGCCAGGCTCCGGCCACGGAGCCGAAGATGCCGACTTCCGGCCCGCGGGCGCACGCGGCCCCGACCAATTCCTCGCCGTTCGGGCCGAAGGAGACGGCGGTGAGCGCCTCGACGTCGCACGCCGAGGTGGACGGGTCGGCGATCAGCGTCGCTGTTGACGCAACCCGCTTCCACTCGGCGAGGTCACCGTTGTTGGCCACCACGTCCCCGCCGCCGGTTCGCAGGAGGGCGAGGTACTGGTGTCCGTCGGAGGCGGCCAGGGAGTCCGGCACCGGCGCCAGGCCGCCCGGGAGGACCCCCGGCCCCCAGGTGGAACCCTGATCGGTGCTCTGGGCCAGCGGGGAGAAGCGGAGGTCGAGCGTCGGCTCGAACCCTGCGGTGACCGTCGCCGACGGGCCGAGCGAGACCACCAGCCCGCCGTTGCTGGCCACGCCCGGTGGCGTGGCCAGCTCCCACGTGGACGAGCTGCCCGACAGGTAGAAGAGCTGCCAGAAGGTGTTCAGGGGCTCGTCGAGATGGCCCATGGCCAGGGTGGCCCAGGTCCCCGTCTGACCGGCGAACGACGTGGCCAGCGGAACCGCTGCCAACCCGCTGGTGGATGGAGAGGGTGCCGCTCCCGTACCTCCTGGCGACGAGCACGCCGACAGGACGATCGCCGAGAGGACGATCGCACCGAGCGCGGGCGTCACCCCCTTCGGCCTCGAGCGCGGGCGACGCGGGCGACCATGCCCCGATCGGGCGATCACGAGTGTGAGATCTGGCGAACCTGGCCCGCGAGGAGAACCGAGAATGAGGAACTGCTCGGCGCGCTGCCGGCACCGGGGTCGGAATTGAGTATCTCCCGGGTGTGACCGCTGCCGTCGATGATGTACACGATGTCGCTGTGGGCGACCATTCCCCCGGCCGGTGTCACTTCTGTCTGCACCCCGTAGTCGCTCCACACCTGGTCGAGCTGGGCCACCGACCCGGTCAGATAGGTCCAATTGGCCAGGTGGTCGAGCCCCTCTTGCCGGTCGAAGGCGTTGGTGAGGGCCGTGGTGTTGTACAGCGGATTGTCGACGATCGCCACCAGGTCGACACGGGACGCGCCGGTACCCAGCATCTGGTCGGTCACCCTCAGTTCCTGGGCGATGAGGGGGCAGTCCGAGGTGCAGACCGGGTCGAGGAAGGTGAGCACCACCGTGTGGCCACCGAGCTGCTTCAGTGAGACCTCGTGACCTTGCTGGTCCGTGAGCGTGAACGGTGCGGCCGGCATGTCGACCACGTTCGGCGTACCGTTGCTCGCCTCGGCGAGGATGGGGTCCGCGTTGGGGTTGGTGGCGGCCACGGCCATCGGGGCCGCCCCGATCAGCACGACCCCCACCGCTCCCAACGCAGCAAGGGTACGGAGCAGGTAGGAGGGGGTGAGGCGGTCGAGGATCCCGGTCGGGACGCCGGATGCCACGGGAACCGATCCGGAGGACTCCACGGGGGCCTGGACCCGCACCGGCAGGCGGAACATGGCCAGGTAGCCGCCGGTGAACACAGCCGCCATGGGAATCATCGAGTTGGGGTCGGTACCCACCCCTCCGAAGAAGCCGAGATCCTGGACGAGGATCCAATCGGCCAGGCACAGGACGGCGCCGACGACGACTCCGATCCGCACGAGCCGGTGGTTTCCACTGACGAAGCAGGCCCCGATCCCGAAGAGCAGCAGGACGACAACCAGGTTGACCCCCCACCCGTGCGATGCATCGAACGATCCGAAACCGCGGACCCACGACGAGAACAGGGAGGGTTGGGAGACCTGGGCCATCTGGTGCACCATGGTGGTGAGGGTCCCCGGCGGCGCCGAGGGGTGCGCCTGACCCTCCCAGAACCCCCGGCCCGGCCAGGCCTGGAGGACCCCCATGCCGAGGAAGAACACGCCCATTCCCCTGACGACCCCCCTCCCGAGCCTGGGTGTCTCCCATGACGAGTCCGGCAGGGCGATCAGCGCACCGGCGACCGCATAGAAGAGAACCGCCCCGGGTGAGCCGAACATCCAGCTGCTGCCGTGTCCGAAGATGCCGCCGAATGCCTCGCCGAACACCCACACCACGAGGCCCCAGCCGACGCTGACACCCCCCGCGGCCCTCGACCAGTATCCACGTGGCGCCACCAGGAGGAACACGCCGACGCCGATCTGTATCCACACGGTCGCTGCAGCTGCGGACACCGGGTGGTTGGACCAGATGGTGGTACCGACGTTGACCAGGTGTTGCACCCAGCCAGGGGAGGAGCTTGCCGCCGGAGTGATGACGGTCCCCGGCAGGCCGAGTGGCATCGATCCCTGGACCTGGAGCAGGCCGTCGAAGATCCAGATGATCCCGAAGGTGACCCGGAGCATCCGGCGTCCCGCAGGCTCCGGATAGGGCTGCGTCTCCACGACGGGGGCATCCAGGGTGCCGGCAGCCGCCGCCCGCCGGAAACTGATCGTTCGGATGGCATTCCATGCAAGGGCCAAGACGACCAGGAGCAGCACGATGAGGAGGAACTGGTGCACCAGTGCGGAACGGAACGCGGCGGCGATCGTCGGGTTGTCGGCCTGAAGCCCGTGCCCCATTCCCGGCATCTGGTCACCACCCTTCCTCTGATCCGACTGGTCCGACGGCTCCCGACCTCAGGGAATGCGGGCCGGTCACGCCCACGGCCTCGACATCGCCGATTGTAGGCCGACCCACCGGCTCCATCCTTGGCGCCTGCTGGCCGAACGAGAGCCCTGAACCGCCTCGGCTTCCGGTAGGGGTGGGGCCTCAGGGTTTTGGTTCGGACTCAGACTGGGCCTGACGGGCGTCATTTTCGGCCGCGGCCAACGCTCGCTGGTGGTCCTGCCAGGCCTTGAGCATCTCGACGTGCTCGGGAGCCACCACCTTCGGTTTGGCTCTGGCATTCCTCGCCCGCCTGTTCCGATGGAGCAGGTTCCACCACATGTAGCAGGCAAACACGGCGAACAGGGGCCATTCGAACACGTAAGCCCAGCTCAGTTCGTTTCCGCCGAGGGCACGCCTCACCTCGAACCAGAAGGCCCCGGCACAGAGGAGCAGCGCCCCTGCCAGGGTGAGGTGGAGCCTGACAGCCTCCGACCCGGTCAGACGCTTGCCCTGTTGAGGCTGAACCGGATCCGGCGGTACGGGCGAATCCACGCCCCTCACCCTACCGGCGACTCAGGTCGAGTTCGCCCCGGAGCAACCGGCGCCCAACGTGCCGGGCAGGCGCAGACCAAGGCCACCGCCATGAGCACAACGAGCAGCGTGAAGTAGGTGGTCGAGTAGCTGAACAGCTGCATGGCCGCCTCGGGAGTGGCCGACACGGGCGCACGGCCGGGGCCGACAGCATGGGCACGCTGGCTGCCCGGTGGTCGTCCCTGCGCTTGACTGCCAGCGCCTCGGGCGGCGGGGCCGCCGTTCCGACCCACCTGTCGGCTGATCGCTCTGTCCACCCGTTCACTAGGGTTGGCCTTCCCCGGTCAGCAGCAACTCGCCAGGTGAGTTCACTCCCGTGCACACCCAACCGAAGGCTCAGTACCACCATGTACAACCCTTCCTCGCCCGTCTTGGTGCCCCCAATCCCCAGATCAGCCACATGTCGTCGGTAGACCTCCCTCACCGTGCGATGAGGGTCGCCCACATCGATTGGTCGGGCCACCATCCCCAGCCGTCCACCGCCGCCCTCGCCATGGCGACGATCATGTCGGTGGCCGGTTCACTCGCAGCTGACGCTCTCCTCGTCCTCGTCGGGACGAGCGTGTTCCCGGCGACAGTGGGATATGCACACTTTCGATTCTCTGACTACGCCACACTGACGATCATCGGTGTGCTGATCGCGTGCGCGGCATGGCCGATCGTGACCCGAATCTCCTGGGCGCCCCGCTGGCTCTTCCTCCGGCTCGCCATCGCGGTGACGCTCGTCCTCTGGATCCCTGATGTCTACCTACTCATCCGGAACCAGCCCGTCCGCGCCGTCGCCGTGCTCATGGTCATGCACCTCACGATCGCGGCCGTGACCTACAACATCCTGGTACGAATCGCTCCCGCGCGAGAGGCGCCGGCCCCCGTGACCGACCTGGTGGCGCCGGCCCCCGAGCGGACGGAGTCGTCTTCGGTTCCTCGCAAGCCGGCCCCGACGGATCCAGGCGGCGACGCAGGACGCTCGACCGGCCACTTGCCGGAGGCACTCGCACTACTGGTCGGTGTCGAGTTCGTGTCGGGTATCGCAGCCCTGGTCGCGCTTCCCACCGGACGCCCTAGCAGCTGGCTCCCACCGAGCGGAACAACGATCTACCTCGCCCACGCCATACTCGGTCTCCCCCTCGCGCTCGGAGCGGTGGCCCTCCTCGTCCGCGTCAGGGGATCCACGCGCATCTCCCTGCTGAGCGGATGGATCGGCTGCATCGGCGTGGCCGTTGCCGGCATCGGTGGTCTTCTCACCGCTGCTCACCCTCTCAGGCTCGTAGGAGTGGCGTGCATGCTGGTCGGCAGCGTGATCGCGGGGTTCGGCTACCTACTTCCCACATTGGACCGGTTGACCGAGGATTCACCCCTGACGGAGGACGGATGACCCGGCACTTCGCCGCCTGAGCGGTGGCATCCTCCGACGGCTGGCACGATTTCGCCTCGCAGTGCGCGACAAAGAGTGCGATGCGAAGCAATGGGGATCCCCAACCACTCGGGGAGTCATCGGCCCACGTGGTCCAGGCAGAGCGCAGTGCGCACCCGTCGGCCGAGTCCGACACCCAGTCGTCGGGCCAGTCCACGACGGAATGGGCTACCGAGGGATGGAGGGGGGACCGGTGGGACGACCTCCCCCCATCCACCGTCCGTCGCTACGAGGGCGTGTGGACCAAGCGCGTCCACGTGTCGATGGGAAAGCAGCCCATGGGTCGGATGGCACCATCTCAGACGTTCGCCGGTGCCGTTGCGCTGACCGGTTGAGGACACAGGCCGTGTCGGGACCCTGAAAACATCACCGCCCGTGGGGGACGGCGAGCAACCACCGCAACGGCACCTGAGCCGGTCATCCCGACGCAGTGAGAGGCCCCCACGAGGGGTGTTGTTCCACGGCAATCATGGCCTCACCTTGCTGCTGAGCTCAGCCTCCGGCGGTACCGGCGGGTCAGCCTCCGGCGGTGCCGGCGGGTCAGCCTCCGGCGACGGCAGGGACGATCGACAGGGTCTGGCCTGCAGCGATCGGGGTGGCCAGCCCGTCGAGGAACCGCACGTCCTCGTCATCGAGGAACACGTTGACGAACCGGCGCAGCCCTCCAGCCTCGTCGAAGATGCGGTCGGCGAAGCCAGCGTGGGCAGCGTCGAGCGCCTTCAGTGCCTCACCGACCGTCGACCCTTCGACGCTCACCTCACCGGAGCCCCCGGTGAGTGTGCGCAGCTGGGCGGGAATCCGGACCTTGATCATCATGCACTCCTGGGTGCCGGCTCGTCGGTGAGTTCGTACTCGGCGCCCATGGCGGCAGCAAAGGCGTCGAGCGTGGGGGCGATGGTGGCGGTCGGGCCGACCGTGCCCGACAGGGCTTCCACCGTCTTCAGTCCGTGGCCGGTCACCATCGCCACCACCCGCTCGTCGGGCCGGATGACGCCCTCGCCCGCCAGCTTGGCCAGGGTGGCGATGGTCACCCCGCCCGCGGTCTCGGCGAAGATCCCCTCGGTGCGGGCCAACAGCAGGATGCCTTCGATGACCTCCGCATCGGTGACCGAAGCGCAGGATCCACCCGACCTGCGGATGGCATCGAGCGCGTACCAGCCATCGGCGGGATTTCCGATGGCCAGGGACTTTGCGATCGTCGCGGGCTTCACCGGGCGAATGGCGTCGGTTCCTTCCGCGAACGCGGTGGCCACCGGCGAGCACCCCTCGGCCTGTGCACCCGAGATCCGCACCGACGGCTCTTCGTCCAGCAGCCCCACCTGCCACAGCTCGGCGAATCCCTTGGCCACCTTGGTGAGCTGACTACCCGATCCGATCGGCACCACCACATGGTCGGGCGTCTGCCACCCCAGCTGCTCGGCCACTTCGAACGCCAGCGTCTTCGAGCCCTCGGCGTAGTAGGTCCGCACGTTGACATTGACGAACGCCCAGGTCGGCTGCTCACTCGCCAGCTCGGCACACAATCGGTTGACATCGTCATAGCTGCCTTCGACAGCAAAGACGCGACCCCCGAACACCGACGTCATGGTGACCTTGGCCGTCTCGAGGTCGTGGGGGATCAGCACCACCGACTCCATCCCGGCCCGCGCCGCATGGGCTGCCACCGAGTTGGCCAGGTTTCCCGTCGAGGCACAGGCTGCGATCTTGAACCCGAGCTGGCGGGCCTTGGTCAACGCCACCGACACCACCCGGTCCTTGAACGAGCCCGTCGGGTTGGCGGTGTCGTCCTTGATCCACACTTCGCCCAGGCCCAGCTCGGCAGCCAGGCGATCGGCCCGGACCAGTGGCGTGAACCCGGCACCCAGGTCGACCGGCGCCGCGTCGGACACCGGAAGAAGGTCGGCGTAGCGCCAGATGGTACGTGGGCCGGCTTCGATCCGCTCCCTGCTCATCGTCGCCGCCACCCGTTGGTAGTCGTAGGTCACCTCGAGGGGGCCGAAACAGTAGTCGCACACGTGCAATGCCTCGGCGGGGTAGGTGCGCCCACATTCACGGCAGCGCAAGCCAGAAACGAAGTCCACGGCAGTCTCCTCATCGCTCGGGCATTGGCACCTGGGACGCTCACCGGCCTACCCACGGCAGGTCGGTTTGCGCTCTGGTTGCCGCGGCGTCGCTGGGCCCGGTCCCTCAGCCGCTCTGGATGATGACACCTATTTTGGTCGAAGACGCTCCGCCAGTCAATGCAGGTGGTCGTGGGAGGCCGAGGAAGCAGGGCCACGGCGTTCCCTCCCCCCGCCACCCGGTCGGCCCCGGTGAGCGATGATGTCGGGATGGCCCAGGAGCGCGCATCCGATGATCAGACGCGCCGGTTCCCCGACGGTCACTTCGATGCCCCGACGCTCGTGGGGATGAAGGGCGACCGACGGATTTCGGTCTGCATCCCCGCCCGTGACGAGGCGGCAACAGTGGGGGCGATCGTCGAGTCGATCACCTCGTCGCTGTCCCGGTCGTCCGGAGGCACCCCCCTCGTCGACGAAGTGCTGGTGGTCGACGACGGGTCGACCGATCGGACCGCCGAGGTCGCCCGAGCGGCCGGTGCCCGGGTGATCACGGGCGAGGCCCCAGGCGGGGGCAAGGGCCAGGCCATGCGGTCGGCCCTCAAGTGGGCAGAGGGCGACCTGCTCGCCTTCGTCGACGCCGACGTGACCAACTTCGGGCCGCACTTCGTGACCGGTCTGCTCGGCCCCCTGTTGCACGACGATGCGGTCACCCTGGTCAAGGGCTTCTACCGACGCCCGCTGCACGGGGCGCTCGACGGTGGTGGGCGGGTCACCGAGCTGATGGCCCGGCCGGTGATCGACCTGCTCTTCCCCCACCTGGCCGGCATCGAGCAACCGCTGGCCGGCGAGACGGCAGCTCCCCGATGGGTGCTGGAGAAGTGCGACCTTGCCGACGGCTACGCCGTCGAACTGGCGCTACTGATCGACGTGGCCGCCCAGTTCGGCGTCGGGAGCATCGCCCAGGTGGACCTCGGGATCCGGGTGCACCGGAACCGACCCCTCTCGGAACTGCGTCCTCAGGCCACCGACATCCTGCGGGCCGCCCTGGAGCGCTCCCAGGTGGTCACCTTCGACTGACCCAGGTCCGACAGAGACCGGACCAGCGCCGGACGGCCGGACAGCCGCCGTGCGGCGGTCGAAGGCGGCCGCACGGCGCAGCTCATGCCGGGGTACAGACCGGCTCGGGGGAAAGCTCGCCCATCGCCGGTGCGGTCACCGGGCACAGCTCGGTCGCCACCAGCACCGGGACGTCCTGCAGGCCCACCGCTGCCCGGCTCCTGCGCCGGCCCGGCACGATCAGGGCGGTGACGGCACCCACGGCGACCACCACGGCACCCGCGTACACCGCCGGGGTCAACCCGTTGACGTAGTCCCGGCCCGAGGCGTAGCCACCGTTGGCACTGAAGACCGCTCCGAGCACGGCAATCCCGAGGACCCCACCCAGCTCGCGGAACGCACTGTTCGCTCCGGAGGCGACCCCCTCGAGCGAGCGGGGCACGGCTCCGAGCACCAAGGAGGCCAGGGGTACGAAGAACAGAGCCATCCCGACGCCGCAGACCACGAAGGCCGGAACCAGGTCCGCGTAGGGGGTGGTCGGGGTGGTGATCGCCGCCAGCCAGACCAGCCCGGCAGCCTGGAGCGCCAGCCCGGCGACGACCAGGGGCTTCCCGCCCCAGCGCTCGGCCAGAAAGCCGACCAGCGGAGCGAGCAGCATGGCCATCGCCGTCCAGGGCAGCACCCGGATCCCGGCGGCCAGTGGTGTGTACCCCTGGACGGTCTGGAGGAACTGGGTCAGGAAGAAGATCGACCCGAACATGCCGAAGCTGAACAGCAGCGCGGTGACGTTGACGGCGGTGAACCCACGGTGCCGGAAGAGGCGGATGTCGAGCATGGGGTGGTCGGACCGGAGCTCCCAGGCGATGAACCCGGCCAGCCCGATTGCACCGACGGCGAACGCGCCGAGCACCGAGTCGCTCGTCCACCCGTGTGCGTTGCCGCGGACGAGGCCGAGGACGATGCCGAACAGGCCGGCACTGACCAGGCCGACTCCGCCCAGGTCGAGACGGGAGGCCGCCCCCCGGGACTCGGCGAGCTTCCACCGCGCCACGGGGATCAGCACCACGCCCACCGGCACGTTCAGCCAGAAGATGTACTGCCACGACCAGCCGCTGGTCACGGCGCCACCGACCAATGGTCCGAGGGCCACCGCGGTTCCGCCGATGGCACCCCATATGCCCAGTGCGGCATTGCGGCGACGCTCCTATCAATGTCAAGCCCTGTTTTGGGGCTCCGGGGTGAAGACAGCGGACACAACAATCATGAGCCACTCGAACGACGAGGGCATGCTCTTATGAAGTCACGCGTCTTGGTGAGAGT
>Ga0224558_1000430_pt1 | contig 49001 bp, 60 predicted proteins | sample 714S32024metaG_FD_180682 | JGI IMG/M metagenome (GOLD analysis project Ga0224558, IMG submission 180682) | Peat soil microbial communities from Stordalen Mire, Sweden - 717 S3 20-24 | ecosystem: Environmental > Terrestrial > Soil > Wetlands > Peat | place: Sweden: Norrbotten County, Stordalen... | reverse complement strand
CCGGCCTGTAATCCCGAGCGTGCTACTCGGTTAAGATTCTCGCTCCGGTGGCGGTCACCGCCACCGTGTGCTCAAAATGAGCGCTCATGCTTCCATCCGCGGTGACTGCCGTCCAGCCGTCGCCCAGAACCACGACATCATGGCCGCCCGCATTCACCATGGGCTCGATGGCGATCACCATGCCGGCACGCAGTTTCATGCCCTGTCCGGCTTCGCCAAAGTTCGGCACCTGCGGATCTTCGTGCATGTGGACGCCGATGCCGTGGCCCACAAAATCCCGTACCACCGAAAACCCCGCGGCTTCAACCACCTTCTGCACCGCGAAGCCTACATCACCCAGCGTTGCTCCCGGTTTCACCACCGCTATCGCGGCATTCAGCGACGCTTCGGTTACCTTCACCAACTCCGCCGTCTTGGGGTCGATCTTCTTGCCCACCGGCACGGTGATCGCCGCGTCTCCGCAGTAACCTTCCACGAACGCCCCGTAGTCAACCGAAACGATCTCCCCTTCCTTGAGGATTCGTTTGGCCGACGGAATGCCATGCACCACTTCGCTGTTGACCGAGGTGCACAGCACGCAGGGAAAACCGTGATAGCCCTTGAAAGCAGGCTTGGCACCCAGAGCTTTAGTACGCGCCTCAGCCGCCTTCTCCAGATCAAGCGTGGTGGCGCCTGGCTTTACCAGCCCCCGCACCAACTCGAGCACCTCGCGAACCACCTGGCCCGCGCGGCGCATCTTCTCGATCTCTTTGGACGACTTCAGTACTACAGCCACTAACCCAGCTTTCAGCTATCAGCTTTCAGCTTTCAGTTATCAGCCACATCGGCTGTCGGCTGATAGCTGAAAGCTGACGGCTAGCTTCTCAACCGCTCGACGGCGGCAACAATTCCGGCCGCGATTTCCGCTATCGGCCGGTCTCCATCCACTTCCGCAAAGCGCCCCATAGCCCGGTAGTGCTCGACCACCGGCGCGGTCGAGGCCGCGTAAGCCTTCATGCGCTCCTCGAAGACCTTCTCCGTGTCGTCGGCTCGCTGAACCAGCGCGGCGCCATCCACGTCGCAAAAGCCATCCCGTTTGGGAGGCTTGCCGTGGACGTTATAAATGGTCTGGCAGACAGGGCAATTCCTGCGCCCCGTAATCCGGCGCAAGAGTTGATTATAGTCCACCTGGATACTGACAGCAACCACCGGAAGTACTCCGGCCTGTGTTGCCAGGCGGCTATCCAGCCAACCTGCTTGCGGCAAAGTGCGCGGGAAACCATCCAAGATGTAGCCTTTAGCCGTATCGGGCTGATCGAGCCGCACAGCCACCATCTCGTTGACCAGCGAGTCGGGAACCAGCTCTCCGCGCCCCATGATTTCCTTGGCGGTCCGGCCCAGCTCGGTGCCCTGGGCTACATTGCCTCGCAGCAGGTCGCCGGTGGAGATTTGCGGAATCCCCCAGATCTTGACCAGTTCCTTGGCCTGGGTACCCTTGCCCACGCCCGGCGCGCCCAACAATAGAATGGGGCCGGGAGCGGTCTTGCGACCCTGTTCCCGACCCTCAAGATTGGTATGAGAAGAAGACATTACCAGGTTTTCCTTCCGCGAATGCGACCGGAGCGCGGGGAAAAGCCATCATAGTGCCTCATGATCAGCTGCGATTCGATCTGGTTGACGGTATCCATGGCCACACCCACCACAATCAGTAGCGAAGTGCCGCCAAAGTAGAAATTCATGCCCAAGCCGTGCGTTGTCCAATTCGGCATTCTCTCAAAGAAACTGCCGATGAGCCAGATTTTGTCGAAGCGAATGCCTGACATCAGGAAGGTGGGCACCAGCGAAATGATGATCAAGTAGGCGGCGCCAACCAGCGTGATGCGGGTGAGGATGTCGTTGATGAAGTCCGAAGTGCGTTTGCCGGGGCGGATTCCGGGGATGAACGAGCCGGACTTGCGGAAGTTGTCGGCAATGTCGTCCGGCTTCATGATAATGGAGACATAGAAGTAGGCAAAGAAGATGATCGCCAGAATGTAGAGCAGTTCGTACCACGGGTAGCCCGGCGAGAGCGAATCGAAGATGGGCAGCAGGAAGGGGCTGTTCTGCACATACTCGGTCTGCCTGAGCATCATCGGCGCCGACAGGATGGATGCGGCAAAGATGACCGGCATGACGCCGCCGGAGTTGACCTTGAGGGGCAAGTGGCTGGATTGGCCGCCCATCATGCGCCGGCCGACGATGCGCCGCGCGCTCTGGATGGGGATGCGCCGCTCGCTGCGCTCCACAAAGACGATGAAGGCCACCACCGCAAACATGAACGCTACTACCAAAATCACCGCAACGATAGTGAACGAACCCCACTGGTTGGTCTGAACCTTCCCAATCAGGTCCATCACGCCGCGGGGCAGGCCGGCGACGATGCCGGTAAAAATCAGCAGGCTCATGCCGTTGCCGATGCCGCGCTCGGTAATCTGCTCGCCCAGCCACATGATGAAGGCCGTGCCGGTGGTCAGCGTCAGCACCGTCATCAGATCGAAGCCGATGCCGGGGTTGAGCACCATATGACCGCTGGTGAGCATGAACGCGATGCCAATCGACTGCACCGCGGCCAGAATCACGGTCATATAGCGGGTCCACTGAGTGATCTTGCGCCGCCCCAGTTCGCCTTCCTTCTGGATGCGCGCCAGCGGCTCGTAAACCACGGTGAGCAACTGGAAGATGATCGAAGCCGTGATGTAGGGCATGATGCCCAGGGCGAAGATGGTCATGCGGCGCAGGTTGCCGCCGCCAAACAGGTTCATCAGGCCCAGGGCAGAGCCGCTTTGCTGGTCGAAGAGCCGCTCCAGCATCTTGGTGTCGACGCCCGGCGTGGGTATCCACGCTCCCAGGCGGTAGACAGCCAGAATGCCCAGCATGAAGAGCACCCGCTTGCGCAGATCGGGAATCCGGAAAATATTGGCGAACTTCTCAAACATTTCAGCCATTGTTAGTTATCCGCTTCAGGGCGTTTGCCGCCGCTTGAATCTTTGCCACTGACCATCTTACCTGTGCAGAGCTGTAGATGTCGCCTAAGTGGGTGCCCCAGGTCTCGATTTTGAGACCTGGGAGATCAAAACCTACTTCGATTTCTTGGAAACCAGTTTTCCCTTGGGCGCTTCGGTATCGCCGCCCAGAACCACAACCTTGCCGCCGGCCTTTTCGATCTTCTCGACTGCCGACTTGGAAAACTTGTGTGCATGGATAGTGAGCGCCGAGGTCAGCTCGCCGGAGCCGAGAATCTTGATCAGCGCCTTCTTGCTCGAAGCCAGGCCCAGCTTCTTGTAGTCGTCCAGTCCAATCTCGGTGAGATTGAGACCCTCGATGTGCTCCAACAGCCGGTCCAGATTCACCACCGTGTACTCGGTGCGAAAGATGTTGGTGAAGCCGCGCTTGGGCAGGCGGCGGTGCAGCGGCATCTGGCCGCCCTCAAAGCCGCGCATCATGCTGGTGCCGGTGCGCTGACCCTGGCCTTTGTGGCCGCGTGCCGAGGTCTTGCCCATGCCGGATCCCATGCCGCGACCCACGCGCTTGCTCCCAGTGTTGGCTTTCCTGGGCGCACGCAAATTCGATAGATTTCTGATTGCCATCATTCCCTCGCTGTAGCGCCGAACAAGCTTGTGAAAGCCCCGCCGACTCGCGTTACTTTCAGAGATCAGGGGTCAGAGATCAGTTCCGGCTGCGATAGTTCGGCTTTGCTGCTCCCTGATCTCTGTTCTCTAATCTCTGTTCTCTAGTCCTCAAGTATCCGGACCAGATGCGGAATGGCCTTGACCATGCCGCGAGTTGATTCCGTGTCCACGCGCTCGACAATCTGATTGAGCCGCGTAAATCCCAGGCCCTTGACCACCAGCCTGTGCTTGATGGGCGTGGAGTTCTTCGAGCGATAGTACTGAATGCGTATCATCTTGGTTTTGCTGGTTTTCGCCATGGCTTAGAGCTCCTCCACGGACTTGCCGCGCATATTGGCCACTTCGGCCTTGTCGCGCAACTGCACCAGGGCGTCAAAGGTGGCCTTGACGACATTATGCGGGTTGGGCGAACCCAGGCTCTTGGTGAGCACATTCTGCACCCCGGCTGAGGTCATCACCGCGCGCACCGCGCCGCCGGCAATCACGCCCGTGCCTTCGGGGGCCGGCTTCAGCAGCACTTGCCCGGCGCCGTAACGGCCCAGAACCAGATGCGGAATCGAGGTGTCGGTCAGATGGACATGAATCAGGTTCTTCTTGGCTGCTTCAATCCCCTTGCGAATCGCTTGGGGAACTTCCTTGGCCTTGCCGGAACCGTGGCCCACCACGCCCGCGGAGGGGTCGCCCACCACCACCAGCGCGGCAAACGACATATTCTTGCCGCCCTTGACCACCTTGGTCACGCGATTGATGGAGACCACCTGATCCTTCAGGTTGTACTGGTTTGCATCGAGTTTCTTCTTCAACATCGTCATTGCTTTCTCCAGTGGACAGTGGTCAGTGAACAGTGGTCAGTATTTCAGACCAATTGCGCAACGCGCCTTTAACTGTTCCCTATTCCCTGTTCCCTGTTCCCTGTTCTTAAAACTCCAGCCCTGCCTCGCGGGCCGCGTCGGCCAGCGCCTTGATGCGCCCGTGATAGAGGTAGCCGCCGCGATCAAAGACCACCTTCTTGATGCCCTGCTTGACGGCCAGCTCAGCCACTGCCTTGCCGATTTCTTTTGCTGCCGCCACATTGCCGCCGGTCTTCAACTTGATGGACGAGGCTGAAACCAGCGTCTCGCCCTTCTGGTCATCGATCACCTGTGCGTAAATGTGGTTCAGCGAGCGGTAGATGTTCAGCCGCGGCCGCTCCGCGGTACCGGCAAGCTTGCGGCGAATGCGCTGATGAATGCGCTGGCGAATTGCGTTTCTCTTGGTTTGCGTAATCATGGTCTCTCGTTCCTATCAGCGGAGCCGCCCTGCGACCCCGTTCGGTTGACTCAGAGATCAGGGATCAGAGATCAGAGATCAGTCTTTGCAACTACACAAATAACCAATCTCTGATCCAATCTCCCGAATCCCCTGTAACGGGGCCACAAGATTCAGCGAGTCAGCATTTAACTGATCTCTGATCTCTGACCCCTGATCTCTTACTTGGCGCCCGTCTTGCCGGCCTTCTTCTTCAGCTTCTCGTCGGAGTAGCGCACGCCCTTGTTCTTGTATGGATCCGGCTTGCGCAGCGATCTCATGTCGGCCGCCACCTGGCCCACCTTCTGCCGGTCGATGCCGGTGATGGTCAAGTGAAGCTGCTTGGGATCGATAGCCACTTCGATGCCCGAGGGCAGCGGAACTTCAATCTGGTGGGAATAGCCGAGGGTAAAAACGACCGTGCCCTTGCCCTTCAATTCGGCGCGATAGCCGATGCCGACGATGTCCAGTTCCTTCTTCCAGCCTGTGGTAACGCCCACAACCGCGTTAGAGACCAGCGAGCGCGTCAGCCCATGCATCGCCGCCTGAGAGTCGTTCTCGCGGTTGACGTGCAGCACGCCATCCTTGGTTTCCAGCGTAATGCCGGGCGCAATCAGCGCCGAGACCTTGCCCTTTGGCCCCTCGACCACAACCGTGTTGCCCTCAACCTTGTACTTCACGCCCGCGGGCAGCGGAATCAGCTTCTTTCCAATTCGCGACATCGAATCAATCCTTCATCTGGCTTGCGAGTCCCTGTGAAGCAGTTCTCAGTTCTCAGTTCTCAGAAAACAGATTCACTGCTCCAAGTTCCACTGCAGCCCGTTCAACAGCTTCTAGCTGCTAGTTTTTAGCTTCTAGCTCATTTTGCCGCCGCCGAGTCGATTCACTCAGCACAAGACAGCTAGAAGCTAGAGGCTAGAAGCTAATAGCTGCACTTACCACACTTCGCACAACAGTTCGCCGCCCACGCCCTCGCGGCGCGCCTGACGGCCGGTCATCACACCCTTGGGCGTGGTCATGATCGAGATGCCAAGACCGCCCTGGACGCGCTTGATCTCGTCGCGGCCAATGTACACGCGGCAGCCGGGACGCGAGATGCGCGCGAGATCCCGAATGGCCGCTTCTTGGCCGCCATACTTCAGGTAGACGCGGAGGATCTGCTTGCCCTCCTCTTCCTGGGTCTTGTAATTCGAGATGTACCCCTCCTCCTTGAGGATGCGGGCAATCTCGGTCTTCAGCTTCGAAGCCGGTACATCCAGCTTCTGGTGACGCGCCCGGATCGCATTCCGGATTCGCGCCAGAAAATCGGCTACTGGGTCGGTCAAACTCATTCCTTCTCCTTCATTCCCCGTTCGTCCGCCCCAGCGGAAACCAGCGGGAATGCCTAAACAGTTGTCAGAGATCAGAGATCAGAGATCAGGGATCAGAAAAAACGCTTTGAGTTTCTCTCAGCTTCCGGCTTTCGCAGGACTAACTGATCTCTGATCTCTGAAACCTGATCTCTGTCTTGCTACCAGCTCGACTTGACGACGCCGGGGATCTCTCCCTTGAGCGCCAACGCGCGGAAACACAAGCGGCAGACGCCGAACTTGCGCAGAAACCCGCGCGGCCGCCCGCAAAGCTGGCACCGATTGTGCTTGCGGCAGCTGAACTTCGGCTTCCGCGCGTCTTTCACCCTTTTTGCAGTGGTTGCCATATTCCTCTTCAACCTCAGCTACTAGCTTCTAGCTACTAGCTCCTAGCTTGTTCCTTGCGCAACGTACTCCAATGCTTCCAGAACAAACCCAAATTCGTTTTGCCTCAGTTGCGGGTTTCGCCTCGATCAAGCTAGAGGCTAGAAGCTAGCAGCTAAAAGCTGTTCTTACGCGCCCTGCCTGAACGGCATTCCGAAGTGCTTCAGCAGCGCTCGCGCTCCGTTGTCGTCCTTCGCCGTAGTCACGATGGTGATGTTCATGCCCTTCATCTTCTCCACCTTGGAGTAGTCAATTTCAGGAAAGATGAGTTGGTCCTTCAATCCCAGCGTGTAGTTGCCGCGTCCGTCAAAACTCTTTGTCGACACGCCGCGAAAGTCGCGCACCCGTGGCAGCGCCGTCGAAATCAGCCGGTCCAGAAACTCGTATGCCTTCTCGTTGCGCAGCGTCACCATGGCGCCAATCGACATTCCCTCGCGCACCTTGAAGGCCGCAATCGACTTCTTCGCCTTGGTGGTCACCGGCTTCTGCCCTACAATCGCCGTCAGATCGGCCACCAGCGGGTCCAGCAGCTTGGTGTTCTGCGTGGCCTCGCCCAGGCCCATGTTGACGACGATCTTCTTCAACTCCGGAACCGCCATCGGGTTCTCAAGCCCCAGCTCCTTTTGCAGAGCCTGCTTGATCTCCTTGTGATACTTCTCTTTCAGCCTTGCTGCCATAACTCTTTGCTCTCTCTCTTCCGGGTTCCGGAGTGGCTGCCACATCAGCCGTGGGGCCGTTTACCGTTGCGGAATCAGCTACTAGCTTCTAGCTACTAGCCGTTCAATTCTTCAACTCAGCCTGCTTCTCGCCAAAACAGCTAGAAGCTAGAGGCTAGAAGCTAAAAGCTGCTTCTCACTTCTTCGTCGGCAGATCTTGCCCGCACTTCTTGCAGATGCGAACCCTGACTCCGGCTTCAACCTTCGAACTCACGCTCGCCGGGCCGCAGTTGGGGCAGACAATCTGGACATTGGAAACATCAATGGGCGATTCCTGCTCGGCAATGCCACCCTTGGTCCGCTGGCCCTGCTTGCTGGAAACCGTCTTCTTGACCACGCGCACGTGTTCCACAAGCACCGTACCCTTGTCGGGAAAGACGCGCAGCACGCGACCCGTCTTGCCGCGGTCAGAGCCCCGAAGAACCTTGACCGTATCATTGCGATGAATACTCAAACTCGGCATCTTCTCTCCAAATGCAGAGATCAGAGATCAGAGATCAGAGATCAGGATTCTTGCTCTCCCGACCGTCCTTCTTCACTCCCACCGGAGAACCTCTCCAGCCTTCCCTGCCGAACACTTTCAAATCTTGTTAGAGTCTTCAATCAGCGATCTCTGATCTCTGATCCCTAATCTCTGTTAAACCACTTCCGGCGCCAGCGAAACAATTTTCAAAAACTTCTTCTCGCGCAACTCGCGGGCCACCGGCCCAAAGACGCGCGTGCCCACCGGCTCGTGCGTATCGTCGATCACCACGGCGGCGTTTTCGTCGAAGCGGATATAGGTTCCGTCGCGCCGGCGATGCTCCTTGCGGGTGCGGACGATGACCGCCTTCACCACCTTGCCCTTCTTGATGGTGCCGTCCGGCGAGGCTTCTTTGACCGCCGCGGTCACAATGTCGCCCAGGCCGGCCTTCTTGCCCAGTCCGCCGCCCAGAGGCAGAATCACTTGCAGCTTGCGCGCGCCGGAGTTATCGGCTACCGCGAGCATGGTTCTCATTTGCACAGCCATGAGTCCTTCTCCTTGACTAGCTCCTAGCTTCTAGCTGCTAGCTACTAGCTCTCAAATCTTCCTGTGCTGCCAGACTTACCAGCAATCCAGCTAGAAGCTAGAGGCTAGAAGCTAACGGCTCGCTTCAGTTGGCAACCTTGATGTCGGTCGGGATTGCCGCGTCCTCGAGTTGCCCCAGGGCCGAGCGCCGTACGATTTCTTCCAGAGACCACCGCTTCAGCTTGCTCAGCGGACGCGTCTCGCGAATGCGCACCACATCGCCCATTCGCGCCGAACTCTGCTCGTCGTGGGCATAAAACTTCTTCGTCGAGCGCACGATCCGCTTGTACTTGTTGTGGGCCTTGCGCATCTCGACCTCGACCACAATGGTCTTCTGCATCTTGGTCGAAACCACCTGGCCAACCTTCTCGTTCCGCCTGGCGCCTGCTGCCGCCGGCGCTTGCACTGCCTCTTGAGTCGCCTTCATTTAGCGGGCTCCCTTCTTGCTGTCCGCGGCCGCGTTTGCATCAGCCACTGCATCCTTGACCGCCCCGCGAATGCCCAGCGTGCGTTCCTTGGCCACGGTTTTGATCTGCGCGATCTCCTTGCGCATCTGGCGGAGCTTCTTCACTCCGTCGTTCTGCCCCAGCGAGACCTGAAAGCGAAGCCGGAACAATTGCTCGGAGGTGGTCTTCTCCTGGTGAGCCAGTTCCTCGTCGCTCAAACTGCGAATCTTTTCGAGTTCCATCTTTTTCTTAGCTCCTAGCTTCTAGCTGCTAGCTTCTAGCCTCATCCTGCTCGTTCATAACTCCTCAATTCAACATTGAAGAGCTAGAAGCTAGAGGCTAGCAGCTAAAAGCTGCATTTCTACTTGGCCTTGGCCGCGGTCTCGGTCTTTTCCTCGCCCGGCCGCATCACGAACTTGGTCAGCAACGGCAGCTTGTTCGACGCCAAGCGCATAGCCTCCCGCGCCGTCGCCTGGTCCACGCCTTCCATCTCGAAGAGGATCTTGCCCGGCCGCACCACCGCAACCCAGTGGTCCAGCGCGCCCTTGCCCGAGCCCATGCGGACTTCGGCCGGCTTCTTGGTGATGGGCTTATCCGGGAACAGGCGCAGCCAGATCTTGCCGCCGCGCTTGATGAAACGGGTCATGGCGATACGGCTGGCCTCAATCTGACGGTCGGTAATGTAGCCGCACTCCATGACGCGCAGGCCATACTCGCCAAACGAAATCGTAGACCCGCGCCAGGCCTTGCCGCGCCTCTTGCCCTTCTGCTGCTTGCGAAACTTCACCTTCTTTGGCATCAACATAACGAAAACCCTCGTAAAAGCAGGGAACAGGGATCAGGGATCAGGGATCAGTTCGATCCACGGCCCAACTCCCATCCCGGGCTGCTTAAAGTAAACTTCTCCAACCAAACTTCTCAAGATCAGCAATCCGGGTTTTCTGTTCCCTGATCCCTGTTCCCTGTTCCCTGCCTTTAAAACACCGACGTGCCCACTGCTGCCGCCGGCTGACGGCGCTTCTGCTCGTAGATGTCGCCGCGATAGACCCAGGTCTTGACGCCGATTACGCCGTAGGTAGTGTTGGCCTCGGTGAAACCGTAGTCAATGTCGGCTCTCAAGGTATGCAGCGGCAAACGGCCCTGCAGATACCACTCCGAGCGTGCGATCTCGTTGCCGTTCAGCCGGCCCGAGACACGCACCTTGATGCCCTTGCAGCCGAACCGCAGCGCCGAGTCCACGCTCTTTCTCATAGCCCGGCGGAAGCTGACTCTCTTTTCCAGTTGCAGCGCGATCGCCTCGGAGACCAGTTGCGCGTCCAGCTCCGGCTTGTTCACCTCGATGATGTCGATGAACACGTCGCGATTGGTGCGCTTGCCCAGATCCGTCTTGAGCTTCTCGATCTCCGCGCCCTTGCGGCCGATCACGATGCCCGGCCGGGCGGTGCGGATGAGAAAGCGCAGCTTGTTGCCCGGCCGCTCGATCTCCACCGAGCTGACACCTGCCGCCTTCAGCTTTTCGCGCAGCTCAGCTTTAAGCTTCACGTCCTCGACCAGCAGCTTTGCGTAGTCGCGCTCAGAGAACCAGCGCGAACGCCACGGCTTGTTCACTCCCAGCCGGAATCCGTAAGGATGGACTTTCTGTCCCATATGCTTTTCCTCAAAACCCTCTAGGCCTACTTGCCGGCCTTTTTCTTGGTTGCTTTGGTTGACTTGGCCGCTGCCTTCGGCGCTTCAGCCTTCGTTTTGGCGGCCTTGGGCTCATCTGCCTTTGCCTTGGTAGCCGTCTTCGGCGCTTCTGCCTTGGCCTTAGTGGCCGTCTTGGTCGCCTTGGCTGCCTTGCTAACCTTCTGCGCCGCAGGGCGCGTCTGTCCCGCAGCGGGTGGCTCTTCCACCTTGGTCACCATGCCATGTGCCGCTTCGCGCTCGGCAACAGAAAGAATGATGTGCGTCAGCCTGCGCTGATAGCGGAAGGCGCGGCCCATCGGAGCCGGACGGATGCGCTTCATGCGCGGACCGTCATTGGCCAGGGCCAGCTTGACGTAGAGATTGTCCACGTCCAGATCGACGCCCTGCTCGCCGGCTACGTACTTGGCGTTGTCCACTGCCGATGTCAACAACTTGTGAATCACCGGGGCGATGCGTTTCTTGGTGAAGGCCGCGACGGTGAGCGCCTCCTCAACCCCCCGGCCCTTGATCAGGTCAAGCACCAGCCGCGCCTTTTGCGGCGACACGCGCTGAAACCTGGCTTCGGCCCGATATTCCCTTGTCTCGACTGCCATTGTCTCTTCCTCAAATCAGCTACTAGCTTCTAGCCACTAGCTTCTAGCTTGTCCCATTTCCCAACAATCCTTAGCTCCGGCAATATCTAGCTAGAGGCTAGAAGCTAGAAGCTAAAAGCTGCTTTACCGCGGCTTGGCGGCGGTCTCGGTGGTAGCCGCCTTGCTGCCCCCGGTGTGCCCCTTGAAGATGCGCGTGGGCGCAAACTCGCCCAGCTTGTGTCCCACCATGTTCTCGGTCACGTACACCGGAACAAACTTTTTGCCGTTGTGAACCGCAATCGTGTGGCCCACAAACTCGGGAAAGATCGTCGAGCGGCGCGACCAGGTCTTGACTACCTTCTTGTCGTTGGCCTGGTTGAGCACCTCGATCTTCACGGTCAAGTGCGCATCCACGAATGGGCCCTTCTTTGTCGAACGTGCCATAAAAACAGCTCCTAGCTTCTAGCTTCTAGCCTCTAGCTTTGGAACCATCGCTAGCGGCCGGCTATTGCCTGAAATCTCTTGTCCCGCATCCATTAGCTAGTAGCTAGAAGCTAGAAGCTAGCGGCTGCTTTTCTACTTCACCCGGCGGCTGACAATAAACGCGTCGGTCCGCTTGTTGTTGCGCGTCTTGTAGCCGCGTGTCGGCTGGCCCCACGGGGTCACCGGATGACGGCCGCCCGAGGTCTTGCCTTCGCCGCCGCCGTGCGGATGGTCCACAGGGTTCATGGTCACGCCGCGGTTGGCGGGGCGAATGCCCTTCCAGCGGTTGCGCCCGGCCTTGCCGATGGACACATTCTCGTGATCCGTGTTGCCCACTTGGCCAATGGTCGCCATGCACTCGGCCAGCACCTTGCGGGTCTCGCCCGAGGGCAGCTTGAGCAGGGCGTACTCGCCCTCCTTGGCCACCAGCTGCGCCTGCGTTCCGGCCGAACGAGCCATCTGCGCGCCTTTTCCCGGCCTCAGCTCAATCGCGTGAACCGTGGTCCCGGAGGGAATGTTCTTCAGCGGCAATGCATTGCCAACCAGAATGTCGGCTTCGGGACCGCTGCTGACCGTCGCGCCCACCTTCAGGCCAACCGGCTGCAGAATGTAGCGCTTCTCGCCGTCCAGGTAATGAATCAGCGCAATGCGCGCCGAGCGGTTCGGATCGTACTCGATGGTCGCCACCTTGCCCGGCACGCCATACTTCTCGCGCTTGAAGTCGATGAGCCGCAGCTTCTGCTTGTGCCCGCCGCCCTGGTGGCGCATGCTCAGTTGACCCGTGTTGCGGCGTCCTCCGGTGCGCTGCTTCACTTCCAGAAGCGGCTTGTGCGGCCTGTTTGTCGTCAGGTCGTCGTTGGCCAGCGTGGTCTTGAAGCGCAGCGTCGGAGTAATCGGTCTGTATGTCTTGATTGCCATTGTCGTTGTCCTTGACGAGCTTCTAGCTTCTAGCTGCTAGCCTCTAGCTCGTCTTAACTCATCAAACTTTTGCGTCTGACTCCTAACTTCGCTCCCCACCGGGCCAGCTAAAAGCTAGAAGCTAGCAGCTAGTAGCTGCTTCTTACAGGTTGCTCACGTACTCGGGCAACTTCTCGCCGGCCTTCAGCCGGACATACGCCTTCTTCCAATCCGGCTTGAAGCCGGTGAACTTGCCGCGGCGGCGCTCCTTGCCCAGAACATTACTGGTGCGAACCGCAGAGACCTTCACCTTGAAGAGAGCCTCAACGGCCTGCTTGACTTCGGTCTTGGTGGCTTCGGGAGCGACATCGAAGACCAGCGTCCCTTCAGTTTCCTTCACTCCCAAACCCTTTTCGGTAATCAGAGGGCGGCGAATCACGCTATAAAGTGTCGGCATCAGGCGGCCTCCGTCTCAGCTGTGGCGATCTTGCGTCCCGCATCACGTTTCGATGCGTTCTTCTCCAGCATTTCGGCGATCTGCTCAATGGCGGCCTTGGAGAAGATGGCCCGCTCATAGCGCAGCAGATCGTAGGGGTGAACCTCGTTGTTGAGCACCAGCTCCACGCCCTTGAGATTGCGCGCGCCCAGCAGCAGCGACTGCGAGAGCGTCTTGCCGCTCTCCACCAGCAGAGCCGTGCGCGTCACCTCCAGCTTGTCGAGCGCCGTGCGATACTGCTTGGTCTTGGCTTCCTTCAGCTCAAAGGTGTCCACCACCGTCAGCTTGCCGTCGGCCAGCTTGGCGGCCAGCGCCGAGCGCAGCGCCCCCAACAGCTTCTTGCGCGGAAAGGCGTAATCGTAGCTGCGCGGCTGGGGCCCGTGCACCGTGTAGCCATGACGCCACAAGGGCGACCGCACCGAGCCTATGCGCGCCCGGCCCGTGCCCTTCTGCTTCCATAGCTTCTTGCCCGAACCGGCAACCTCGGTGCGGCTCTTGGTCTTGTGCGTGCCCTGGCGCAGCGAGGCGCGGTAGTGTTTCACCGCCTCCCACAGCAGAGCCTCGTTCACCTGGTCGGGCGCAAACAGCGCGTCGGCCAGCTCCAGCGAGCCTACCTTTTCCCCGTTCAAATTCACTACATCCACTTTTGCCATCGTCTTCTTCTTCCGCCGGGCTACTCCCCCAGCTTCAATTTCTTTTGCGCCCGAAGGGCGCGTATGCCTGGACGGCCAGTCCTACTTCCTCTTGCCGCCAGCCTTCTTCGATGCCTTCAACGGATCAACCGTGCCCGATCCGGCAAAACCACGGCGCTCGCGCGGAGGAGTCTTGGCCTTGGAGATCAGCACGTAGCCTTCGCGCGATCCGGGCACCGCACCCTCGACCATCAAAAGGTTTTCTTCCAGGTCGATGCCGCGAATGCGCAGATTGCGCACCGTAATCTGCTTGGCGCCCATGTGGCCCGGCATGCGCTGGCCGGGAAAGACGCGCGAGGGATAGCTCGAGGCGCCAATCGAACCCTGAACTTGAAACATATGGCCGTGCGATTTGGGTCCGCCGGCGAATTTATGCCTGCGCACCACGCCGGCAAAGCCCCGGCCCTTCGATGTGCCAATCACGTCCACGAACCTGGCCTCGGAGAAGATGTCCACCAGCACACGGTCGCCGGCCTTGGCGGCCACAACGCCATCGGCATCCAACTCCAGAGCGACTTCATTGATCACCTTCACCGGCGGCGCTTCGCTCTTGGCAAAGTGGCCCTTCTGCGGCTTGGTCACATTCTTGTCCTTGACGAACTCGACCAGGCCAATCTGCGCGGCCTCATAGCCGTCTTTCGCCAGCGTCTTCAACTGCGTAATCACGCACGGGCCCGCTTGCAGCACCGTAATCGGGTGCACATCGCCCTTGTCGTCGAAGACCTGCGTCATGCCGATCTTTTTTCCCAAAATTCCTACTACGCCCATGATTTCCTTTCCTCATCATGCGATGCGAATTCGATCGCACTGCCGGGTAAAGCAAGTTCTCAGTTTTCAGTTCTCAGTTCTCAGTTTTTAGTTCTCAGTTCGCCGCACCTATCGACTGTGTGGCAAACGCTGACAACTGGGAACTGACAACCGAGAACTACTTCTCAAACGCCTTGATCTCGACATCGACGCCCGCCGGCAAATCGAGCTTCATCAGCGCGTCCACCGTTTGCTGTGTCGGTTCGAGAATGTCAATCAGCCGCTTGTGCGTGCGGATTTCGAAGGCCTCGCGCGACTTCTTGTCCACGTGCGGCGAACGCAGCACGCAATACTTGTTCTTGATCGTCGGCAAGGGAATCGGGCCCGCCACCGTTGCCCCGGTGCGCTTGGCCGTCTCCACAATCTCGCCGGTCGAGGTGTCCAGCACACGATAATCGTATGCCTTCAACCGGATGCGAATCCTCTGTCCTACCATGTTCTTCCTTCCAATTATCAGGAGTCAGGGAGCAGTTTTCCTGTTCCCTGTTCCCTGTTCCCTGTTCCCTGTTACTTCACAATCTCCGAAACCGTGCCCGCGCCCACCGTACGGCCGCCTTCACGGATCGCAAACCGCAAGCCCTTTTCCAGCGCCACCGGCGTAATCAGCTCAACTTCAAGCTGCACATTGTCGCCCGGCATCACCATCTCCACGCCCTCGGGCAACTGCGCCACTCCCGTCACATCCGTCGTGCGGAAGTAGAACTGCGGCCGGTAGCCTTTGAAGAACGGCGTATGACGGCCGCCCTCTTCCTTCGAGAGCACGTACACTTCGCCCTTGAAAACCGTGTGCGGCGTAATCGATCCCGGCTTGGCCAGAACCATGCCGCGCTCCACATCTTCCTTGGGAATGCCACGCAGAAGAATGCCGGCGTTGTCGCCCGCCATGCCCTCGTCCAACTGCTTTTTGAACATTTCGACGCCGGTGCAGACCGACTTGCGAGTTTCGCGGAAGCCGACAATCTCCACGTCCTCGCCCACCTTCACCTTGCCGCGCTCGATGCGCCCGGTCACAACCGTGCCGCGTCCGGAGATCGAGAAGATGTCCTCGATGGGCATCAGGAAAGGCTTGTCGATGGCGCGATCCGGCCGCGGAACATACGAGTCCACCGCCTCCATCAGCTCGTCGATCTTGGCCTCCCACTTGGGGTCGCCATTCAACGCCAACAGAGCCGAGCCGCGAATCACCGGCGCGTCCTCCGGGAACTGGTACTTGCCCAGCAGTTCGCGCACTTCCATCTCGACCAGATCGATCAGCTCCGGATCTTCCACCGCGTCGCACTTGTTCAAGAAGACCAGCACGCAGGGAACGCCCACCTGGCGCGCCAACAGCACGTGCTCCTTGGTTTGCGGCATCGGCCCATCGGTCGCCGCGACAACGAGTATCGCGCCGTCCATCTGCGCCGCGCCGGTAATCATGTTCTTGATGTAGTCGGCGTGGCCGGGACAATCGACGTGCGCATAGTGGCGGTTCTTGGTCTCGTACTCCACGTGCGCCGTGGCGATGGTGATGCCGCGCTCGCGCTCTTCCGGGGCGTTGTCGATCGAATCGAACGAACGGAAGACGTTCTTCGGGTTGTGCTTCTGCAACACCTTGGTGATGGCCGCCGTCAACGTTGTCTTGCCGTGATCAATGTGACCAATCGTTCCCACGTTCACGTGCGGCTTCGTGCGATCAAACTTTTCCTTGCCCATAAAAGTCCCAACTCCCTTTCATAGCTTTTACTGCCCGTTTCAACCAGGGGCGCCGGCCATCCGGCTCCAGCCCCAAAATTCAGTGGTCAGTGTGAGTGGTCAGTTTTTCACACTCACACTCACACTTTCACTTGCCCTGCGATCTGCCGATAATTTCGTCGGCAATGATGCGCGGAGCCTCTTCATAGCGTGCAAACTGCATTGAATACGATGCCCGTCCCTGAGTCGACGAGCGAATGTCGTTCACGTAGCCGAACATTTCCTTGAGCGGCACCATGGCCTTGATGACCTGCGAGCCGGCCAAGTGCTCCATGCCCTCGATGCGCCCGCGGCGCGAATTGATGTCGCCGATGATCACGCCCATGAACTCCTCGGGAACGGTGACTTCGACGGCCATCACCGGCTCCAGCAGCACCGGCGAAGCCTTGCGCGCGGCTTCCTTGAAAGCGATGGAGCCGGCGAACTTGAAGGCCATTTCGTTGGAATCCACTTCATGATAGCTGCCGTCGTAGAGCGTCACCTTGATGTCCACTAGCGGGTAGCCTGCCAGGATGCCCAGCTCCAGCGCGCCCTGCACGCCCTGATCGATGGGCTTGATGAACTCCTTGGGAATCGAACCGCTCTTGATGGCGTTGATAAACTCGTAGCCCGCGCCCGGCACATTAGGCTCAACGCGCAGCTTGCAGTGGCCGTAATTGCCGGAGCCGCCGGTCTGGCGAATGTACTTGCCCTCGGCCTCGGCCTTCTTGCGGATAGTCTCGCGGAAAGCAACTTTGGGCTCGCCCACATTGGCCTCGACCTTGTGTTCGCGCCTCATGCGGTCGACCAGAATCTCCAGATGCAGTTCGCCCATGCCACTGATGATGGTCTGCCCGGAATCTTCATCCGTGCGCACCTTGAAGGTGGGATCTTCATCGGCGAGGCGCGACAAGGCAACGCCCATCTTTTCCTGGTCGGCCTTGGTCTTGGGCTCGATAGCGACAGAAATTACCGTCTCCGGGAAAGTAATGGCGCCCAGCGCGATGGCGTGATGCGGATCGCACAGGGTGTCGCCGGTCTTCAGTTCCTTCATGCCCACGCAGGCGCAGATGTCGCCGGCCATGATCTCGCTGACGTCCTCGCGCTTGTCGGCGTGCATCTTCACCAGCCGGCCTATGCGCTCCGTCTTGCCGGTGCGGGGATTGAGAACCGTGTCGCCGGTCTTGAGCGAGCCCGAATAGACGCGCACAAAGCCCAGCTTGCCGAAGGGGTCGTTGATGATTTTGAAGGCCAGGGCGGCAAGCGGCTCTTTGTCGTCTGGCTTGCGCGACTCTATATGGCTGATATGGCGGGGATCAATGCCCTCAACCGGCGGCTTGTCCAGAGGGCTGGGCAGGTAATCGACCACTGCGTCCAGCAGCGTCTGAATGCCTTTGTTCTTGAAAGCGCTTCCGCAAAGCACCGGGAATACCTTCAAATCGATGGTGGCCTGGCGGATACCGGTCTTCAGCTCGTCAATGGTCGGGGTCTCGCCCTCGAGAAATTTTTCCAGCAGCACGTCGTCGGTTTCGGCGATCACCTCGATCAACTGCAGGCGGAAGGCCTCGGCCTTCTTTTGCAGCGCGGCGGGAATCGGCTCGATGGAAAACTCGGCGCCCAGGGTCTCGTCGTGCCAGAGAACGGCTTTCATCTCGACCAGGTCGATGACGCCTTTGAAGTTGGCTTCCGCGCCGATGGGAATCTGCAACGCCACAGGCCGCGCGCCCAACCTCTTGCGGATGGTGTCCAGAACGTGCTCGAAATCAGCTCCGTTCTTGTCCATCTTGTTCACGAAGCAGATGCGCGGCACCTTGTATTTGTCGCCCTGGCGCCACACGGTCTCCGTCTGCGGCTGCACGCCGCTCACCGAATCAAACAGCGCCACCGCGCTGTCCAAAACTCGGAGGCTGCGCTCCACCTCGGCCGTGAAATCCACGTGGCCCGGGGTGTCGATGATATTGATGAGGTAGTCTTTCCAGGTGCAGGTGGTGGCCGCCGAAGTAATCGTAATGCCGCGCTCCTGCTCCTGCTCCATGTAATCCATGGTCGCCGTGCCCTCATGCACTTCGCCGATGCGGTGCGTGATGCCCGTATAAAACAGGATGCGCTCCGTCGCTGTCGTCTTCCCGGCGTCGATATGCGCCATGATTCCGATGTTCCGGCAGCGATTTAGAGGTACGGTGCGAGCCACGGCAATTCTTCCTTGCGGGTGCATTCAACCCGCGGTTCTGAAACTTCAACAATTCAACATTCCGGGTGCCCAAAGTCTCGATTTTGAGACCCGGTAAACCCCAACTTTTTACCAGCCCCGTTCAACTAATGCCGGCCCCCAACGCCCTCCGGATTCAACTGATACAAATTTATTGGTTGCGACTTATGGTCTATGGCATAGCGGGTAAACTGCACTATGTAGTTGTTCCAAACATTCACTGAAAGCCGCTGTGACGGATTCTGAATCGGGCAGAAGCTCAGAAACAGGATGATGTTCCATACCGTGGTGACTGCCATCATTCGCGGTGCTCTGACGGCCAACAAGAGTACCGCAGCCGACAAGAAATTCAGATATGGCGCAACCGAGATATAACTCAGTACGAAGAACAAGGATCCCGGCAGAATCCAGATCAACAACATTCGGATGCGCCAGTCTTCCCAGTGACGAATGATGCTCAGAACAGCGATAGTCAGCACCGGCCAGAACGCAACCACAAGAGGGAAAACGTACCGGGTGACATTGGCCAGCGAATAGGCATTAACTCCCGCCAAGACCGATCTGACCTTTATGATGTTCATCGTGTACGAACTAGCGCTCTCCGCCGGCAAGCCTGCGAAATAAGCATGATCGAAATGGTGGTAGGCCAAGGCAGTCGGAACAACCCAGGCAAGGCACAAGGCCAAACTGAGTGCGAGAAAGAGCGCTGCCTTCCTCCCGGGCAACCGAACAGCGGAAAAATACACCAGCATGGGAAAGAGGAAAGCGCCGTCGGACGGGCGCAATCCCGCCCCGACTGCAAAGAGAACAGCCGCCAGCCACAACAACCAACTCTTCGCTTTATTACGCTCGTAGCGCAGCAGTGCGTAGAAGATGGAAACCGGAAAGAAAAGCTGCGAAGCGTAAGTACTGTGCACCTCGCCCGAAAACCAAATGTAGAAGATAGAGGAGTATGCCAGCGCGGCCAGGAATGCGTTCTTTCGACCAGTGAAGAAAAGCGCAGCGTAGTAAAACACAACCACACCTGCTACTGAGAACAGGATATTCATCACCGTAATAGCCGTAGTCGGGTTGGGGAAGAGTCCGGCAATACGGTTGAAAAGCCAGTAGCCCGGCGGCTGGACTACGTACACCTTTTTCAAGATGGCGCGGACTTGGTTGGGACCATCGTTGAAATAGAGGGAGCCAGAGCAGAGAACTCTGGTCACCAATGTGAAAATGGCAAGCGCGAGTGGCGGCACGAGCCTCCCCTGAAGAGAATCGCCGGACAGACGCAGCATTTGAAGCCCAAAAATGGAGCGATTTCTCCCCATTCTGGGTTCTTCTGTGCGATCTTGGTCGTTCCTCGACGATTTCTTCGACACTGCGTCCTCCCTTCTTACAGCTCCGCTTACCAGCGGTAGTGGGCAAAGGCCTTGTTAGCCTCGGCCATGCGGTGCACGTCTTCCTTCTTCTTCATGGCCGCGCCGCGCCCGTTGGCCGCATCCAGCAGTTCGTTGCCCAGCTTGTCGGTCATGCCCTTCTCGCCGCGGCTACGGCCGTAAGTAATCAGCCAGCGAATAGCCAGCGAGGTGCGCCGGTCGGGATTGACCTCGATCGGCACCTGATAGTTAGCGCCGCCCACGCGGCGGGTCTTCACCTCGAGCAGCGGCTTGCAATTCTCCACCGCCTTCTTGAAGAGCTTGAGGGCATCGTCGCCGCCGCCCTTCTCTTCGAGGTTCTTCATCGCTGCATAGAAGATGTTCTGGGCCGTCGACTTCTTGCCGCCCCACATCATCGAGTTGACAAATTTGGTGACCAGCGTCGATCCGTAAACCGGGTCCGCCGCCACTTCCCGCTTCGCAATGTGCCCTTTTCTCGGCATAATCCTCTAAATCCTCTCGGCTTCCAGCGCCGCTTCTCTTGCCCCAGTCCGGATCCAAGTCAACCGTCCCGGAACCGCGTTACCAGTCGTCAGCGATCAGTTTCAGAGCCGTTCTGTTCCCTGTTCCCTGATCCCTGTTCCCTGCTTTTCTACTTCTTCGCCGCGCCGCCCTTGGCGCGCTTGGCTCCGTACTTCGACCGGCTCTGCTTGCGCTCGGCCACGCCCACCGAATCCAGCGTCCCCCGCACCACGTGATAGCGAACCCCAGGCAGATCCTTCACTCTCCCGCCGCGAATCAGCACAATCGAGTGCTCCTGAAGGTTGTGGCCGATGCCGGGAATATAGGTGGTGACCTCGATCCCGTTTGTCAGCCTCACGCGGGCTACCTTGCGCAACGCCGAGTTCGGCTTCTTGGGTGTCTGCGTATACACGCGGGTGCAAACTCCGCGCCGCTGCGGCGAGGCCTGCAAGGCAGGGGACGCCGTCTTGTACCGCGGGGCCGTGCGCCCCTTGCGAACCAACTGATTGAATGTAGGCAAAACAACAACTCCTTAACGCCAAAAAACCTTGACCCATCCTGTTCGAACGCACGCGCAAGCCCATGGGCTCACCCGCGATAAGAGCGCAATCATTCCTGATCGCGCACGCGCACGGAAGCCCCATTGTGCTGCTTCGCGTCTGCCTTCGTTCCAATCTCAGACGAGAACCGGGACGGTGGCCGGGCGTTTCCCCGCACCTTGCGGGCAAAGCCAACTCCGTTTCGCCGGTTCCGGCCCGCATAGCCCTCCAAGGTGGAGAACGCGTGGGCGCCGTAGCGATTTGTCCCTGCCCTTGCAAGAAAAGAGCGATTCCGGGAGCCTGTCTGGGCAGCGAACTGCCCTAGCCTTGGGAATCAGCGCCGCCAGCTTCAGCCGGACCGGCCTGCCCCTACGCTCCCGCCGTCAAGACACACGGATAGAAGCGTTCTTGCGCAACCTTTTAACAATAGCAAGAAATCGGGGTGGGGTCAACTAACAAAACTCAAAATCGCATTACTGCTTCAACTTCCCCTCTCGAATCCGGTCCAGCTTGGCAAACAATTCGGCAGTGCTGACCAGGATCGGCGTACCCTCGACGGCCAGTTCTCCACTGGAAACCCGCTCCAGCCCCAACTCCGTTCCGCGATAGGCGGCTCGGGCGCGCGGGTCGATCACCCAGATATGCTCGACGCCAAATTGAAAGTACTCGGCGGCCTTCTTCGCGGAACGGGGAAGAGTGTCCTCCGGCGAAAGGATCTCAATCACGATCAGAGGCGGGTGGGTCAGAATATCGTCGGCAGCGGCGTCCATACGGAGCACGCTCACATCGGGTACAAAATACTTTCGGGGCTTGATTTGGACGCGCTGCTCGGTGAGGCCATACACTCCCCACGCCTCCATATTGTTCGTAAAGAGCGCGGCCAGAATCGTTTGCAGAAAGGCGTGCTCGAATTCTCCCAAGTTGCGCTCCACGACCACGCCATCGTCGTACTCGCAGTCAGGCTCGTAGACCGTGGAGAGGTACTCTTCCAAGGGGACGAAGCGGTCGACGATGGGCTGTGTAGCCATGCCAGTAGTATCCTCCCATCTGGCACGGCACGCAAGAACAACTCGATTCCCGCTCCACCCCTGGAAAAATCTCCTCTTTATTCAATCGAGTGCAGTACCCAAGCCCCGTTTTCGAAGGCAAAGTCGGCATGGCGCTTGTTGACCAGCTTGTTGATCGCGTTGTGCGCAATTTTCACCAGCGGGGCCGGCAAACTGTCCAGATTCACAACCTCGTTAAAATCAGCTCCTTTGGCCGTCGCCGCGCCGGGAAGCACTTCATCCTGAGGGTCCTGTACATCCTGCGCCTTGAGATGACTGGTGGCCATCGAGGTCACCACCACCGCATAGTTCGGATCGGGATCGTGATCCGGACGCCACTTGAGTATGCTGCCGCCATCGGACAGCTTGAGCACCTTCATGCCATCAGCTGTCACCTTGAAGTCACCCCAGATTCTGTTGGGATAAACCGTGGCCTTTTCCCAATATTTGGCGGTCACGCCGTCCTTCAGCCCCTGCACATCGACAGCAATGGCCACACCCGCCGCTGGAGTCTGGTCATACTTGGCTTGGATCAAGGCCAGCGCGTTGGCCTTGGTCAATTCCGGCGCCGACTTGCAGCCGCTCAGCAACAACCCCGCGCTAAGAAAACCGATCATTCCAATAACAAGCATCTTCCCTGCGTTTTTCACTTTCCCTCCATAGACCACATAAAACGGCTCAGAATACCCCGCTTCGCCATTTTTCTCCTCCTGTCTGCCGCTGTCAATGGGTCGGCAGTGACCTCGCTCACAATCGGCGGTTTTGTGACCTGAAATCGCAAAATCTCTTCGTCTGAAATGGAAAAAGAATGGAAATTGAACCCGATTTCCCTCCCCGATCAGTGAGACCAGCGAACGATCTACCCCGCGAGCCGGTTGAATCCGCACTCAATCGGGCTCCAAAGCCGCTTGGCTTCCCTCGCTGGCCGCTTCTATCCTGGCCGCGCGCAACTCAGTGACTGGCGGCATAGAAGCTTAGAGCCGCGTCGCCCTGTTCGAGCATCCGCGTTCGTTCGAGCGATCCGTAGCGGTCTTTAAGGTGTTCCTTGCGCCGATGCTCGGCGATCACCAGCGCATCCGCGGCCAGTAGCCCCGCAGCCGAGCCGCCCAGCAAGCCCAGCGTCGCCGCGTATTCCTCCGCGTCATCCCAGGGCGGGTCCAGAAAAACTACATCGTAGCGTTCTCGTTTTTCGTGGCTTTCGGGCTTTGAAACCGCGGCGCGCCGCAGAAATGCTCCCACAGCACAGGCGTGAACACGGAATCCCGCCCCGATCCCCAGCCTCTCCAAATTGCCGCGCAAAACCTTCAGCGCCGCCGGCGCCTGCTCGACGAACTCCACCCGCTCTGCCCCGCGGCTCAGCGCCTCCATGCCCACTGCGCCCGAGCCGGCGTACAAATCCAGAAAGACCGCGCCTTCAATCCGGGGCGCCAGCACATTGAACAGGGTTTCGCGCAGCCGGTCGCTGGTGGGACGGGTAGCAACCCCCGGCGGGGCCTCCAGCGTACGGGAACGGAGCGATCCGGCAATGATGCGCATGCCAACCAGCATACGGGAAGCATGGCGGGGTCAGGGCAATCGCATGAAGGTGTATTACAGATTATTTCCCTCCCGGCGCACACTCCATGCATGAACACTGACCACTGTTCACTGACTACTGTCCACTGTTTATCGGGGCCTGACCCTCTACAATCATTCTGTATGCGTGGCTGGTCAATTCCGCTGGGCCGTTGGATGGGCGTCGAAATCCGCGTCCACGTCTTTTTCCCGCTTCTGGCCGCCGTTTGCCTGGCGCTGAGCGGATCTTCCGGCATTCTGCGCGGCCTGGGATTGTTCATGGTGCTGGTAGCTGCCGTAGCCGTGCGCGAGACCGCGCGGCTGCTGGTGGCCGCTTGGCTGGGATTGCGGTTGCGCGCCATTCTGCTGTTGCCCATCGGCGGAATGTTTGCTTATGCCGACCCGGAAAGCCAGGAAGGCTCCAATCAGGGCAGCGGACAGTTTAGCCTGGCTCTGGCAGGTCCGGTGGCAAATCTGGCCACGGCGCTGGTGCTGGCCGCAACGTTTCTGGGCGCTGGCGGCGATATCAACCTTTTTGCCCAGCCGTGGATTTCGGCCTCCGCGCTAGTGCGCAGCATGGTTTGGATGCAGGCCGGTATGGGCCTTCTGCACCTGCTGCCCGCTTACCCACTGGACGGTGGGAGGCTGCTCCGGGGCAACTTTGCCCGCAAGCACGGTTTTACTCCCGCCGGCCGCATGGCTGCCGGGCTGGGCCAGATTCTGGCCCTCATCGCCATGGTCGGCGGTATGTTGTTGCACAGTCCCTGGCTGATCATCGCCGGCTTCTTCATCATGATCGGCGCGCAGATCGAGGACCAGGGCGTCTTCTTCCAGTCAGTGGTAGACACCGTACATATGCGCGAGGTGATGCTCACGGATTTCGCCTCGCTGTCGGCCTCTGACACCCTGGCCGGCGCGTTGTCGCGCTGCGTCCACTCGCTGCAAGAGGATTTTCCCGTGGTGCGCGGCCCGCAACTGGTGGGCATCATCAGTCGCCAGCACATTGTGGACGCGCTGCGCACCGACGGCAACGGCTACGTGCAGGCGGCCATGTCCAAGGCCTTCCAGGTGGCGCGCCCCGACGACACGCTGGGAACCACTATTCGCCGCATCCAGACCGGACGCGGACTTTCCCTGATTCCCATCGCCGATAGCGGGCGCATCGTCGGCATTGTCAGCGTCCAGAACCTGATGAGCGCCATGTCGCTCCTCGCTGAGCAGCGCCGCCTGGAACGCGAAGAAGCCCGGGAGAAAGCCCTATAAGGCTTTTTCATGAATGGTGTAATGTTATGGGTGCCCCACCCTCGCCACGTTCTTGTTTTTGTGGCTAGGGAGGGATAGAACCAAGCCAGAGGCTGATCATGTCCATACCCGCCGAACCTGAAGCTCCCCTCGCTCCCGGCCTCTACCTGATCGCCACCCCCATCGGCAACCTGGGCGACATCACCCTGCGCGCTCTCGACGCGCTCCGCCGCGTGGATCGCATCGCCTGCGAGGACACACGCCAGACGCAAAAGCTGCTCAACCACTTTGAGATCACCACCCCCACCGTTAGCTGCCACCAGCACAACGAGCATCAGCGCGCCACCGAACTGATAGTCGCGCTCCAAGCCGGTGGCCGCATCGCCGTGGTCTCCGACGCCGGAATGCCGGGCATCAGCGACCCCGGAAGCCAACTCGCGGCCCAAGCCATTGCCGCCGGCGTCGCGGTCATCCCCATCCCCGGAGCCAATGCGGCGCTCAGCGCGCTGGTGGCCTCCGGATTGCCCGCCGACGAGTTCCACTTCATCGGCTTTTTACCGGAAAAAGCCGGTGCGCGGCGAACCAGGCTCGAAGAGCTGGCCGCCGAGGTGCAACGAAACGAAGCCGCGCGCACCCTGGTCTTTTACGAAGCGCCCCACCGCATTCTGGAGACCTTGTCCGACCTCGAATCCGTCTTTGGTCCCGCCTTGCGCGTAGTCGTGGCCCGTGAACTGACCAAGATTCACGAGGAGTTTCTGCGCGGAACGGTAGCCGAAGTGCGCCACGAACTGGCTGGCCGTGACCGCATACGCGGCGAGATCACTCTGCTGGTCCACGCGCAACCGGCACAGTCCGGCGCAGAGTCCTCATCAGCTACCCATGAAAGGATTTCCGACCGCGTCGCCCGCCTCCAGACCGAAGCTGGCATAGACGAAAAGGAAGCTCTCAAGCGCATTGCCCGCGATCTGGGCCAATCCAAAAGCGAAGTGTATCGCGAACTGCAACGGGAGCGGGCACGACGGCGGTAAGGTTCGGTCTGTTCCCTGTTCCCTGTTCCCTGTTCCCTGTTCCCTGATCTCTGCCCCCCGGCCCCTCCCCTGCGCTGCCCAATAACTCCGCCCAGCGTCAAACACACCAGTGCTATACTTTGCTTTTAGGGATGCACCTTTCAGGCATTTTCCTTATCGTCTGCCACACGCAATCCGGAGGTTTTTCCCGCCCATGACTCCCCGCGCCCGCCGCGCCCTATTCACCGTAGTCCTTTTTTTTGCCGTCTGCGCCGTCGTGGGCAGCGTGTTGCAGAGCAGGGTGGGGGCCCAGTCCGCGGCCGACCAAAGCCAGCTCCGCGACAGCCTCAAGTCCTTCACCAATGTCTATGCGCTGGTGGAGCAGAGCTACGCCGAACCCATCGACAACGACAAGGCCGACACCGCCATCTACGACGGGGCCATTCCCGGCATGTTGCGCGTGCTCGACCCGCACTCCAACTTCTACGATCCCAAGGCCTACGCCCACATGCGTGAGGAGCAGCATGGCCGCTACTACGGCGTCGGCATGACCATCCAGCCCCAGGGCAACAAAGTCTATGTTGTCTATCCCGCCGAGGGCGCGCCCGCCTTCCGCGCCGGCATCCGCCCCGGCGACATCATCTACGCGGTGGACGGCAAGATCGTCTCCATAGACGGCAGGCCGGACAATAATGTTGACAGCAAGAGTGCCACCAGCCTGACCTCCTCCGACATGGTAGCCAAGGCTCTCAAAGGCCCCAGGGGAACGCATGTTCAGGCCACCATGCTTCGCGAGGGCCAGCCAAAGCCGCTGGTCTTCGACCTGATTCGCGACGAGATTCCCCACCCGTCCGTGGATTTGGCTTATGAAATTCGTCCCGGCGTGGCCTACATCCACCTGTCGCAGTTCCAGGAGACCACGGCCCAGGAGGTCATCACCGCTATCGACGGCTTCAGCAACCTGAAGGGGCTGATTTTTGACTTGCGCGGCAACCCCGGCGGCCTGCTCAGCCAGGCAGTCGAGGTATGCGACCATCTCCTCGCCAAGGGCCAGGGCATCGTCAGCCAGCGCGGACGCGCCTACCCCGACCAGGTCTACACCGCCACGCACGGCAACGGCGGCCACACCTTCCCCATCGTTGTGCTGGTCAACCGTGGAACGGCCTCAGCCGCGGAGATCGTCTCCGGCGCACTGCAGGACCACGACCGCGCCCTCATTGTCGGCGAAACCACCTTCGGCAAGGGCCTCGTCCAGACCGTCTACGATATGGCCGACCACACCATGGCGCTGGCTCTCACCACGTACCACTACTACACGCCCTCCGGCCGGCTCATCCAGCGCGACTACGCCGGCGTCTCGCTTTACAACTACTACACCCACGGCGGAGTACAGCCGGCAGACACAGCCAGCCGCGAGGTCAAGCTCACTGACGCTGGACGCACAGTCTACGGCGGCGGCGGCATCGCCCCGGACGAGAAGATCGAGAGTCCCAAATCCAACCGCTTCCAGGACTCTCTGCTCTACAAAGATGTTTTCTTCCACTTCGCCCCCGTCTATCTGGCCAATCGCGCAGTGGACAAGAACTTCCAGGTGGACGAAGCGGTGCTCGCGGAGTTCAAGAAATTCCTCACCAGCCAGGAGATCCCCTGGACCGAAGCCGACCTCAATGGCGTAATGGACTGGCTCAAGATCAGCATCAAGTCCCAGGTTCTTATCACGCAGATTGGCGAAACGGAAGGCCTGCGCGCCCGCGCCGACTGGGACCCCATGATCCAGAAGGCACTTACCTTCCTCCCCGAAGCCCAAGCCCTCCAGGACAACGCCCACAAGGTGCTAGCCCAGAAAGCCATGGCAAGGAGCGAGACGCTAGTCCCTAATCCCTAACCCTGTTCTCTCGCTTCCCTAATATCTTCAATCAACCGCTCCACCTGCTCCCGCTTGCGGCTGCTCACGTCCAGGAAGCGAATGCCGATTGTGTGCCGGTCGTGAATGGCCTGGACGACGCCACCCAGCCGAACGGGCAGCCCTTCCAGGCGAAACTCCGTCTCCACCCGCGTATAGATGCCCACCGGAAAGCGTTCGTTGGTGCGGATGCGGCAGCCGCTCAGGCTCAGGTCGAGAATGCGTCCTTGCAGCCGCGATGCAATCTTGATGAGATAAATCACCGCTGTGGTATCGACCTCTTCCCGCGACGCTTCCCGCCGGTCGCGAGGGTTGGGCTTGGCCTGTGGCGAACTGGCGGCCTGCGCTTCTGCCGGTTGCGGTACAGCCGGTTGCGGTTCAGCCGCTCTGGGCAAAACCGGCAGAGCAACCGGCAAGGGATGGACTCGCGCCACGACTGCCCGCGCCGGAATCTGAACTGGAGATTGCCGCTGCGCATTTTCTTCGGCCCGCTGTGCAACCGAAACTGCGGAGAACACCTGCGCGGCAGTTTGTTCCTCCGCCGCACGCTTCTCGGCGGCTTGCCGCGCGGCCTTGGCGGCATTCTCGGCCTCGACTTCAAAAAGCGCCTCGACCAGCTCCTCCTTGCGCCGCAAGGGCACATCCACAAACCGGATGCCAACCAGATTCCAGCTGTCGGTCCATTGCGTCGTTCCGCTGAAGCGGAAGGCCAGCCCTCGAGTCCGGAAGGTGATCTCGACACGCACCATCGATCCGGCAGCATACCGTTCCTTGGTGCGCAGGCAACAACCGCCCACGCTGAGATCGACAACACGGCCGGAGACAGTGGAACCGTGATTGACCAGCAGCAGGCTGGCCTCTTCGTCCACGCCATAGCGAGGTGCGGTCCGGCGGTTATGTCTCCCGCCCGCCAGCTCTGCCGCTTTTTCTTCCGGCTCCATGGCTATCACCACCTGTATCCCGGAACAATTTGTGCCCATAAATCCCACGAATAGGTGTATGTGCAACCACACTTTTCCTGCTTCTTACGGGCGTTGCTGCACAGCTTCACGGCCCTTCAAGCGGTCATAAAGGTAAAGGTCGCTGGTCGTCCCCAGCGACTCGTTGTACAGATCAATGTCGCCGGTTAATTGCTTCAATTCTTCGCTGAACCGGTGTATCGCGTGCAACTGGCTGGCCGTGGCAGGAAGCTCTAATTGGTTTGTTTTAATGAACTTCTGATAGCCGCGGTCCAGCAGCAGGGCCACCCGACCCCCGACCAGCACTCCCGGATGCAGGGCAAAGGCAACCGGCGCAGCCTTGTCCGCGGCAGCCGCCAGAACCGCCCCGGCCCCGTACTTAGTCACCAGTACACTGCCTGCGACTTCCGCCCAGGGCGTCACATCGAAGGAGTGTGCGCGCAGCGTTTCCAGAGTCTGATCAAAGTTCGGTACACGGGCTTTTCGGCTCATGATGGCCTTCCAGTCTGCGAGGCTATTAAAGCTGTTATCGGCAAGATCTTCTCGAATCTTCACTCTCGCATTCCCAATCTCGCATACCGGGAGCACTGACCGCAATTCCGGTCAGAGCGAAAATTCGCCGGTAAGCGCAAGCCGCACATTAGTATTGAGTCATGAAAAACGGAATTCCCCAGCTCACCGTGAAGGAACTCAAGCGGCGCATCGATGCCGGCGAAGACGTCTACATCCTCGATGTGCGCGAGCCATCCGAGTACCGGATCGCGCAGATCGGCGGAAAACTGATTCCGCAGACCGATGTCCCCAATCGCCTCGCCGAGATCGACCGCAACCGCGAGGTCATCGTGCAGTGCCGCAGCGGCGTCCGCTCGCAGCGCATTGCGGAGTTCCTCAAGCAGCAAGGCTACCCCCGCGTCGTCAACCTCGCCGGCGGCATTTTAGCCTGGGCCGACGAAATCGACCCCAAGATGCAGAAGTACTGAGAGGTTTCTCCCGTTTATTCCCGCTGCCCTGCTCAATACTTCGCCTTTGCGAAGATTCAGGAGATTCCTTCACTCTTCCCGGATGAACCTCCGGAGGATGCCGCGAGGTTCTCTTGACAAGAGAGATATGCGGAAAAATCGCGCCAAACGGTTTCCGCGAAGGTGAGCGCGAAGGCCCTGTAGGCTGAGAAGCAACGTACCGCGGCGAACAAAGTGAGGAGAGCGGCGCCCCAGAGAACGGACTCGGCGTAGCTTGGGAAGGAGATGGAACTGGCGAGCGGCTGGAACCGCCAGCATCCCGTCAGATAGCCGGACCCAACCAGCGTCAGGCTCAGGAACGCTGCGACAATGCGATCAGCCATCGTTTTTACCGGTTCGTGAAAGAAGGCGGCGATAGCAAAAATCAAGGCAAAAGCGATGGCTGCCAATACCAGAATTGGAATCCAGCACCAAACCTTGGCAGCGCCTCCGCGAATCGACAGCGCCCATCCAACAAGGTATGCCGAACCCGCGCAAAACGCGCAGCCGAGGCCGCGCATCATCCCATAGATTCCTTCAAACTGCTCCGCATAGTGCGCCGATTTCTTGGCAATCAGATAGGAACGCGCCTGGAAGAAAGCGTCTTGACGTTTCTTTGAAATGTCGTTTTCCCCGTCCCCCTCCTTCGTGATTTCGAGGTCGATGCCGAAAATCTTCGTGACTTGCGCTGCGATCTTCTCCTTCAGCACTTTGGCAAACTTCTTATCGCTGTCGTCCAGAAGCAAATCGGAGGGAGAACGCTGATGTTTTGCCTTGTCGGTTACCTTTGAGGGCACAATGGAAATCGCAATCGTCTGCAACAAGTGACCGGCAATGTATGCCAGCACCACCATGAACAACGCATTCGAAATATCTTGACTGGGCCAGGTTTGTGTAAGGACTCCGACCGGCAGCCATAACAGGCCAAGCAGCAACATGCCGGGAAGCAGATACCCATAGATGTCATAGAAATTGAATTGTTTAATCACCCGAGACCGCCTCCCTTGGCATGGATTTGGCGCTGGCGCTGCGAAGGTCGTTCAGGATGGATCCTAGCGTCTGTTGCGCCTCCTGCCGGTCCTTCAGCAGAACCGAGGCGACGCGCTGGTGTCCGCCTCCACCATAGTGACTGAATATCTGCCCAAGGGGAACACTCCTGAATCGACGCCACGGATTGCGCATAGCTGTGATCTTGGCTCCATCGCCGGAATCCATGATCCCCACTGAGTAGCGGGCTTTCGGATAGTCAAGATACGGGGCGTAACGGCTCAAAAGTGCCTTGCCTGTATCCTCCATATCAAAAACGACAATGCCGTCTTTCTCAAGTCGGGACGCTTTGCGGAAGAGCCGCTGACCGCTTAGGAGGGCTCTGCGCACACTTTGATAGCACTTTGCTACATGCTGAGAAGCGGCCACCTCTGCCAGACTCTTCGAGCGTAGAGATTCCACCAGGAAACGGCAATACTCGGCAGACGAATCGCGCAGAAAGCTGAAACTGATGCGGAGCGCCGGGGTATCCCCGAGAACGGCCTCTTCCACAGAATCGTAGCGAGCGCCATCAATGCGGCGTGCCCACTCCACCATCTCTCGGAACCTGGGTTCACGGAGAAAACGGAAGCTCTTGCGCCATATCACTTCCGCGCATGAAGACGCGCCGACATCGTAGAGCAGGCTGGCGGAAGCTCTTCGCTTGGCGTCCGCCTCTAACTCCGGCGTCAAAAAAGTCGTTTGATGATGATCGGCCCAGAAATCCGCGTCCGGATGATAAAGAAAGTCGACTACGGCAGCCGGCTTGTCAAGTGGCCGCGTAGTCCAGGTCTCGCGCTCGGAATAGTTGACCGGTACAATCTGCCCGGTCTTCCAACCGTGTTTTCGCTCCAGATACTCGCAAGCCAGTACGGCGGAAATAACGCCGTCAAAGCACGGAAAATGAAGATAAACGGTGAGATCTTCCGGCATGGCTGCACCTGACACTTACGATAACACTTGCATGACTCTCAAAACACCCCCAAATGGGGGCGGAGGGTGCTTCTAGTGCGCTATCTCCACCGGCTTCCCTGTCTCGCCGCCTAGCCGTTCTCCTCCATCTTGCCGAAGATCATTTTGCCGCTGGCGGTTTGCAGAACGCTGGTTACGGTAATCTCCACCGATTTGCCGATCAGCTTGCGCGCATGATCCACCACCACCATGGTGCCGTCATCCAGGTAACCCACCCCCTGGTTAAACTCCTTGCCTTCCTTGAGGATGAGCACCGTCATCTTCTCGCCAGGCAGCACCACCGGCCTGAGCGCATTGGCCAGGTCGTTGATGTTCAGCACCTCGACGTGGTGCAGATGGGCCACCTTGTTCAGGTTGAAGTCGTTGGTGACCACCTTGGCTTGCCACTTCTTGGCCAGCTCCAGCAGCTTTAAATCAACCTCGCGGATGGCGGGAAAGTCGTCGGAGACAATCTGCACCTGGATGGCGGTATTGGACTGCATGCGCTGCAGCATGTCCAGGCCGCGGCGACCCCGTTGCCGTTTTGACCCGTCGGTGGAGTCGGCCACGGTTTGCAGCTCGCGCAGCACAAATTCCGGCACCACCATCACGCCGTCGATGAAGCCCGCCTCGGCAATGTCGGCGATGCGGCCGTCGATGATCACGCTGGTGTCCAGCACCTTGGCCGTGCGCCGCGTGGGCCGGTCTCCCGTGAAGACCGTTCCCAGCGCCGCCGGGTTCAGCAGGTCGCCCTTGCTGGCGCCCACGAGCAGCCCGACATAGGTCATCAGCAGCAGGTCGAAAATCTGGATTAACGACGATATGGGCCCGGGTGCCAGAGCGCCGCGCAGCACCAGGCAAAACAGCGCCGCTCCCAGGATGCCCAATATGCTGCCAACCACGGCGCCAATCAGCCGTTTCAGGCTGAGCGCCCGCACCCGAAGCTCGAAGACAATGAACGCCCCGGCCGCACCGGCGCCCATTGCCGCACTCGCCCATTCTGTCATGCCGAACGGACGAAAGAAAAAACAGACCCCGGCAAGAAGGGCCACAAAAAGAAGGCGAACCACAATCAAGTCCATAAAATGACCAGCCCCCGCTGGCAGGGAAATAAAAATCGCCAGACTGTGTACAGATGGGGAGTATCCCACTTGCTTGCGGAGGCGTCAAGTGGGAAGAGGCGAGGGACTAGGGAATAGGGAATAGGGACTAGGGACTAGAGGCTGGACTGGATTCGTTGTATCCCACCATCTCCGCAAAATGCGTTAAAAGAATGGAGTACCCAGCCCGGTTGGCAAGGGTAGCTCTTTCCTAGTCCCTAGTCCCTGTTCCCTGCTCTTACGACGCTACCGCCAGTTCCACCTCGGGAACCATCCGCTGCGAGCCCTTGCGGGGGCCACGCTTGCGGGCGCTCATCACCTTGATGCGCTCCAGCAGCTCCTGTGGTGAGCAGTTCTTCTTGGCCAGCAGGGCATCGGCGGCGTGCATCTCGCCCGCCATCTTCTGCGGGTCGCCCAGCAGAATCATGGGCACATGGGCCGCGATCTGTTTCAGCCGCTCAACCAACTGGCATCCGTTCATTTGCTGCATGGAATAATCGGCCAGCACCAGGTCCACAGAGTTTTCTGAAAAGATGCCGATGGCTTCCCGGCCGTTGGTGGCTGAAACCACCCGATAGCCGTTGGTTGCCAGCATGAACTTGAGCACGGAAAGCTCTTGTTCGTTGTCGTCTACGCAGAGAATCACTTTCTTGGGTCGCATGATTTGGGGATGAACTCCTTGGAGCAATTTTTATGGTTCCGCTTGGCAACACTCCGCCTATGCCCGCTCTGACGGCAGGCTGGCGCAATGCGCTCAGGGCCCGGAAACCGGGGGCCAACTGGCCATTTCCTGGTTGATCTTGCGGTTCGGATTGCCTTGCATGCCGCACGCTCTGCCCTGGCGGGCATGGCGAGCCTGCAATGCGGCAACCTGCCATTCGATGCACAGGCGGCTGTATTCGCTCTCGGTCAATTTGTAAATGAAGCCTTGGCGCAAAGCCGGCAACGGCGCCGGTTAAATTCCTGCAATGAAGGCCAAGAGTACGTGGAATAGATTCTGATGGGAAGAGGGAAAACGAGGCGAAACTCCAACTCAAAATCCGAAAGCCACCGGTGGAAAAAAGCTAGATTTATGACACGCTGTCACTTGCAGCGATTTTCATCTGTTGAAAGCATGTGCATACCGGCAGGAAAAACCGTCCTCATGCCCCACGAACGGTGCTACCCTCAACGTTCCTACCCATGATCCGCACAGATTCCAACGCAGAAAACATAAAACAGGGAACTGAGAATAGGGAATAGGACTCCAAGACCTGAGCAAGTATTACGCACAGCCTGAAGAATCATCGGCTGCCAACCCGGACCAGCACACCAAATCACCTAGAACCGGTCAGTGAGAAGGAATCCGCCCTTCTTACTCAGTCCTGGCCCCCTATTCCCTATTCCCTATTCCCTGTTTTTTCACAGCGCGATCAGCGGCCGGGGCAGGCGGGTCTTGGCGCGATCCAGGAACAGCCTCATGCGCAGAGCCTCGCACCGCTGCAAGGCCACCAGCCGCATATGCCTGCGGATGTGGTCGCCATCCATCAGCAGGGTCACCTGCGCCTCGTCGAACTCCGCATCCTTTTCCAGCCGCACAATCCGCTCTTCGATGGTGTGGCGAAACCGGGGACTAATCTCAAATACTTCGCTGGTTGCGCAGTTGGTCATCATGGCAGGCTCCTGGGAAAAACCCTCGCCCCAGAAAATTAATTTCCCGGATAGGCTAAAGTTTTTTCAACCTGTGCCGATATTAGTGACGAATAATGTGTTGCGCCAGATTACCGCGGGGCTCAAAAAAGTAATAAACTGCCTGAAAATAGGACAGAATTAAGCGATTCTCAAGCACTTTTTGCACAACTCAAGTACTTTCCACCCCTGTAACCGGCCCCTGTAACCTGTCTGGAGCTGCGCTAGTCTTGCGGCCCAGTGGCGAAATAACCCTTGCGAACCTGCACTTTCATGCCATCGCCGCGGCACTCGACGGAGAGCTTGCGAAAGGCGCCGTCCATTTTGGTGTTGCTCGGCGTGTAGGAAGCTACATACTGGGTGCGCAACTCGTCTTCGATCTGCTGGAAGGCGGCCTCCAGTTTCTTGCCGTTGTTGCCCACGTCGATCAGCCGTCCACCGGTTTCTTCGGTCATCCTCTTCATGGCCGAGAAGCCGCTGTAGTCGAGTTCCCGATAAAAGCCGCGGTCGGCGATGAGGATCGTGTAAATCATGATGTTGTAGCGGTTGGCGGCGGCGATGGCCTCGCTGATCTTGGTGCGGCTGCCCTCATCCTCGCCGTCCGTGAGCAGAATCATCGCCTTGCGCCCCGTTTCCTGGTTCATCTTCTGCATAGCGGCCAGGTAGACCGCGTCATAGAGCAGGGTTCCCTTGGGCCTTCCGATGGTGGGAACGGTCCCTCCGCCGGCTCCGGGAGAACCCGCAGAGCCGTTGCCTCCGGCGGTGTTGATCTGAGCTATACGCATGCCTCGCGCCAGCAGCCGCTGGTCACCGGTCAAGTCCTGCAGCAGATCCACATCTACGTCGAAGGAGAGCAAAAATGCCTCGTCTTTGGGCTGAAGCACCCGCTCCAGAAACTGGCTGCCCACATCCTGCTCCAGGGGCAGTACGCGGGCCTGGCTGCCGGAGGTGTCCAGCAGAATGCCCAGAGTCAGCGGCTGGTGGGTTTCAGCCACAAAATTCTTGAGCGTCTGCGGCGCCTTGTCTTCCGAAACCGTGCAGTCGTCCCTGGTCAGGTGACTAACCAGGTTGCCGGCCCGGTCCTTGACGGTGAAGATCACATCCACCAGGTTGACGTTCAGCTTGAGGGTGGCCACCGGCTGGTCCTCCGGCGCCGGGTTCGGCGCAGTGCTGACCGGGGGCGCGTCCGGCGAAGGGGCAAGCTGGGCCCAGGCCGGAATCAGCGCCGGCAGGCCAATCAGCAAAGCGGCAATTCCCCATCGAAGTAACATTATGGTCCTTTCGACGAAATCGGGACTCTCAAGAAAGCATACTGGAAGAGTTTCCGGTCAGTAGCAACCAGCGCGGCTCTGGCGCGTCTGATACTCTGACGATTGCAGCACTACGTCAGGGATCAGGGGTCAGAGATCAGGGATCAGTTGACGGAAACCCGTAGTTGGTTTTCACTGACAACTGAAAACTGACAACTGAGCACTGACAACTGACCACTGGAGAGTACTTGTGAAGCTAAGTTTACCGGCAATCGCGCTGGCCGCGTTCCTGAGTTCGAGCCTGAGTTTGGCGGCCCTGGCCCAGCAGCAGCAACCCCCCGTGCCCGACGCTCCGACGCCCCAAGCGCCGAAGCCACTGTCGTCGGACGTAAACGGCCCGATTATCCCCGGCGAGGGCGCTGGGGATACCCCGACCGGTCCCACTTCGTCCTCCAACCCCACGGCCCAGCAACCGGCAGCCAGCAGCCAAACGCCGTCCAGTCAGGCCCCCACTGGCCAGGGCAAGGACCAGGTCCAGATAACGCAGCCGGAGCTGCCCGCCGCTGGCGAAGGCATTGATAAGGTAACCAAACTCGGGACCATCAACGTGAACTTCGTGGAAGTTCCGGTCACCGTGAAGGACTCGAAGGGAAAGCTGGTGGCCGGCCTCACCTGGCGCGACTTCAAGGTCTACGAAAACGACACCCGTGAACCTCTCCAAGTGTTCACCGTCGACCCGGCCCCTCTTTCGATTGCTTTTGTCATCGACCAAAGCCTAACCTCCGACGTGATGGCCAAGGTGAACAACTCCCTGGGCGCCATCCAGGGCGCGCTCACGCCCTATGACGAAGTGGCCGTCTTTTCCTATAACAACGGCGCGCAGGACCGCTCCGGGGGCTTCACCGGGGCACAGAGCGCGCGGGTTCCCTTCGTGCTCTCCATGACCAAGGTCGCCGGCGAGGAGATGCTGGCGCCGGTTACCGACGGCCCGCTGGCCGGCTGCAATATCCGCCAGAACGGCAACTGCGTCGATCCCAACATTCAGCCTGGGCGCTCGGCCGGCGGCAGCACCTTCATGACCATCCCCAAGGAGATTCACACCCTCAACGACGCCATCCTGGCCGCCGCCAAGGAACTGTCTACCCGCCCCAAGGGCCGCCGACGCATCATTTACGTCATCAGCGACGGCAAGGAGAGCGGCAGCAAGGCCAAATACTCCGAGGTGGTGCGTTACCTGGAGACCAACAAGACCGCCGTCTACGGTACACTGGTAGGCGACTCGGCCCGCTGGGGCGAAGGTTACGTGAGCCGCTTTCACGTGCCTGGCATGATGACGGACAACATCCTGATCAAGTACGCCCACGCCACCGGCGGTGTGCTGGACTCCGAGCGCGGAGTGGACGGCATCGAGAAGAGCTACGCCAAGATCGCCGAGGAGGCGCGCACCCAGTACACGCTGGGCTACTACAGTCACCAGCCGATCCTCGACACCAGGTTCCGCAAGATCGATGTGCGCGTCGAGCGGCCCGGCATGGAGATTATCGCCAAGACCGGCTACTACACCTCGGGGCAGGATGCCCACTAGGATCTGCCGGCCAGCTCAACAGGGATAAACACGAAAGGCCTGTGCTCGCGCACAGGCCTTTTTGTTTGAACCCATCAACCAGCAGCAAGAGCACAGTATGACCGGTCGCGAGAGATCCCCGCCACTGCCACAGGCTCTTGCGGAACCCAAGCAGCTTTACATGCGCTTGATTTGGGGCTCGACCGGCGTGGAGACAGGCGCTACGGGAGCCGCATTCTGCTGCGCGGACGGCGCTGCAGGCGTAGGGTCGGCCGCGCCCTTGAGGCCTTCCCTGAATCCTCTCAATCCCTCACCCAATCCCTTGCCCAACTCCGGCAGCTTTTTGCCGCCAAACAGCACAAGTAAAACAATCGCAATCACCAGTAAATGCGTCGGCTGCAATAGATCGCCCATGATTTCATCCTCCGCGCCGCGCTCTGGCTGCCGCGCTCTCTCAGTAGTTATTGTCGCACAAAGACAGTGTTCAGTGGACAGTGAACAGTGATCAGTGAAAATTCCCGGAAACTGACCACTGTTCACTGACCACTGTCCACTGACCACTGTCCACTGTTTCAATTCACCTGCGCCGGCTTGCCCAGACGTTCTGTCACCATGGCGTAGAAGGCGCGCAGGTCCTCCTCATCGCCCACGGTCAGCCGGCGATAGACCTTCATCAGCGGAAAAAGCCTTGAGGAGCGCACTTCGATGGCCGGAACCGTTACCGCGCCGCCGGGATACTGGGTCATCTCCCATGCGCCGGCATAGCGGCGGCGCAACACTTCGCCCAGGTAACTGCCCCACAGCCGCACCTCGAAGTCCAGGTCCAGCTCCGGGCTCTCGCCCACCATGACCAGAATCTCGTCCAGCGCGTCAATCGACTCCGAGGTAAAGTCCAGCTTCTGGTGAAACTCGCTCGCGCCCAACTCCGCCGCCGCCCGCGCATAGCCCTCCATCATCGTTCCCAGGTCGGGGAATTGCGACGACTCCAGCCTTCTGCGCAGATCGGTCGAGTTTCTCATCCAGTCAGAAAAGTATATGCCCTTGCGCCAAAGCGTGAGCAAGCACAACTGAGCCAGGGCATCAAAAGGCCGCTGCGACCCTGTTTTGTGGCTCGCGACGCGGGATTGTGGCAAACTGAAAGCAGTTGTGGAGGGTTCCCGATGAAGACATTCCAATTTTTCGTTTTGGCCGCCGTGTTGGCCCTGTCCGCCGGTACCGCCCGCTCCGCCGGCCGCGACATCTATCCCGACCCTGCGCAGGCCAAGGCCGACCTGGCCGCAGCCCTCAAAATTGCCGCCACGACCCACAAGCGCATCCTGCTGGACTTTGGCGGCAATTGGTGCCCAGACTGCCAGGTGCTGGACATTTACTTCCACGACCCGGCCAACCGGTCCATCCTGGAAGCGAAATTCGTACTGGTTCACGTCAACATCGGGCACATGGACGCCAACCTGGACATCGCCCGGCAGTATGAGGTTCCCTTGCAAAGGGGCGTTCCCGCGCTGGCTGTTCTCCGCGAGAACGGCAAACTGCTCTACAGCCAGAAGGGCGGGGAGTTTGAGGCCATGAGCCGGATGGAGTTGTCGGCGGTCACTAAATTTCTGAAGCAGTGGGAGCCAGGGCAGCCCTGCTCGACGGTGATGGTGAACTGCTAGATCAGGTCATCCCTGGACAGCCGCCGGAGCCAGCTCCTCAGCTCGGCAGCGTCATCTGCTTGGTGTTCTGGTAGGTGTAGACGATGCGGTGGGCTACGGTGATGGTGGAGAGCACGGCCAGCACCCACAGCACTGGGGCCATTGCGCCACACCAGTTGAACAAGGCGCCGATGATGATGAGCACGATGCGCTCCGGGCGCTCCATGAAGCCTACCTTGCACTGGGGGATGAGGTTCTCGGCGCGGGCGCGCGTGTAGCTGACCATCAGCGAGGTCACCATGACGAAAGCCACCAGAACCACGTAGCGGAACCTGTTGATGCGGCCGTAGTAGACCAGCAAACCGAAGAACAGCACCACGTCGGAGTAGCGGTCGATCACCGAGTCGAAAAACGAGCCGAAGACGGTGACTTTATTGATGCGCCGCGCCACGCGGCCGTCCACCATGTCGAAGAGGCCGGCGCAGAAAATCACCACACCCGCATAGAAAAACATCCAGTCGGCATTGGCGGCGTTGGCGTGGCCGAACAGGAACGCGGCCACGATGTTGATGACCAGGCCGATGAAGGTGAGCACGTTGGGCGAGATGCGGGTCAGCGCCAGGCCATGCACAATCTTGTTAAGCAGCCATCCGCAGGCGCGGCCAAAAGCGCTGGTCCAGGTCATTTGAATCTTCCTTGCTTCTGTTCTACTTCTGTTCCGTGGCGGCGCCGTCCGGGCTTTCTCGCTGGGCGGCTTCATCATGAATGGTGGTCAGTTTCAATATCTCCAGCTCGCGCTTGCCGTTGGGCGTGACGATGGTGGCCACGTCGCCCAACTGCTTGCCCACCAGGCCGCGGCCAATGGGAGAGGTGGTCGAGATCAGCCCCTTGGAAACATCGGACTCCTCGCTGGTTACCAGGCGATAGACGATCTCCTCGTTCTTGGTGGAGTCGAAGACCACCACCGTGGAACCGAAGCCGACCTTGTCTTTGGGAATGTTGGAGAGATTGACGAGGGAGAGCTCGGCCATGCGCCGGTTCAGTTGGGCAAGGCGCGCGTCCACAAAATGCTGGCGCTGCTTGGCCATGTGATATTCGGCGTTTTCCGAGAGATCTCCCATAGCCACGGCCTTTTTGATCTCGGCGGGAAGCTCGTGGTTGAGCTCGTGTTCCAGGAGTGCGATCTCGGCAAGAATCTGCTTTTTAATGTGTTCGGGCATCAGGGTCCGTGGCGGCGAGCGGGGTTTGCGCCTTCCGCAAGAGATAGAAGAACTTAACTTTTAATTATACTCAAACCAAGGGACAGAGATCAGAGATCAGAGAACAGAGAACAGAGATCAGAGAACAGAGAACAGGCCGAGGCACCGCGCGTTAGCCAAAGCTCAGATCTCCCCGAACCTGCACTGAGCCTGTCGAAGGTTATCTCGCCTTTGGGACCATGGGTTTCTCGCTCAACCCAGTTCCGGCGTTTTCTGGCCCTTGTACTCTGTTCCCTCGTCCCCTGATCTCTGATCTTTGATCTCTGTTCTCTGCTCCATAAACGACTGTAGAATCAGCGTGGCGGCTACCTGGTCCACTACGTGGCGATGCTGCTGGCGGGCGTGGCCGGCTTCGTAGAGAATCTGGTGGGCTTCGCGGGTGGTCAGCCGTTCGTCGCAGAGGTGGATGGGCAGGCCGGACAGAGCGCCCAGTTCGGCGGCAAAGGCTTGAATCTTGGCGGCTTGGGGGCTGAGTTCGCCGGAGAGGTGCAGGGGATTGCCCACTACGATGCCCACTACGCCAAAGCGACGCGCCAGGCGAGCCAGTGAGCGCAGGTCGTCGCGGCGATTGTGCTTGCGCTCCAGCGTCAGCACCGGCTGCGCCGTCAGGCCCAGCTCGTCCGAGACAGCTACGCCGATGCGGCGGTTGCCGATGTCGAGGCCGAGATAGCGAACAGCTTCCAGCTTTTTGCTCCTGGCTTAAAGCTACTAGCTTTTAGCTCTTAGCTTCTAGCTTACGGCCCTGGCGCACTCGATGAGCAGGACAAAGGCTGCCCTGGCTTCAACCTTAGAGCTTGGCCACCGTCGGAGTTTGGCGGCACTATCAGTTGGACTTGACAGGCCGACAACGCTGGCACCTCGGGTACCCCCACCCGTACTTTGGATGCAACCTCGTTGTTTTCTTGAAGTTACGGGTAGGGTTGCGCTGTAAAATCGTCAAAACAAAGGAGTTCCCTGCAAAGTCGTCCAGGATAAGGAGTTATGGGACGTTTTGGCCTCTTCCGGCAGCTTCCGGCTGCAAGACGGCGCAAAGAGGAGGCACCGGGACGATGAAGTGAAGAACGACATCTGTGATGATTGTGCGCCGGGAGAGGGTAATTATCTGTAAACCCCTGCGGTGGGGCCAACTGCCCCTTCGACTCCGCTCAGGGCAGGCTTTCGGCGGGCGGAGCGAAGGGCGGGTAGCCAACGAGTCCTTCAGTTCGAGACACGTTATAGGCTAATTCGAAATGATTTATTGATATACAAATATATATTATCGATATGCACAATATTATTATTGACAAACGATATGCCTTGGCCCATCATAGCATCTTAGGAGGATATATGAATCTCATTGGTCAAAAGTCAATTGCTTCGACACTGCATCTCGTGGTCAAAATGGCGTTTTTTCTGTCGGCTGCGGGTGTTCTGCTCCTGTCAATCGCTCCACTTCTTCCCTACCACTATCAGCAACATGTGTCGTTTACTGTGAAAAGCGGCCCATTGGACGTCTACTTCGATATGTTTCGAGGCACCGAAGCGAGATGGTGGATCTGGGCTATGGAACTGGTTTCACGAACCTACCATGCTGTGGTTCTTTACTTGCTTATGCGAATTCTGGCTCCCGTTGGAGCCGGAGAACTGTTTCACGCTAAAACGCCGACTCGCTTGCGGATGATGGGTTGCGTTGTCATTATCGGCTCCCTTCTGCGAACGGTCTTTTGTGCCTCATTGCTGAACTGGGGGACGGTGACAGAATCAGGTGCACATTTCTCCTGGGCGATCGATTTCGACGCGATCTTTATAGGAATCGTACTCGTGGTGCTCGCTGAGGCTTTTCGCCGCGGCTATGCACTCAAAACAGAAAGCGAACTCACTGTATAGGAGAGGTGCTATGGGAATTCGTGTTCATCTCGACCGAGTCATGCTCGAACGAGGCATCTCTCTGACGGAACTTGCCGGACGTGTGGGAATTACGATGGCGAACCTATCCATCCTGAAGAGCAACAAGGCAAAGGCCATTCGATTCTCCACTCTCGACGCTCTGTGCAAAGAACTGCATTGCGCTCCGGGCGATATTTTGAAGCATGAGATACGCGCCGAAGAGACGGAATGAATCGCCGCGGCAAATCTCAGTCTCAGCCCATGGCGATCACGACAGCGCCGGCGGTGATGAGCAGGCCGCCGATGAGGGTTGGAGGGGTTAGCTTTTCGCCGAGGAGGAGCCAGGCGAAGAGGATGACGAGGGGGACGCTGAGCTTGTCGATGGGGGCGACGCGGGAGGCGGGTCCGAGTTGGAGGGCGCGGAAGTAGCAGAGCCAGGAGAGGCCGGTGGCGAGACCCGAAAGCGCGAGAAAGAGCAGGGTGCGGCGGTCGAGGGAGCGGATTTCGCTGACGCCGCCGATGCCGGGCTTGGCGAGGGCGAAGACGATGGCCCAGGCGAAGATCAGGACTACTGTGGTGCGCAGCGCCATGGCCAGGTTTGAGTCCACATGCGCCACGCCTACCTTGGCTAAGAGGGCGGTGGCGGCGGCAAAGATTGCGGAGAGTATTGCCCATGCGATCCAGCTCATGGGGATTATGGTACAGCGCTAGTGCTAAAACCGTGTGATTTAGTAATAGTGCCTGGACAAGCGCGGGCGTGGATGCCCGCGCTACAGCCGGCCGGGAGGCCGGCGCTACATCCCTGGCGGAAAAATTGGGAAAGGCCCGGGCCTGAAGGCCGCGCGTAGATTCGCCTTCATTCAGGGGGTTGAAACCCCCTGCTCCCTCCGTATCTTTTTATGGAGTTGAAACCCCCTGCTCCCTCCGTCATCTCTTGCGACAAGCTGAAGGTTTCTGCTCCATCTGGATGCACTTTGTGAAAGGCACTACACTCGAATTCATGGAGACGGGCAGGGCGAGCAAGACGGCATTGGGGGTGGCGATACGTCGGGCGGCGCACCAGTTGATGGACGCGCCCCCGGTGTTGGACGATCCGATTGCGGTGCGGCTGATTGGAACGGGCTACAGAGTAAAGATGGGACGCGCATCGCACCGGGTGGGGCGGGACTTGCGCGCCTTTGTGGCAGCGCGAAGCCGGTATGTGGAGGACCGGCTGGCGGAGGCGGTGGAGCGGGGAGTGAGGCAGTACGTGGTGTTGGGAGCGGGACTGGATACGTTTGCCTATCGCAATCCGTTTGCCGGGCTGCGAGTCTTTGAGGTGGATTTTCCGGCGACGCAGGAGTGGAAGCGAGAGTTGCTGGAGGAGGCGGAGATTACACGGCCAGAGGGGTTGAGGTTTGTTCCGCTGGACTTTGAGGACACAACATTGGATGAGGGGTTGGCGGAGGCGGGATTTGACGGGAGCGCGGCGGCGTTTTTCGGCTGGCTGGGTGTGGTTCCGTATCTGACGCTGGTGGCCTTTCGGGCTACGCTCGAGGTGATTGCGCAAATGCCGGCGGGGAGCGGGGTGAGCTTTGATTACGCGGTTGCGCCGGAGAGCTTGAGCGCGGTGGGCAGGAAGGCCTTTGACGGACTGGCTGGGCGAGTGGCCGCTGCTGGAGAGCCGTTCCGGCTGTTTTTTATGCCGGAAGAGATGGAGGGGGAGTTGCGTCGGGCTGGATTTAATCGCATGGAGCAGTTGGATTCCGATCAGCTCAATGAGATTTACTTCAAGGACCGGGAGGATGGGCTGAAACTGTCGGCGGTGAAACTGGGGAGAGTGGCGACGGCGTGGGTGTGAAAAAACAGGGAGTAGCCACCCCAGCGAACAAAGATCGTTCGCCGGGGACCCCGGCAGGGAATAGGGAATAGGGAATAGAAAAGAACTAAAGCTATAAAAACTGTAGATATCCTATCCTAGCCGCAAAATGCCAAAACGCAGATCCTTCGACTTCGCTCAGGACGGCGAGGATGAGGCACCCAGATTCTGGTTTCCCAGTCACCCAGCATCCATGAATCACAAAGGCAAAAACAACCGCAGGTCTTTCGACTCCGCTTGCAATGAACGAAGCCGGAGCGAAGGGTGGATTTGAAGATAAGAGCAGCAAGTTAGCCCCCGCTTCGCGGGGACAGCAAGTTAGCAAGTTGGCGGGTTTGCGCATCGGGGCGCGGTTGCATTGGCGGATTTGCGGCTCTGGGGCGCGGCTGCGCGATAAGATGAGTCATGCGCAAGTTTACTTATTTGCCGATGGCATTTGCCCTGCTGGGACTTGCCGGCTGCGGCTATCACACGCTGGGAGCGGCGACTCACCTGCCGCCCGGATTGCAGACGCTGGCTGTGCCGATTTTTGCCACGCACACCGAGGCCTACCACACTGAGACGGTGATGACCGAGGCGGTGATTCGCGAGTTTGCCACGCGCACGCGGCTGCGGGTGACGCCGGACGCGAGCCCAAATGCGAATCCGGCCCCGGACGCGATCTTGCATGGGACGATTCTGAAGGAGACGGTGGAGCCACTCACCTATAACTCCACAACGCAGGAGTCATCCAGCTTTCTGATCACCGTGGTGGTTTCCGTGACGCTGACCGGGCGGGACGGCAAGGTTCTCTTCGAGAACAAGAACTACGTCTACCGCCAGCAGTACCAGTCGACAACTGACTTGGCCAGCTCCATAGAGGAGAACCCGGCGGCCATGGAGCGGCGCTCGCGGGAGTTTGCGCGGCAACTGGTGGCCGATGTGCTGGAAGGGTTTTAAAGGAACAGAGATCAGAGAACAGAGATCAGAGATCAGGGCAGAACACAGGCAGATTTCCGCTGACATAAGCGCGCGGGAATAGTATTCTGGGGGCGCATGAGGGACATATTCACAAGCCGGACGGCGAAACCCTGGAGGCCGATTTGAGCGGGGCGCGTTGGGGAGCGGGCTTTAGCGCCATGGGGCGCTTTGTGGCGGAGATGGAGGCGGCGGCTGCCGGTAAGGGTGAACTGAAGCCGGGATACGTGCTGGCGGGCGACGAGGCTTTTCTGCTCGACCGCTGCCGCGCAGCAGTTCTTAAAGCCTTTGTGCCGCAGGATTTGCGGGATTTTTGCCTTTCCGATTTGGACCTGAGCGGAACTTCGATCTTCGAGGTGCTGGACCGGGCACAGACGCCTTCGCTGATGGCGCCTTTCCAGGTGGTTTTTGTGCGCAATGTGAAGCAGCTTTATACGCGGGGGGCCAAAAAGGACGAATTTGCGGCGCTGGAGCGGTATTTTCGCTCTCCCAACCCGCAGGCGCTGCTGATATTTCTGGCTGACTTCATTCACATTCCTTCTGACGCGCGGCGCATGGAGCTGGACGACAAGAATCGCTTCGAGCGGCTGACGGAGACGCTGGGCGCGCACTGCGGCATGGTCGAGCTGGCGGGGGCGAATGAGGAAGACGCGATGCGCTGGGTGGCAGCGACGGCGCAGGAGCAGGGCGCGCGCGTGGAGGCTGACGCGGCGCGCGAACTGGTGGACGCGCTGGGCGCGGATATGATGCTGATTTCATCGGAGCTGGAGAAGCTGCTGCTCTATACGCTGGGCCGGGGACGGATCACCCTGGGCGACGTGGAGACGATGGTGCTGGCGGCCAAGCAGCGCTCGCTTTATGAGCTGACGGACGCCATCAGCGCTCACGACCGGGCACGCGCGCTGGCGCTGCTGCAGGGGCTGCTGAACAGTTCGGAGGCCGGCGAGGATGCGGCCATCGGGCACCTTTATATGCTGGCGCGAACCTTCCGTCAGATGCTGGTGATTCTGGAAAAGAATGTGCGCGACTCGCGGGCGATTTGGCAGGCGCTGTGGCAGGGGTTCCGGATGCCGCCGTTTGCCGCAGATGACCTGATTCGCCAGGCACGGCGCTACAAGAGCCGCCGCGAGTTGACGCGAGCGCTCAAGCTGATTGCGCGCGCGGATTTAGAGTTGCGCTCGTCGCCGCCCGACAAGCGGCTGGTGCTGGAGCGGCTGGTGTACGAGCTGGCCTCAGAGGCGAAGCCAGCCGCGCCCATTTTTGCGACCGCTCAGCTTTCCTTCGAGAGCTAGAATTATCCCATCGCATTCAGCCAAAGACCGTAGTGCAAGTCGTCCGAATGGACATGGCCGATATGCCACTCGTGAAGAAAGCGCAGAGAATTTGAGGCCAGCGGATGGCCGCCCCGGTCGTGATGGGCGATCAGCGCTCCCAGTTTGCCCATCAAGTGGCGGTGATTGAGGCGATGCGCCGCCATTCCCGGATACCGGGTGGATTGCATCATTTCCTCTTCAAAGGCAAAGTGGTTCATTGTAAAGTGCGCCAGCTTGCGCAGAAGCGGGACGGTCAGACTCTGATCCCGATTAGCCAGTGATGCTGTCTTCAGTTCATGAATCACTTCGGCCATCTGCCGGTGGTCACAATCCAGTATTCTTACGCCCACATTTAGATTGATATTCTCTTTCGATTGCTCCATAGCTATCCTCCAGACGCAACTTCTCGGTGGCCGCAGTCCGTGGAAAGGAAGCGGAAAGCTGCGTGTGAATTGATGTAAGCAATTGCGATGCCAAATCCGGGCCGCTTATTTTATACCGTATTTATCCATAAAGGGTCCGTACTCCCTGTCCAACTTCTGAATGTGATTGGTGAGCCAGTCGCGGCTACTGTATAAAAACAGGACAGTATGTGCAAGCTTTAATCCACGCCGCGTCCATTGAACCAGGGACCGTACTCGCGATCCGTGCTCTCGATGTGCTCGGAGTAGGCTTCCTGCAGGAAGCAGAGCAGGGGGCGCATCTGCATCTGCTCGCCGTGTTGCACGCGATGAGCGGACTGGAGAATCTGCGCCAGGATGCGCTGGTGCTCGGCACGGTGCTCTTCCCAACCGGGAAAGAAATGCTGCTCCATCAATTTCTCTTCGCTGGAGAAGTGCATGCGGGTAAACTCGATGAGCCGGTCCAGCACTTCGCTGACCTGTTCGCGTCCCAAACCCCGGACCACGGCGAGGCGAAGTTCGTTCATGGTATCCATGAGGATACCGTGCTGGTCGTCCATGGATCGAACTCCTACAGCACAGGTATGGTTCCAGGTTAAAAGGGCCACATAGCCTCCATCAATCACTGTCGTAGGTATCGGTAATGCAGAGCTGGGTGTTACAGGTAATTGTTCGGCTAATGTGACCATAGTTTGCCGGGCAATTTCGCGCGGGAAGCGTGCCCTCCCACTCATGTTCTTGATCTATGCGTGAAAATGCTCCGGTCAAATTATTCGAGGAGGATGGCCGGCTCCGTGACAGAACCAGGAGGTTGGGTGCGGGTGGTGAGGGCCACGGCCGCAGCCAGAATGAGTCCGCCGCCGGCCCAGGCGTAGGGGCCGAGGTGCTCGCCGAGCAGACGGACGCCCAGCCAGGAGCCGAGGGCGGGCTCGATATTCAAGAAAACGCCGGCGCGGGATGCGGGCACGTGGTGAATGCCCCAGTTCCACAAGAGAGTGGTGGTAGCGGTGCAGAACAAGCCGCTGATGGCCAGCGCACTCCAGGCGGTAAAGCTGATGTGGGCAAAGGGCAGCGGGGTTGCCTTGGCGTGAGTCAAGGGGCTCAGCAGCCACGGTCCCAGCGTCCAGAGGGCCAGCATCACGGTTCCGGAAAGAATGGTGTAGGCGGTCACCACCGAGGGACTGTGAGTCAGCATCAGCTTTTTGCTGAGCAGAATCCAGGCCAGCGCGGTAAAGAGCGAGACCACGATGAGCAGGTCACCGGTCAGAGTGGGTTCGCCGTGCAGGGCGGGACCGCGGCTTGCGCCCAGGGCGATGAGCGCGGCGCCTACCGTGGAACCACAGAGGGCCAGCCATGCGAAGCGGTCGAGCTTTTCTTCGTGGGCCCGCTTGCCGGCAAAGAGCGGGGCGGCAGCGGCGAGCATGACCGGCATGGCGCCCACCATAAGAGAGGCGTGGCTGACCGTGGTGCGAGCCAGGCCATGAAACTGGAGGAGAAACTGGAGGGGAACGCCGAGAAAAGCGCAGAGGAGCAGCAGACGCGTCTCGTCGGCAGTGAGCCGGAAGCGGCGGCGATGGATGAAGGCCACGGGCAACATGCCCAAGGAGGCAAAGAGAAAACGGTAGAGCACCATGTACTCGACGCTCATCTCGTTGAGCGCGAGACGGCCGAAGTAGAAGCCTGTGCCCCAGAGGCAGCCGGCGATGAGGCAGGCGCCATAACCGAGAAAGGCGAGGCGGGGGGTGATTGTGGCGGGCTTTTCCATTCTTCTTTACTGTCGCACAAGAGCGGGCCTCTCAGGTCCGAGAATCTGGAGCTGGGCGCCCGGCTACCACCATGCACCGTCCCTACGGGACTCCGGATGAATTGTTGGTTTCGCCAACCCCACCCCACGCTGAAGCGCGGGGCTAACAAACACTGCGCCTACGGCGCGGGCAATGAGCTACTGCGCCTACGGCGCGGGCGACGGGCTACTCCGCCTGCGTTTATCGACTCCTTCTTTCGTCAGCTTCTTATCCTCTTCTTCGGGATTGTAGTCTTCGCATGAATCACGGCGATTGCAGCTTGCACAATCACTGGGTTCGCAGATTTCCTTTTCCGGGGCCAGCTCGTCCCCTTCATCGGTGACGGTCATGGAGCGCACAATTTCGGAATTCTTACGTTCGGAATCGCGATCGATATTCTGCGAGGCGATCTGGATGGCGTAGAGGAGCAGGCCGGTGCGGCGCGCATCGATGCGGGAGCCGAGGAAGGCAGCTGTGATCTTGGAGATGGCTACCTGGATGGAGGCAGAATCCTCCAGCAGGGGGAGCTTGAGGTCATCAAATTTGATGTAGTTTGGTGCGGCCATGGCATGCGTGCGGGCGTGGAAATAGCAAAAAGCCGTCCCGAGCAGAGCCGGAGATTGGCATCGCAGTCCGTTGGTCTTGATATGACGGCAAAGCTGGTACATCGGGTACCCCCCACCCCTATTTTGGATGCAAAATCCTTGTTTTCTTGAGCTTACAGACAGGGTTGCGCTGTAAAATCGTCAAAACAAAGGAGTTCCCTGCAAAATCGTCCAGGATAAGGAGTTACGGGACGTTTTGGCCTCT
>Ga0224558_1000429_pt1 | contig 49054 bp, 50 predicted proteins | sample 714S32024metaG_FD_180682 | JGI IMG/M metagenome (GOLD analysis project Ga0224558, IMG submission 180682) | Peat soil microbial communities from Stordalen Mire, Sweden - 717 S3 20-24 | ecosystem: Environmental > Terrestrial > Soil > Wetlands > Peat | place: Sweden: Norrbotten County, Stordalen... | reverse complement strand
CTTCTTCACCGCACGTCCGCTGATCTGAATCTGCGGCGGCACAACCTCCACGGGCTGAGCCGATGAATTGAGGATCGAGAAAGAAATGACCGTCTGATTGCTCCATTGGCGTATGTCGCCGAGCGAAGTTTCAATCTGCTTGCCTTCCCATTTCGTCCAACCCGGCACATTGACGCGCATCTGCAACTCATACTCTTCGTCAATAGCAGAGAGCGGTTTCGCTGCGGCGGAAATGCGTGGCGGCGCAGAGTACGACGCGATGCCTGTGGGTTCAACTCTCGTATGCTCCGCGCCTGCACTGCCAGCGATCAGGAAACTCCTGGATGTGCGGTACTCAACCAAGAAGTCAACCGGCAGCGCAGACCCGCTTGCGCCAACTTCATCGCTGATCAACTCCAGCGTCACATGCAGGCCGGATTTCGTCGCGATCAATAGGTTTGATTCAGCGGCCTCTTTCGTGATGGGCTTCACGTACACATACTCCGGCTCGCCCTCGTTGTGCTCCGCTTTGAAGGAACCGGGACTGCCAAGAATCACCGACGTGATCTCCTCCGGCATATGGATCGTCGACTCGAACTCTGGTCGCAGGTGCAACGTGATAACCTCCGACGGGTTAATGGTGATCGTCGCAACGCGCGGCTTGACGGCGTTATCGGCAGCGAACAAACGCAGTGGAAGCAGCACTGCGAAAGGGAAAAACCAGCGAAGTCTCATTTCGAGTTACCTCCTGTGCAATGAATTTGCAGCGAGCTTGCGCGCCACATAATGACGTCGAACCGATTCGACGTAAGCTATGACATCCGGGTTGTTGTAGTCGAGTTGCCGCTTGCCGACCCATCGATCGCCTGCATAATAGGCTGCGGCCACAAGCCTCAGATCGCCGTGAAACTCCCACATCAGCGTGGTCAAATAGCGCGTACCAGCCGCAATGTTCTGCTCTGGGTCGAAGGGCTGGTATGCGCCAAAGCGCCGCGCAGTCGTTGGCATCAGTTGCATCAAGCCGAGAGCGCCCTTGCTGGAGACAGCACGCGGATTCCAACGCGACTCGACATCAATGAATGCAGCAACCAACTCCGCAGGCACGCCGTAATGGCTGGCGTAGTGCTGTACGCAGTTCTCCGCAAGAGCTGTGTTTGCCTGCGCCCAGCCAGCAATTGGAGCAAACAGAAAGAGCGCAAGAAACCATTTCATAACGCCGCGCCTCCTGAAGGATCGAGATCCTGCGCATACCGCGCCCCATCGACCAGCAAACTCTTGAAACCCTCGCGCAGCAGCAAATGGCGACGATCCTTTTCCGTCTTGGCCAGGAAGGGAAGCAGTATATCCCGTTGCTCTTCCGTCACATGATCGCTGCCCATCAACCGCAGCGCATTAGCGAAGTCGATCATCTCCGAGACCGATGGTGGCTTCTCCAGCGAATAATTTCTGAACGAGCGTGCAATGCCGGCGATCTCCCGGTGAAACTCTACGCCCGCCCCTGGTGTACGGCTGGCGATGATCTCCGCCTCGCGCTCCGGCGTCGGGTGCTCGACCCGCACATACAAACTGCGTCGGCGGATCGGGTCGCCCAGCCGCCGCTCCTCATTGCTGGTGAGCACCACAAACGGAATGCTCTTGGCCTCAACCGTCCCAAACTCAGGAATTGAGAGCTGCCACGCGGAAAGAATCTCCAGCAACAGAGCCTCAAATCCTTCATCCACCTTGTCGAGCTCGTCGATCAGCAACACACATGGCTTCTCGCATTCGAGCGCCCGCATCAGTGGTCCAGGCCGAAAGAAATCGCGTCCCTTGAGGTTCGCCTGCAACTCCCGCCAACTCCCGCTGTCTCCGTTCCCCTTCGAGAACTCCATGTAAAGCCGCTGGAGGCTCTCGTCGAAGCGCCCGATGGCCTTGTCCTCAGTAACGCCGCGGTAGCATTGCAGCCGCTCGATATGCGTCCCGGCCGCCTGCGCAACCGAAACCGCGAGCTGCGTCTTGCCGCTCCCCGCAGGTCCTTCGAGCAACAGCGGCTTCTGCAACTTCGCGGCCAGGAAGACAACCTGGGTCATCACGGAGTCAATGAAGTAGCCCGTTGCCGCGATCTTGCTGGCAAGTTCCTCAAGCGAATCGAACATCCTCAGTCCTCTCCTACGGTCAACTGAATGACCACCCCGTCTGAGGCCGGCGGCCTCGAACGAAAAGAGGATGTGTCCATATCTAAATTCGGTCAAATCCGATGTTGTCTAAGAATATATTTCTCGATTTCTGATTTTTTCTGCCAATTTGACCGAGGTGGCAAAGAAGGACATGATGCCTGAGTTTGAGACCAATGAAGACCGTGCGGTCCGGTAATGGAGGGACGAATGGTATATCCGGCGACATCATTGAATTTTGGGCAACAAGCACCATCGAGAATGTCTGAGGCGACGAATTCGGCAACCGGTCTCTTTGAAGATCTGCTTGGGCTTCACGAAGCTGCGTGTTTGCTCGGGATGCACTGGAAGACGCTCGAAGGAATGGCCCGATCCCGAAAGATTCCGGCCTTTAAGGTCGGAAAGCGGTGGAGGTTCCGCGTCAGTTCGCTGAATATCTGGCTGGAGAATGGATTAAACTCAAATTCAACCAACCGCGTTGCTCTGACTGGACAGGAGTGATTTCCTTGAAGTTCAGACGGCAACGATTTCAGCGAGGCACCCTGCGCAAGATTGCGCGGGCCGACAATCAATGGGCCTGGGAGTACCGTTATCAGGACCCCATAACCGGCAAACGAAAATCAATGTTTCTAGGCACAGACAGGTTTCCCACGCAGGTCGCGGTCGAGCGGCATCTGGAGGCCTTTGTGCTCAAACTCAATTCGGAAAATCCAACCCAGGCCATTCTGGAGCCAAGCTTCAACGCCGTACTGGATCGTTTTGTCGAGGAGGAGAAACTGCTTGAAATTATGCAACTTCGCCCCGGCGATCGAAGCAGCCTCGACGGGGAACTGAGCTACTCGACTGCCAGCTCGTATCTGAGCGTTATCAAGCAGCTTCGTGAGAAGTGGGGTGGCACCCGTATCACGCGGATCAAGCCTCTTCAGGTCCAGGAATGGCTAAAGAAAATGGACGCCGCGCCGAAGACAAAAGGTCACGTCAAGGCTCTCATGCATCGGTTATTTGAGAAAGCCATGTTGTGGGAGATGGTCGAGTGGCAGCGGAATCCAATGCAACTGGTTGAGATCAAAGGGATCAGTAAACGCCAAAAGAAGCCAATCGTCCTCACCGTCGAGCAGTTTTACCAAATCCTCGAACTGCTGCCGCAGCCCTACCGAACGATGGTGGTGGTGGCGCAGTGCACCGGCCTCCGGGCCGAAGAGGTGCTGGCGCTTGAATGGCAGGACATCGACTTCGAGAACTTGAGCATGAGAGTTGTCCGGGCAGTCGTCCACGGTCGGGTGAAGATCGTAAAGACGGAATACTCGGAGGACGATCTTCCTCTCGATCCCGACTTCGCGGCGATCCTCCTGGACTGGAAGTACAAGTCCGAAGAGGATGCTCGGACGGCTCTGGCGGCGAAAAGAACCCCATTTATGGGGTCAGAGCTGGTCTTCACCAGCCCAGTCACCTGGCGTCATTACCACACGGCCCCAGCTCAGCAGGACTATATTCGTCCGGCTGGATGCTGTCTGGTGGAATGTCCCTCGTGCGGGGCTGGTATCGGCGTTTGGTGCTGGCAAGATAGCCTGACTCCGAACGGCAAGCGGCTCCCGATACACGAGGAGCGGTGGGCGGCAGCCGGCAAGTATAACGGGGTTGGATGGCACACATTCCGCCACACTTACCGGTCGTGGCTAGATGACAGCGGAGCGCCCATGGGAGTGCAACAGAAGCTGATGCGGCACGCCCAGATCTCAACAACGATGAATGTGTACGGAAACGCTTTGATGACGGCCAAGCGTGAGGCCAACAGCAAGGTGGTCAGGATGGCACTGAGGAGCGCATAGCCCTGCAAAGTGCCCTGCAACACACCAGAAACCCCTCGCCATTTTGAGAGGTGCTGTTATTTGGGGTTAATTGGGGTTGGCCTATCGGCTAAATGGTTGCGGGGGCTGGATTTGAACCAGCGACCTTTGGGTTATGAGCCCAACGAGCTACCGGGCTGCTCCACCCCGCAATACCAGTCTAGCAACTGGCCGAACGGGGGTCAAATGGTATCTTGGTCAGGCGGTTGGCGGCGGACGTCGCCCGCATCCGGTACACTGACGGAAATCCTGTAACGTCGGCGAGGAACCCCGCGGATGTCCCATCTTTATGTTGCCGTTCTAGCTGTCATTGTCGTTGTGCTGCTTTCTGTGGCGCTCTATCGCACATCCCAGGTGAAGACCAAGGCGGATTACCTGGTAGCCGGCCGCTCGCTGCCGGCCATCGTGCTGGTGTTGACGCTGCTGAGCTCATGGATTGGCGGCGGCTCGCTCTTTGGAGGGGCCGCAAACGCCTATCAGAACGGCTTTGCCGCGCTGTGGCAGCCGGCCGGGGGCTGGCTGGCGCTGCTGCTCATCTACTTCATCGCGCCCCGCGCGCGCAAATTCGCGCAGTTCACCCTGCCCGACCTGCTGGAGGTTCGCTATAACCAGACGGCGCGGGTGCTGGGCACGATTGCCATACTCTTCGCTTACGTGGGAATCGCCAGCTACCAGTTCACCGGCGGCGGCAACGTGCTGCACCTGATCTTTCCCGATACGCTGACGCCAGTGATGGGCACCTACATCATCGCCGCCTTCGTTATCTTCACCACGGCGCTGGCCGGCATGTCGTCGGTGGCCTACATGGATGTGGCCATCGGCTCAATGGTTACGACCATCTGCCTCATCGCCGCGCCCATGCTCTACTTCAAAGCGGGCGGCTGGGTTGGCCTGCATCATGCGCTTCCGCCGGAGTACTTCCAATTGCTTGGCAATTACCGCATGAGTCCAGATCACGTGCTTCAGCCAGTGGGCTTCGGCGTTATTCGCGGCCTGGAATTTCTGGTGCCCACCATGCTGCTCCTTTTGGGCAACCAGGTGATGTATCAGAAATTTTTCTCGGCCAAGACGCAGCGGGACGCGCGCCTCTCGGTGGTGGGTTGGTTTTTTGGCGCAATCCTGCTGGAGACGCTCATCGTTTGCATCGCCGTCTTTGGTACGGCTCTCTACCACTCGTCCGGCGAGCTAACCAAGCTACCTCACGAGATTATCCCCTACACGGCGCGCCATGGGTTGCCCGCATTGATGGGCGCACTACTGTTGGGCGCGGTCTTTGCTCAGGTGATGTCAGCTGCCTCCAACTACTTGTTTTCGCCGGCCACCAACCTGGTCAACGATGTCTTCTCTCGCTACATTTCGCCGGGAGCGTCGAACAAGCGCGTGCTGATCGTTTCGCGGCTGGCTGTGGTGCTGTTGGGCTGCTGGGCGCTTTACCAGTCGCTCCACGCCGAGAGCGTGATTCACACCATGTTGTGGGCCTACACCGTTTACGCCGCGTCGCTGACGCCGGTGGTGCTGGCGGCTTTCTTCTCCAAGCGGGTCACGGCCTGGGGCGCTGTGTCGGCCATCGGCGCGGGAACGCTGATTACCGTGGTATGGGACATTCAGGCGGTAAAGGACTGCTTTCCGCGCGTTGTGGCCGACCGCGACGCCATCTTCCTGGCGCTTCCTGTGGCCGTCGCTGCCATGATCGTGGTCAGCCTTTTCACGCCGAAGCCGACAGCGAAGCAACTGGCGCAGTTCGCGGATTAGGGCTACTCTGAAGAAAAATGCTTCCGGGGGCGGCAATCGGCCTTACACTGGCGGTGGAAATCCGTGAAGCCATGCCAGTTGCCCAACTGACCCTGGAGATTCGCATCGAGCACGCCCAGTCGCTCAAGGACCGGCGGCAGGTGGTGCGTTCGCTCAAGGACCAACTGAAGCAGGGATTCAACGTCTCGGTGGCCGAGCTGGACGAGGCGGTGACTTGGCAGTCGGCCACGCTCGGCGTGGTGGCGATTTCGCGCTCCCGCGACTACCTGCATGGACTCATCGAAGAGGTGGAGCGCGCCGCACGGCGCATGACCAACGAGCTGGGCGCGGAGCTGTCCGACACCTTCTGGGAGTACATCGAGAGCTGACGAATGAAATTTTGGATTCCGCTTTAGTCAGTTCGAGACGCGCGGCTTCACAGGCATAACTCGATCATTGCCTGCAAGGTTAGCCGGTTTCCTGCCCATTTCTCCTCTAATAGCCCCAAAATGAACAAAATTCAAGCTCTAATGTTTACTGATTTAACAATAGACAAAAGCACTAAGACGCTTATTTTGTTCGGGTTGACCTGGAACCACGCGCCCCAAAACCGCGATTTTAGGGGGTAGGGGGGTAGGGTCTGCAGGTACGGACCGGGCACATCCCTGACAGACTGGAAGGTGGTCAGTAGTCAGTAAGGCCACGCTCCACTGTTCATTCCGTCATTGTGCGCCCGGTAAGGGTATTTTTCGGCAAGAACGCATCTCAGGCGGCCTACGGCATGGGACGCTCGTTAATGATCATCCAGGATGTGCCGAACTTGTCGCGGAGCATTGCGAAGCGGAAGGCAAAGAAGGTTTCCGCCATGGGCATGAAGATCTCGCCGCCTTCCTTGAGCAGGGCATAAAGGCGCTCCGCTTCTTCATTGCTGTCTACACTCAGGGCAAGATAGACGCTGCGCATGGGCTGAAATTTGTCAGGCGGCCCGTCGCTGGCCATCAGGAGCGTATCGCCGATGATGATGCGGGCGTGGATGATGCCTTTTTCTAGTCCCGACGGGATGTTCTTCGGCTCGGGCATCTGGTCGAAGGTCTGCATCGTGACGATCTTTCCGCCCAGATGCTCTTCGTAGAAGTGGAGCGCCTCGGCGCAGTTGCCGCCGTAGTTGAGGTAGGTGGTCAGTTTCATGGTTTTCCTTTTCCTTTCGGGGAATGAATTGGGGAAGTGAAGGGCGAGAGAAACTCCGGAGTGGAAATCCCAGGCACAGAGATACGCTAAATATTTGACTTGCATTATTGCAATCTATTTCTGTTAAAAATATGCAATCTGCCGCAGGATAAGGCTTCATCGCGGACGCCTGGGATGAAGAAGATCGATATCAGCGAACTGGAACGGGCTGCGCGGTCTTAACTGACGCCGAATGCCGACCAGCCACCCGGAACTGAGAAAGACGAATCTACACCAGGCCTCAATGAGCGCGTTGGCCTGTTATCGCCAGTTGAAAGCGCAAGCTGCCAGCTCGGGGGATGGGTCAACCTTCGACGCTCGCAGGGAGGAGAGAAGCAGTCCTTGTGGAGTCCTGATCCATGTGACAATAATGGTTTGAGACGACTACGTGTTGATGGCGAGGAACCGCGATGATTTATATACCACAAAATGCGGCCCTGATCGTTATTGATGTTCAAAAAGGGTTTGACGACCCGCAGTGGGGCTCTCGCAACAATCCCGATGCCGAAAAGACAATCGCCGCCCTGCTGACGGCATGGCGCGAGACCGCGCGGCCCATATTTCACGTCCAGCATCTGTCAAGCACCGAAGGTTCTCCGCTGAATCCTCGAAACGCGGGCTGCGAAATCAAAGACATTGTTCGACCCCTCGAAGACGAGCAGATCATCCAGAAGCGAGTGAATAGCGCCTTCATCGGGACGGAATTAGAAGGGGCGCTGCGCCAACGGGGCATAGGAACCCTTGTCATTGTTGGACTAACTACTTCGCACTGTGTTTCGACTTCCGCACGAATGGCCGGTAATTTAGGCTTTGAGGTTTATCTACCAAACGATGCTATCGCTGCATTCGAGATAACGGGACCGGACGGAAAACGGTACTCGGCTCAAGAGATTCACAACATGTCACTCGCAACCCTGCACGGAGAGTTTGCGACGGTCGTTGATTCGAAAGCGCTGCTGGACTCTGTTCAAAGCCGATGACTCAAGGCAAGGTGGCATGGTCGCCATCCGGCTGAATCAGCATTCCTGTTCTCAACAAGCGCTAAATCGCCGGTTCACTCGGCGAGTTCCAAAATCCCGTTAAGGCCGAAATCCCGATGCACGGCATACTTGCGTATGGCAGGCTATTCGGAGGCTGCCCTGCCGCCTCCGCCCGCGTTTTGGCACATTGCCTGTGTCCCTCTGCTATCCTGAATGGTCTGCCCGGACGAGGAGGGGTCATGCCGGAACACAGAGCACGAAAGCACCATCAGGACCGGGTGGCGGAGACGCTGCGCGAGGAGATCGGCGTCCTTATTGAAGGCGAGTTGGTGGACCCGCGCATCAATCTCTGCTATGTGACCGAGGTGGCGTTGAATCCCGGCGGCAAGTCGGCGCGCGTTTATGTGGCTGTAGACAGTGCGATAAAGGACATTGAGAAGGCCGAGGAAGAGACTGTAGCCGGCCTGGAAGCTGCCAAGGGCTACATTCGCGCGGAGCTAAAGGAGCGGATGGGCGTGCGCCACGTGCCCGAGCTGAGCTTTCTTGCCGACCGTTCTGGGCGATTCCAGGCGCGCATTGACGAGCTGATGGGCCGGCAACGGAAACGGCAGAAAGCGGCAGCGCAGCAAACGGCTGCCGAGCTGACGCCCGCAGCGGACGAAAAGATACAGGCGGGGTAGGCGCAGATGGATCACTCCAAACGCAGTCAGGCTTTCCGTCCGAAGAGAGCCGTGCCCGGCCCCCCACGGGCGGAGGCGCACTCTGACCGGATGGACGCGATTCTGGAGGTTTTGCGCAAGGGCAAACGGTTCCTGGTTTGCTCTCACGCACGGCCGGACGGCGATGCCGTCGGCTCGATGCTGGCCATGGGGATGTTCATCGAGCAGATGGGCAAGCACGCCGATCTGGTGATGGCGGACCGGATTCCGAACATCTATTGCGGGCTGCCGGGCGTGGAAGGGATTCGCGTGGCGCAGATCGTTGACGGTCCCTATGATGCCGTGATTCTGCTGGAATGTGACGGGCTGGACCGCACCGGTGTGGCGGGCCTGGAACCGTTTTTCCAAATCAATATCGATCACCATGCCAGTGGCCACGAGTACGCCAACCTGAACTGGATTGACCGCGATGCCTCGAGCGTGGGCGAGATGGTGCACCGGCTGGTGAAGGCCGCAGGGGCCAGGATTACGCCTGAGATGGCCCATTGCCTTTACACCACGATACTGACCGACACGGGCGGCTTCTGCTACGGCGCAATGCAGGCCGCAACATTTGGGCTGGCTCAGGAACTGGTGCTGGCAGGGGCTGACCCTGTTCGGATCGCGCAGGATGTGTATTTTTCCACACCGGCCTCGAAGCTGCTGCTGCTGGGCGCGGCCCTGACCAATCTGAATCGTGAAGGACCGCTGGCGTGGCTGTGGGTGACTCACAAGGACGTGTTGCGCGCCTGCGCCAACGACGAGGACTGTGAAGGCATTGTGAACTTTGGACTGTGCGTGTCGGGAGTGGAAGCCGCGGCATTTTTGCGCGAGCTGCCGGAGCGGCGCATCCGGATTGGCCTGCGCAGCAAGGGCCAGGTGAATGTGGCCGCCATTGCCGAGCGGCTGGGTGGCGGAGGCCATGAAAGCGCCGCAGGCTGCACGCTCGCAGGGCCGATGGAGCGTGCGCTGGAGGAAATTCTGGCCGAATTGCGCCCCAGCGTGGCCGCCTTGGCCGGAGAAGAAAGCTGATGGACTCGGTGCGAATCCGCCCGAATCTGTTAGCCTTGTCCCTGTTGACGCGCAGCACGATTTCCGCGTTTCCCTGGAGCGCGGACTCTAACCGGGACCGGTCGGCCCCCCCCCAGACGCCATGACCGACGCCCGATTTGCATGACTGTGTGAACGCCCCACCGGAGAAGCGCTGGAAGTGGAGATTATTCAGGAACCATCTGCGCAGGACTCGCCCCAAGGCTGGCGTCCGCGGCTGCCACGTTGGGGCACGATCAGAGAGGCGTCCGTCTTTCTTGGATTTGCCCTCTTTTTTCTGGTTTATGGGCAGGTTCCGCTGGTGGGTGGGGACGGGCTGGGCCTGGTGGGAGCCGACGAGCCTCGCTACGCGCAGATAGCCCACGAGATGCTGGTGCGGTTTGACTCGGCGCACACCATCAAGAGCCGGCTGAGCGCCTGCGTCACTCCTTATCTTTACGGCCGTCCCTGGCTGGAGAAACCAGCTCTTTATTACTGGCGGGCGATGTTTGTCTTCCAGGACTTCGGCGTACACGACTGGGCTGCGCGGCTGCCTTCGGCCACCTTCGCCTTCATCATGGTGGCGCTCATCTATCTGCATATGCGGCGATTCCGCCCTGGCGGCCACCTGGACGCGGCGCTTATCACAGTGGCCTGCGCAGGCATTATCGGCTTCGCGCGCGGCGCATCGACCGATATGCAGATGGCGGCTCCGCTGGCAATCGGGCTGCTGGGCTGGTACGCGTGGTACGAGACCGACTCCAAGTTCTGGCTCTTCGACATTTACTTTTTTACAGGCGTGGCCACGCTGGCGAAAGGGCCGGTGGCGCCTTTTCTGGCTATTACGATTGTGGCCGCATTCGCATTTCTGCGCCGCGAGTGGTCGGTGCTGCGGCGCTCGTTCTGGTGGCCGGGCGTGCTGCTCTACTTTGCCATGGTGCTGCCCTGGTTCATCGCCGTGCAGCATCAGAATCCGACATTCTTCCGCGAGTTCTTTCTGGAACACAACCTGGAGCGCTTCGCCCGCGATCGCTTCCAGCACCAGCAGCCCATCTGGTATTACCTGGTGGTGGTGGTGCTGGCGGTGATGCCATGGACGGTAATCGCGGTGCGGGCGCTCATCGACGGCATCGCAACCTCGGTGCGTGAGTGGCGAACGCGCCACTTCAGCCGCTGCCAGCCGTGCAATGGCCAGCCCGGCGATGCTTTTCCGGAGTTTCTCGTCATATGGGCGCTGATTCCCATCGTATTTTTCTCCTTTTCGCAATCCAAGCTGCCCGGCTACATTCTGCCCTCGATTCCGCCCATCACGATTCTTACCGGGGACTATCTCTTCCGCCGCCGGCAGTTGGGACTGAACCGCTGGGTGCTCCTCGGTCACGCGGGACTTTGCGGCGTGATGACGCTGTTCGCGTTTCTTCTGCCATGGTTTGTGGCTCACGGACGGGAGATGCCGCCCGTGCACGCGCTGGTAGTGGCCGTGCTGGCCTCCTGCGGCGCGGCATTGCTGATCCTGGTGGTGGTGAAGGGCTTCGGCGTGGCGCGGTTGCGCCTGGTGACGACCGGCGTGGTGATGGTGCTGGTGCTGTTTCTCTATGGGGTTGGCCCGTTCTTCGGCATTCCCGCCATTAGACAGACCAAGAAAGTGATTCACCTGCTGGATGACGCCTACTCTGCGCGGCCGCTGGCCGAGCGGCTGGCGGGCTTCGCACCGGCTGACGAAACGGTGGCGGTATTTCTCGTTCGCCCGCAGACTGAGTATGGGCTCTCGTTTTATCGCAATCGCGAGGTGGTCAACTACAAGGAGAGCGGCGTGCCGGACGAGCAGCACTTGCTGGTGGCGAGGGTGACGGGGCGCGGGGGAGTGGACCTGCATACGCAGGCGGCGCTGGAAGAGTACCTCGAAGGCCGGCCCTATGAGCAGCTTTTCAGTTGGCCGGAGCAGGGGCTGGTGGTGTACATGGTGGGCAGCCGGTAAACTGTCAGTTATCAGTGAACAGTTAACAATGAACAGCCAGTAACCTTTAGCTATCAGTTTTTGCCAGAGGAGAACCATGGCATCGGTCGCGCCTATCGAGATACTCGACCTGCGGCACTTTGCGGCGCCGGTGCTGCGGCCCGTGCTGGAGGCGGAGAGCGAGGTATGGAGCCAGCGCCTGCACTGGGACTACCGCGTTTCGGCCAACCTTCTGATGCAGTATCTCGACAACCGTATGCTACCCGGCTACGCAGCCGTGGAGGCAGGGCAGGTGACCGGCTTTACGTTTTGCGTCTACGAAGAGACCAAGGCGATCGTCGGCGATCTGTTTGCCTTGCCTGGCTCGCGCGCCGAGGAAAGCGCGGGTCTCGAAGCTCAGGCTGGTGAGATTCCGGCTCACGAACTCACAGCTCATGAAATCGAGGAGATGCTGCTTCGCCACCTGCTCGAACTGCTGCTCAATTCGCCGCATGTGGACCGCGTGGAATCGCAACTGCTGCTGCACCCCTCGGGCTCCCACGCCGGCGTGTTTCTGGAAGCGGGCTTTGAGGTTCACCGGCGGCTTTTCATGGTGCGGCCGCTGGAAGGCTTCTTTGCGGGGCCGAACGTGAAATTACCCGCCGGACTGGAACTGCGTCCCTGGGGCGAAGAGGACCTGCCTGCCGCCGCGAGGCTGATTGCAGCGGCTTACCGCGACCATCCCGACGGCGTGGTCAACGACCAGTACCGCTCGACTCACGGCTCACTGCGCTTCCTCAACAACATCGTCCGCTACGCCGGCTGCGGCGTATTCGCCGCGCAGGTTTCGCACGCTATCGTGGATCACGCGAGCCGGGAGATGGTGGGGCTGGTGCTGGCTTCAAGGGTGAGCCCGCAGAGCGGCCACATCACGCAGATCTGCGTTCATCCTGATTTTCGCCGCCGCGGCCTGGCCCGCATGCTGCTCACGCTGGCCGCCTCCTGCTTTCTGCGCCAGGGCGTAAGCGAGATCTCGCTCACGGTCACAGAAGCGAACAGCGAGGCCATCGACCTCTACCTCGCCGAAGGGTACGACTGCACACACAAGTTCGATGCCGCCGTGTGGCAGCGGGGAAGTGTGGCTTGAACACACTGCTGGCCAAGGGCTGAAACCGCACCCTTCCAAAACATAGATACATTCGGTGGATCCTGAGCCGCAGGCTTACCGCGCGATAAGAAACATTATCCAACTGAGTGCGATGGCCGAGGCCACGAAGAGCACAAAGCAGTAGATTCCGTAGCGGATCATATCCCGGGGCTTTTCGCGCTGGGTGATGCCGAAGACGATGGATGCGAAGAAAGCAAAGAGGACAACCGCCGCAAAGTGAGTCACGACTTCCTCCCGGTGCGAAGATTGTGCGCATCCACGGCGGCAATCACGTTGAGCAGTCCGGCCACCACGATGAAGCGCGTGCCATAGTCGGCAGTTGTCACCATCACCTGGTCCGCCCCCCAGCCCGCAATGCGGCTGACGAAGTACAGCAGGCCGTTGCCCAGGTCGCCGGCCAGTCCGAGGATGTCCAGAATGTCGTGCGCGCCCGCGTAAAGCTTGCCTTGCATGGCGATGCCCAGGGCAAACATGGCCAGGATCGAAGCAGCGAGCAGCGCTCCGCGGCCCCATTTGCGCAGCAGAAAATGTCCGCCGCCGGGTACCAGCCAGCCGACGATCAAAGGAAGGTAGACAAAACCCTGTTGCGATGCCGGCTGCGAAGCGGATTTCGGGCTGGGCTGCGCATCGGACCCCGAAGCGGCGTTCTTGTTTTCTTCAGTTGCCATTCCTTTTTGACTATACCGCACCGGACCATGGGCCAGCGCCGCGGCAGACGCCCGATCAGTTTCCGGTAGGAATGATTCCGGCATTCTCGACCATCAGGATCACGGTTCGCCGGGGAGCGCGCGTGCGGTGCACCACTGTTTTTGGAACTACAAAGCCCTGCCCTGGCTCAAGCTCCACAACCCGGCCCTCAAGATCAATCAGCAGCTTGCCTTCAATGACGTAGAAGAACTCGTCATCCTCATCGTGCTTATGCCAGTGGTACTCGCCTTCGATTACGGCCATGCGGACGACCGATTCGTTCACTTTGCAGAGCGTTTGATTGAACCACCTGTACTCGCAGGCATCCGCAAGGGCCTTGACGCCAATAACCTCCATTGGCCCGTGCAGGATGTTGAGGCGGGTTTCATAGGGAAAGGCTGTCGCTTCTGTCATGGCAATACTCCTGCGCGCAGCATATCGCTGCCGCAAATCCCTCGCAAGCACTACCCTTGGAACTACCACTGTTCAAAAGTTCCGTTTGCCCGGGCGCAGCCCTGTCCGGTCCCGCGGTGATACATCTCATTGAGCCAGGCCGTGATGATCGACGCTGATGACGCGGGTGATCTTCCATACGCCGTCTTTCAACTGCCATATATGAATGAATTTTGCCTCTCCTGGCGTATCAGGCTGCTGGCTCGGATGGTAAAAGCGATGAACGCCGATCTCGACAGCGCCGTAGCCGTGGATCGGATACACCTCCAGAGTCCCCGGAACCAACTCGCGGCGCACCTTGCCGCAGATGTTGTTCTTTACGCCGTCGATTGTCTTCTGCTTGCCAACCGCCAAGCCGCCTTGATCGTGATAGAACTCAAGATCATCGGCCAAATACGAGCCGAACTTTTCCAGATCGCACCGGTTGTAGGCGTCGAAGAGCGCGGCATCCAGCGCCGTGATGGTCGAAACCAGATCGTCGCTGGCCTTTGCGCCTGGATTGTCCTGGGCACTCGCCAGAAATGCCGGAGCAGCGAGGATAGGCACGAGCAAAAGAATCATGCGGAGAAGGGGAAGCTTGTTCATCGGATGGTCACACTCCTGAAGGATTTCGATCCATTCGGAAGTACGGCATCGAGTATGTGCCGGCTCCATGCAAGATCGACAAAACGCACCCGCAGCCGTGGACGTTTCCGGAGCCTGACCGCTATATCCGCACCAGCTCGCGTTGAATCTTTCCGGTGACCCAGGCTTTGCCGGGAGCGGTGAGCATGTTGATCTCGCTGCGCACGCCGAACTCCGGCAGGTAGATGCCCGGCTCCACAGAGAAACAGGTGCGGGGCAGCAGGCGGCGTTCGTCGTGGGTTTCCAGATTGTCCAAGTGCGCGCCCGCGCCGTGCAACTCCTGGCCGATGTTGTGGCCGGTGCGATGGGTGAAGAACTCGCCGAAGCCGGCCGCGCGAATGACGGCGCGAGCCGCGTCGTCAGCCTCGAATCCGCAGATCGCGCGGTTCTCGGCAAAAGCGCTCTCGACTGCTTGGATGGCCGCGTCACGCGCGTTCACGACCGTCTTGAAGACCAGCTGCTCGCGTTCGGTGGGCTCGCGCCCCACCACTCCGGTCCAGGTGATGTCGTAGAAGATGGTGGCGGGCTTGTTGGGCCGCGCCCAGATGTCGATGAGCAGAAAGTCGCCTTCTTTGATGGGCGCGGAACGCTGGGCGGTGGGTTCATAGTGGGAGTCGGAGCAATTGGCGTTGACGCTGACGTTGGGGCCGTCGTCCCAAATGAGCCCCTCGCGGCGCATGGCCTCGCTGAGCCACTGCATGTGCTCGAATTCGGAGTACGCGCCCGCTTTTCCGGAACCGGGCCGCAAGCGGTTGCTGATCTGCTTCCAGCCCTCGGCCAGAATGACATCGATGGCCCGCTGCGCCGTAACGTGGCTGGCGACTTGCTCGTCGCTCAGAGTGGCTTCAAACTGGCTGACAAGATCGGCGGAGCTGACGATCTGCTTGCCCAGCCCGCGCAGAAACTCGACTGTGCCCGCATCGACCATGGAGACATACATGATGGCGTTGTTGGGCGAGTACTGCATGGCCAGCGTGCGCGCTCCGGCCAGCATCGCTTCCAAGCCGCTGGCGAGCTCTTGCCAGCTTGAATACATCGCTTTGGTTCCGGGCAGCGCGTCCAGCCGCGCCTGTTCGATGCGGTGCACCAGCTTGCGCGGCTCCCCCGCGGCAGGCACAAAGTAGTACCAGCGCCGCGTGACGTGCGCCTTTTGGTCCAGACCCAGGATGCGCCCGGCGATGGGGTCGCGGTGATGGTAGTCGTAAAACAGCCAGCCGTCATGGCCAGCCTCGCGTATGGCTGCCTGAATCGCTTGAATGTTCATACCCGCCATGATACGCGCACAGGGCTGGCCTCTTGAAGGGGGGTATCGGCCAGCCAGATTAAACCAGACTTGACGATGGAAGGTTGGCCGGCGGGGAGGCGTCTGAGTTTGCTTCGGAACGTGACAAATTACCCGGCAAAGACTCAGTTTGATATGCGCGCGATTTTGGTCCTCAAACAGGTTCGGAGAGGATAGCGAGCGGAGGCGGCAGATGGTATAGTGCCCGTATACCGGAAAGTAAAATGAAAATTCCAGGCGGGATGCCGAGGAGTAAAAGGTGCGGGACCTTATCTCTGGCGAAGACGCAATCGACTTCAAGGTCCTTGTGGATAACAGCGTCGATGTCATCTGCTGCTCCGGCCTGGATCGGGTGGCCCGGTATATCTCTCCCTCCTGCTTCAAGCTCTTTGGCTGGACGCCGGAGGAGTTGATAGGCAAAGGGCCCGAGGTCTATATCCTGGCAGAAGATTTGCGTGTTCTTGATGATGCCGGTGTCAGAATTGTCGCCGCGGAAGATCAAATCGACGTCTCGACCTTCCGAATACAAAGGAAGGATGGGTCTATAGCGTGGGTAGAGGCGACCGTCCGCCTGGTGCATGATTCCGTCACCGGGGATCCCAAAGAACACGTCATCATCATGCGCGACATTACGGAGCGCAAAGGGCTGGAAGAAAAACTCTCGGCATTGGCGCACACCGACGGCCTGACAGGACTTTTGAATCGCCGCTCCTTTGACCAAGCGCTGGCGCGGGAGTGGAAGCGCGCCGTACGCCATGGTTCACAAATTTCCTTGTTGTTTCTCGATCTTGATCATTTCAAGCGGTTCAATGACCGGTACGGACACCAGGCGGGAGATGACTGCCTGCGCGCGGTCGCCGAGGCCGTGAGCGACGCCGTGCGTGCCACGGATCGCGTTGCCCGCTATGGCGGAGAGGAAATCAGCGTCATTCTTCCTTCTACCTCTGCCGCCGGCGCAGTTGAAGTAGCCGAAAAAGTGCGGTCTGTCGTCGAGGCTTTGCGGCTGAGCCATGAGGGCAATCCGGAAGGCCGAGGGTGGGTTACGGTGAGTGTGGGTGTAGCTACCGCTGTTGCGCGACGAGGCGAGACTGTGGAAGGAATGCCGGAGTCGTTGCTTGAGGCGGCCGACAGCGCGATGTACAGAGCAAAGAATGAAGGACGAAATCGCGTGGTGACGGCTGCGGCGATTGTTCCGGCAACGGGCTGATTGGCGGCAATTTTTGCGGCACACAGCGGCGACCCGATAGCTCCCTTGGGTGGTGATACGATTACCTTCCTGTCCCCCCCACGGTCATCTTGTCCAGCTTGATCGTCGGCATGCCGACGCCGACGGGGACGGATTGGCCGTCTTTGCCGCAGGTGCCGATGCCTTCGTCGAGCTTGAGGTCGTGGCCAACCATGGAGACGTGCTTCAGCGCCTCAGGGCCGTTGCCGATCAGCGTGGCGTCGCGCACCGGGGCGGTAATTTTGCCGTCTTCGATGAGGTAGGCTTCAGAGGCCGAAAAGACGAACTTGCCGTTGGTAATATCCACCTGGCCGCCGCCGAAGTTGACCGCGTATAGGCCGCGCTTGACGCTGCGCAGAATGTCTTCGGGCGCGTCGTCGCCGGCCAGCATATAGGTGTTGGTCATGCGCGGCATGGGGATGGACTGATAGTTTTCGCGGCGGCCGGAGCCGGTGCTGACCGCGCCCATCAGACGCGCCGAAAGCTTGTCGCTGAGGTAGCCGCGCAGGATTCCGCCTTCGATGAGAACAGTCTCCTGGGTCGCCGTGCCTTCGTCGTCCACGTTGAGTGAGCCGCGGCGGCCAGCGAGGATGCCGTTGTCTACCACGGTGACTTTGGAACTGGCGACCGGCTGGCCGATCAGCCCGCTGAAGGCTGAAGTCTTTTTGCGGTTGAAGTCGGCTTCGAGTCCGTGGCCCACGGCTTCGTGGAGCAGAATTCCAGGCCATCCGGGACCGAGCACGACTTCCATCTCGCCGGCGGGAGCGGCCACGGCGCCGAGCTGCAAAATAGCCCCGCGCGCTGCCTCGCGGGCCAGGCTCTCTGGGCTTTTACTTCCTGTGTATTGTTCAATCCCGGCACGCCCGCCGCCGCCCGCCGAGCCTTTGGTGGTGTTCGCATCTTCTTTGGCGATGACGAAGACATTGAGCCGGCAGAGGGGCTGGGTATCGCTGGCGAGTGCGCCGTCAGATGCTGCAATCAGGATGCGGCGCAGCTCCTCGGAGTAGCTGGCGCGGACCTGCACGATGCGCGGGTCATAGGCGCGGGCGGCTCGGTCGGCGCGCAGAATCAGTTCGAGGCGCGCGGCCAGGTCCAGGTCGTAACCGCCCAGCGGAACAGGGTAAAGATCAGCGGCGGATGGCTCTGTGAAGCCCTGCACGGGCTGTTTCGCGGGTCCCGAGGCGATCAGCGCGGCGGTGCGCGCGGCATGGAGCAGGCGCTCGGGGCTGAGGTTGTCAGTGTAAGCGTAGCCGGTGCGCTCGCCGCTGAGTACGCGAATGCCGCAGCCGGCGCTGACGCCCTGCGAGGCGGATTTAACAATCTGCTCATCGACGCCCAGCGCGGTGGCCGTCATCGACTCGAAGTAGAGGTCGGCATAGTCGCCACCAGCGCTGAGCGCCTCGCCCAAGCAGCGCTCCAGGAGCCGCTCGGTGATGGCAAACTTGTCAAAAAAGTAGCGTTGATGACTCGGGGGTGGGGAAGCTGCAGTTATGCTCATCGTATCTCTCAGTTTACGCCCTTGCCGGTTGCGGATGGGGGCGTTCCTGTTTTGATTCCAGCCCTACCGCTGGAGCCGCCTTCGTGGTACATTTTTTCCATGAAGAGAATTTTTGCCGCCGTATTGCTGTTGATGGTGTTTGCCGGCCCGGCGTTCGCCTCGCAACATCCTCCACTCCATCATTCCGGCCACCCCTCCCACCGCCATCATCACCACCACCATCACCACGCATAGAGCGGACCCTGCTCCCAACGCGGCGCCGCGGCCTGATGAATGGACGCGGTTTTATACCCGCAGGCGAACATGGTAAGGTGTGAGCTATGACAGACTTGGACAACCTCCGTTATCCGATTGGCCGCTTCAATCTGCCGGCCAGCAGCCTGGCGGGCATTCGCGCGGCGCACATTGAAACGTTGCGCCTGCTGCCCGAGCGGCTGCGGGCCGCTGTCGCTGGATTGAATGAGGCTCAGCTCGATACGCCCTACCGCGAGGGCGGCTGGACCGTGCGGCAGGTGGTGCATCACGTGGGCGATAGCCACGCCAACGCGTACATCCGCTTCAAGCTGGCCTTGACCGAAGATTGGCCCAACATCAAGCCCTACGACGAGGCTGCCTGGGAAAGGCTGCCCGACAGCCGCGCGCTGCCCGTCGAAGTCTCGCTGGCATTTGTCGAGGCGCTGCATGGCAACTGGGTTGCGCTGCTGGAGAAGCTCACCGACGAGGATTTCCGCAAGGGCTACACCCATCCAGAGCGTGGCCGGCAGAACCTGGCAGATGCATTGGCAATGTACGAATGGCACTCGCGCCACCACACCGCGCATATTACCAATCTGCGCGCGCGCATGGCCTGGTAGAAGCCCGTGCCCGCCGTCGCCGAGGCTGCATCTGCTGAACGGCTGACCCGGCAAATCGAAACATATCTCGCCGACCACCCCGCAGCCGCGCTGCTGGAAGATGGCCGTGTGCTGTTCGACATGCGCTCCGCTCGCTACGCGGTGAGCGAACAGCATGGACGCTGCCTGCTGCAACTGTGGAGTGAAGAGCGCAACCTGATGCGCACCGTGGCCGGGGTTGAGGAGCGCGCGCAATGCCTGCGGCTGGCCACACGCCGCATGGGCGCGGCCAGGCCGCAGACGCTGGAACTGGTTCCCACCAGCGACCGCCGCACGCCCACGGCGCGCGAGGCCACTCGCCGCAACTATCAACGATTATTGGAACGCGTGCTGACCCGCCATTTCATCGGGGCAAAGGTGGACGGGCTCCGCTCGGCGATGGACCTGGAGCACAGTTTTGGGCCGGCTTATGTGCGCGGACGGCTGCTGCGCGGGACAGCAGCAGAGGCGGTAATCGGCGTCAGCGAGGCGGAGTCGGGATCAATCGTGGACGGCGTGCTGACACTGGGAATTCTCTGGCTGGACCACTGCCGCCAGCACGGCGACGGGCGCCGGCACTTTGGCGGGCTCAAAGTGATTGTGCCAGCCGGCGCCTGGCGAACGACGGCCGAGCGTATGGCCTGGCTGAATCATGCAGCCGCTGATTTTCAGCTTTTCACGCTCGATGAGCGCAGCGAAGAGCTTAGCGCGGTGGACTTTCGCGACACCGGAAATCTGGAGTCGCGGCTGGTGCACACTTTTTCCGCCGAGGCGGCCATCGAGCGCTGCCGGGCCGGAATTGATAAGCTGCTTTCCCTGGTCCCGCCGGCGGCGAAGGTGCGCGTCGAACTGCGGCCGGGCTCGGCGACCGAAGTGGGATTGCTGCTGCACGGGCTGGAATTTGCGCGGGTGCGGCAAGGCTTTGCCGCCAACACCTTCGCCCGCGAGGACGAGATCAGCTTTGGCGCGGGAGCCAACGAAACGCCCCTCACGACGGAGAACGAGCCGCTCTGCCGCGATCTGTTTTCACGGCTTTTTTAAGCCGCCACAGCGACGGCACGCATACCGACCCGCTCTTCCGCTTGCAATCGGAGCGCTGGTTGGAGGCGAGGCTGCGCAGTGAAATTGTCGAGCTGCTGCCGGGTTTGCGCGGCGATCTGATCTACTCGCAGGTTCCCGCGCTCTCGGCCGGCGACCGCGGGCTGCTGGACCTGCTGACGCTGGACCGCAACGGGCGACTGGCGGTGATCGAGCTGAAGGCCGAAGAAGACCTGCACCTGCCTTTGCAGGCGCTGGACTATTGGATTCGCGTGCGCGGGCTCAACAACGACCGGCAGCCTGCGGCGGGCAACGAGGGCGGCAGGCCGCTGACGGCATTCGAGCGCCAGGGCTACTTTGCCGGCGCGGAGGTTTCGCAGCTCGAGCCGCGGCTGTTGCTGGCTGCGCCGGCATTGCGCATTCATCCTGCCAACGAGCCGGTGCTGCACTACTTTTCGCCGCAGGTGGAGTGGGAGCTGATCGCGCTCACCGAACATTGGCGGCGGGAACTGAAGGTGGTCTTCCGCAAGCGGAGCAGCGACAAGCGGAGCTAGGACTTTACGCCAGTTCGATTCCGGCTGTGCGAGCCGAAAGATTTCTCTTGACATTATAAAACTATTAGTCATATATCTATTAGCACTATGGCGAAACGTACGAGTTCAAGCATGGAAGTGCTTCTCGGGCTGTTGACAGTCGAGCCTATGTCGGGTTACGACCTGGGGCAGACAATCCGGACATCGGTCGGTTTTTTCTGGAACGAGAGCTACGGGCAGATCTATCCCAACCTGAAGAGGCTGGCGGCCGAAGGGCTTGTCACGTCAAAAGCAGAGCGGCAAAAAGGCAAGCCGGAGCGGCATATCTACTCCATCACGAAAAAGGGACGGGAGCGCCTGGCGGCGTGGCTGGCGGTCAATCCGCAGCCGGAGACTGCGCGCAACGAATTGCTGTTGAAGCTGTTTTTTGGCGCGCAGGTTTCCCCGGGGATTTCGATTGAACACGTGGAGCGCATGGTGAAGAACGAGAGTGCGTTTCTTAACGAAATCCGACGGGTAGAGCGAGAAATCAGCAAGAACAGGCAATATCCCGATGCGCCCTACTGGAAGATGGCGGCGCGCTTCGGACAGTTGGAATTGGAGGCGCATCTGCGCTGGGCGAAAGAAACATTGGCGGAACTTCACCTGATCGCCAAAAGGCAGCAGAGCTACACGAAAAATCGAGAGGGGAACAGTCATGCAGGCAAATAACGTACCGGCCGCATCGAATAGAGAGATGCGGGAAAGACCGGCGCAGATTGCGTCGTGGGCACATCTTGTGGGCTTCCTGCTGATCGGGGCCGGCGTGGTTGCTTTGGGTTTTCTTGCGCAACACGCACCTTCCGGAGGCGGCGGAGCAGCGCCCAGCCAGCTTGCCAGCCACAGCAAAGCCATTCCTATTTACCTGACCGCAATCTTCATGGATTGGGCGCTTCTTTATTACTGCTGGGGTGGTGTGCATCACCGTGGCGGCACAGTAAGCACTCTATCGGGCGGACGATGGACCTCGTGGAAAGACGTATTGATAGACTTGGGAATAGCATTGCCGTTCTGGGTTTTGTGGGAAGGTGCGGCGTACGGCGCTCACTGGTTGCTCGCCGGAGCGGCAGGGCCAGGCGGAGCCAAAACCGTCGATAGCCTGTTGCCGCGGAGCCTGCTGGAAATTCTGATCTGGATTGCGACTTCGATCACTGCGGGCGTTTGTGAGGAGATGGCATTTCGCGGCTATCTGCAGCGCCAGCTTCATGCTTTGAGCGGAAACATCGCTGTGGCCGTGTTAGCCCAAGGATTGGTCTTTGGCCTCTTTCACAGTTATCAAGGCTGGAAGAACGTAGTTGTCATCAGTGTGCTTGGAGTCTTGTTTGGAGCGCTGGCCGCGTGGCGCGGGAATCTACGCGCGAACATCATGGTCCATGCATGGGCTGACACGTGGGAGGGCTGGCTCAAGTTCGTGGTCTGGAGGTAGGCAGGCTGGGCACACCCAGTCGTGGTGGCGCGGATTCGACGGGCAATCCAGATGCTCCGACTATTTCCGTCACACACCATCAAGCCAATTCGATTCCTGCGATCTCGGCTTCGAGGCCGCCGTACTCGGGATGCTGGTTTTCGCGGATGCGATAGGCGAGGTCGATGAGGCTTCCCTGGGTGAGGCCGAGCGCGGCGGCGCGGGCGGCCTGGTCCCAGCCGATGGCGCGCAACGCGCCGCTTGCGCCGGGCCGTGGCGGCGGCTGAACGGAACCCTGCGCCAATTCCAAACGCAAGTGACGCTCTTTCATCACACGCGGTGGGCTGAGCAGGCGCGCTCTGCGGGCGACGAAAACCGGCTCGGGATTACCGTGGCCGAATGGCTCGAGCTTGCGCAGCCAGCCGACAAGCACAGGCGTGATGCGGTCCAGCGGCAGCTCGGCGTGGATGCGGAGCAACTGCTCAGGCTCGCGGGCGGCCAGGTGCTCGTCGGCGTAGAGGCGAAGGCGGCGCTTCAGTTCGGGCAGGGAAGCGGCGGGCAGGGCAAAGCCGACGGCGAAGGCGTGGCCGCCGAAGCGGGTGAAGAGATCGGCGCAGCTCTCGATGGCGTTGAGCAACTGGAAGCCGTCAACAGAGCGGCCGGAGCCGTAAGCGATGCCGTCCTCGACGCTGACTACGAGGGCCGGTTTGGCGGTGCGCTCGACAACGCGCGAGGCGAGTATACCGATGACGCCGCGGTGCCATCCATCGCCGTCGATGACCAGCAGGCGGTCTGCGGCCAATTCTGCTCCTGACGCGGAATCGTCACAGAGCATGGCTTCGATGGCGGTGAGGGCAGTAGCTTCAGTCTCGCGGCGCTCGCGATTGAGGCGTTCCAGCTTGGCGGCCAACTCGGCTGCGCGGACCGCGTCGTGGGTGGTGAAAAGCTCGACCACCTCGGAAGCAACGTCCATGCGTCCGGCGGCGTTGATGCGCGGAGCAAGACGGAAGGCTACATCGAATGCGGAGATTGGCTTGGCGGCCGGGTCAAGGGCCGCGGCTGCGAAGAGAGCGCGCAAGCCTGCTCCCGCGGGGCGGCGCAATTCGCGCAATCCCAAAGCCGCGATGACGCGATTCTCGCCTTTCAACGGCACGGCGTCGGCAATGGTCGCGATAGCCGCCATTTTGAGAAAACTGGGCACGGTTTTTTCGCGAGCGCGGGCAGGGTCGCGACGCTCGAGAATCGCCTGCGCCAGCTTCATTGCAATGGCCGCGCCGCAGAGGAATTTTTCCGGATAAGCGCAGGCGGGCTGGTTGGGGTTGAGAATGGCGAGCGCCGGAGGCACGTTATCGCCAGCTTCCAGCAAATGATGGTCGGTGATGATGAGGTCCAGGCCCAGGCGGCGGGCGGTTTCGGCCTCGGCAAAGGCTCTCATGCCGGTGTCTACCGTGATGACGAGCCGAGCGCCTTCGGCATAAGCAGCTTCGAGCACGCTCGATTGCAGGCCGTAGCCCTCGAGCAGCCGGTGGGGCACATGGAATCGCGCGATTCCGCCGAGCATCTCGATGGCCGTCTTGAGCAGGACGACGGCGGTGGTGCCGTCCACGTCGTAGTCGCCGTAAAGCAAGACAGGCTCGCGGGCGGCGATGGCGCGCTCCAGCCGAGCGACAGCGAGGTCCATGCCCAGCATGAGGAAGGGATCGTGAAGCTGGGTAATCTCTGGATTGAGGAAGGCGAAGGCTTCAGAAGGCTGAGTGATGCCGCGGGCCACCAGCAACTCGGCCAGCACTTGCGGAAGGCGAGCGGATTTGGCCAGCGCGACAGCCTCGTCCGGATGCGATTCGGTGAAGGTCCAGCGCTGGCGAAGGAGCTTTCGCGGCGAAACTTGCCTCGGAAGCTGCCTGTTGACTTCAACGCCCAGCGCGCCCACCGCGGCTACTCGTCCTCGTCTTCGTGATCGTGCTCGTGGTCGCCGATGACGATTTCCTGAAAGGTTTCGATGTCTTCGAGAAGCGCCTGGAAGCGCTCATACCATTCTGTAGTGGTCTCGTGCAGGAAGACCAGGCCCTGATAGACGAAGCCCAGTTGGATGTAGCCGAGATTTCCGGCATACTTGCGCAGCCATTGCGCCTCGACCAGTTCGGTGGCTTCTTCGTCGGGGAAGTTCATCTCGCCGGCTTCCTCGATCAGCGCGTCCAATTCCTCGGCTTCGAGCGTCATTTCGCTGAAGGTGACGAAGGGAGCGCCAACGAGCTTGGCCATCTCGACAAAGTCTTTCCATGCGTCGGGGTTTTCCTGGCCCTCCCACACAATGGAGGGGATATCCTCGGTGACGTAACCGGGCAGGCGTTTGAGTCCGTGGCCTTCGATAAAGGCCACCATGTCGTCTTTCAGCGGGAGGAGGTTGTCTGTGCTCATAGTCAATATCCATTTTCGCAGACGCGAGCCGGGCGGGCGCTGAGTGAGCCATGAAAACTTCGCCGCGGAGAAGATCGACACGTTAATCTGGAGGCGTACCGGGAATCAGGAGGAGCCTAGCTTGCCCGCATTTGAGCGCCACGTATTTGTCTGTCACAACGCACGGCCCGAGGGTGCGCCGCGGCCATCCTGCACACGCGACGGCAAGAGCGATCTTCATGCCGAACTGCAAAGACTGGCCAAGGCGGCCGGGCTGGACGCGCGAGTGCGCATCAACAAATCCGGCTGCCTGGACCAGTGCGAGCACGGACCGACGGTGGTGGTTTATCCCGAGGCGGTCTGGTACGGCAACGTGCGGCCCGAGGACGCGGCGGAGATTGTGGCCGAGCACCTAGTTGCCGGACGCCCTGTGGAGCGGCTGCGCATTGCGGACGAATGCCTGAATAATAGGAATTGCCCGCATCAAGGGTAAGTTCTGGATTCAGGAAAGAGAGAGCCGAAGACCGGCTCGGCTTACCTTCGTCACCCATCCTTTCTCATTTTTTTGTCCGGCGCGCCGATAAGCGCGGCATGGAGGCTCACAATAGCGCGTGTCCACATTTCGTTGCTGCTTTGTTTTGCATTGCTTGCGATACAGGATGGGCTGGCTGCCAGCGTTCCTCGGGACCGCAGCCCAATGACGGCTGTGAGCGGGGTCTACTCGGTCACTTTTCATCTGAACATCACTTCGAAGCTTCCAGCGGGGAGCGCGATCACCTGTCGGGCGCGGATTGCGCCTGATCAGGGCGGGCAGGACCTGATGAATTCGAGGTCTGCCGCGTTTCCTATGGCTGCCGCGGGACTGGCCACGGTGACAGGCTCTACGGCCACTTGTGTGGCGGAGATTCCATTTTCCTGGACGGTGGAGAACGCGCGAGGCGGGGTTTTACTGAGCTACGAAATCGACGCGGTGAGCTACGCGGGGTCTGCGCCGGTGCTCCTTGTTGGCAATGCACGGCAGAGCGTTGGGGTGGTGTTGCCGGCAGCGGGCGGTAGCGCGAACCTCGATGTCAGCCTGACCTTTTGAGCTGGGCTGCGGAGCTTTTTGAGCAGTCAGGTGTACAGGATGCGGCCCGATGCGATATTCTAAACCCTAATCCATGATCTTTTCGCGCGATTACATCGGGTATCTCGCCCGCCGGACCGTCAAACACCTCATCGACGCCAAGATGATTGCCTCCACAGACTTGAAGGCGACCGAAGCGCGCGTCAACGCGGCGATGGTCGAGGAATTGTCACTGGAAGACCGCATCAACGAGGAGGTGCGCGTGATTCTGGACGCGTATTCCGAGGAGATGCGCAAGTCCGGCGCGCAATACGCCGAGATGTTCAAAAAGGTGAAGACCGAGCTGACCAAGAAGTACAAGGCGGTGCTATGAGGATCAGCCCCGACAAGCTCAATAAGCTGGCCCATACCGTGGCCGACACCCTGGCCGAGATAGACGAGGTCGGGTTCATGGAAGATCGCAATACCATCCGCCAGGAGGCGCGCAAGGCGCTCACCGTTCTGCTCACCCAGGAGGCCGCTATCGACACCGCCGCCCGGACGAAGATCGCCAACCAGCGCAAGATTATCCAGGAAGGCTCGCAGGAGTGGGAGATTCTTTACCGCAAGTACTACAACGACGAAGTGCGCAAGCTGGGCATCTGAGCCGGTAGATCGGGTCTGGTTCGCCTTTGGCAGCAGCCTGTATTTTTGTTAAAGTAGACAAGTGGCCGGCAACGGCCGTTCTCTATAACTTTGTGGCAAGTGTGTGGCGCTATCGTCTAGGGGTTAGGACGTGAGATTCTCAATCTTAAAACCCGGGTTCGATTCCCGGTAGCGCTACCAAAGATTGATCCAACGAGATGCCACGAGGCTTTTTAGCTCTGGCATCTCTTTTATTTTGTTGATATTTATGTCCACACAGGGGTAACATTGTCCAATACTATCCAGCCCTGACGTGGGGTAAGTTTTAGGGGTAACCCCATTCCACGGCTTTGGAGTTACCCCAATGGCCCTCACAGACACCGCTATCCGCAATGCCAAGCCCGGTTTGAAGCCCGTCAAGCTGTTTGATGAGCGAGGACTGTTCCTGCTCGTTACCCCTGCCGGGGGTAAGTGGTGGCGCTTTCGCTTCCGGTTCGACAGCAAGGAAAAGCTGCTTTCCTTGGGCGTGTACCCGGACGTTGGCCTGAAAGATGCCCGCAACCGGCGCGATGAAGCCCGGAAACTGCTGGCCGAAGGTACGGACCCCGGCGAAGACCGCAAGACTCAGAAGACGGCAAGACAGGACCGGGCAGGCAACAGCTTTGAGGCGATAGCGCGGGAGTGGTTCGGCAAATTCTCGTCTCAGTGGGCAGAACATCATGGACAGCGCGTTATCCGTCGTTTCGAGCGTGACATTTTCCCGTGGATAGGCGGCAAGCCCATTGCCGATGTGACCGCTCCTGAACTGCTGGCCGTGGTTCGGCGGATTGAAGGCCGGGGCGCTCTGGAGACGGCGCACCGGGCGCTCGGAAATTGCAGTCAGGTTTTCCGCTACGGAGTAGCGACGGGGCGCTGTCCCCGTGATCCTTCCGGCGATCTGCGCGGGGCGCTCCCGCCAACGAACGCCGAACACTTCGCCTCAGTGACCGAACCGGCACACGTGGCGGCGCTATTGCGGGCGCTGGACGGCTACGAGGGGACATTCACCGTTGCCTGTGCGCTACGGCTTGCGCCCTATGTCTTTGTGCGCCCCGGCGAGCTTCGCAAGGCGGAATGGGCCGACTTCGATCTTGACGCCGCAGAGTGGCGCTACACGGTCACCAAGACGAACACCCCGCACATTGTCCCTCTGGCATCCCAAGCCGTAACTGTTCTGCGCGAACTTCACGCCTTGACCGGCAGCGGGCGCTATGTCTTTCCGGGGGCGCGTAGCACTCGACGCCCCATGAGCGATAACGCCATTCTGGCCGCCATGCGACGCTTGGGCATCGGCAAGGATGAGATGAGCGGTCACGGCTTCCGGGCAATGGCGCGGACAATTCTTGACGAGGTTCTAGGCGTCCGCCCTGATTTTATCGAGCACCAGTTGGCCCACGCTGTAAAAGACCCGAACGGGCGAGCCTACAACCGCACGGCATTCTTGCCAGAGCGGCGGGAGATGATGCAGCAATGGGCGGATTACCTGGACAAGCTGAGGATGGGCACTGAGGGGAAAGAGGCTCTATGAGCAACGACAATTCGCGATCTAAGGTCATGGAAGCGATAAGGGCGAGCTTGAAAAGTTTTTGCCGGATGGAACTGCCAGACAGTTCATATATCGATCTCGCACTCGATTCAATCGGTATTGAAGACTCAATTAGGCAAGCGGACGCGGGAGACCAATTTGCCAAGATGAAGATGAGGCACATGGCGGCTTGTTATCTAAACAATGATGGAAGTTATCATTTTGGACCGATGCCGACTGAACTCAGACTATTTGCAGGACGAGAGCTTGAAAAATTGAGCAAGGGGACACCTGACTCAAATAAACCGGACGGGGGGAGGCCACCACGTCGCTATCGCGAAAAGCTGCGGATTGCTCATTGGATATACAAAGAAATAAAACAACAGGGCAAGTCTCAAAACAGCGCCTGTAATGACTTTGTGGAGTTTATCAGCAAAGGAAATAGCAAGGGCAATGACGCTCTATCACCAGAGCAGGCCAGAAAAATTTATGTGGAAGAAAAGCCGGACATAGAAACGCTTTACGAAGAAATTCCCAAGATAAAAGCTACCGTAATCAAATTACGTTGCGCTGATTGATAAGCCTGCCACAAAAACCTGTTAGTTTCCGTGGTGACTGTGCGCCGCGATTGCGATGTACTCGAATCAACAGTCCATCTGGACTTACTACGATCCGAGGTGACACGCAATGCACGAAATTCCTTCGACCGGATTTCTGCGGCTCAGTCAAGTCTTAGCAGTAATCCCGATTTCAAAATCCTCATGGTGGCAAGGTGTCAAGTCAGGGCGCTTTCCCAAAGGTGTGAAGCTCTCGGCACGAACCACTGCCTGGCCAGCTGAATCAATCCACGCCCTCATTGCTTCGATAAAACAGGATGACGGCCAATGACCGCCGCTGTCTTCGCTGCCCTGGTGCAAGCGCAGCGCACGGGCGCGGGCCGCTGGAAGGCTCGCTGTGCGGCTCACAATGACCGTTCCCCGTCGTTGTCTATCCGGGAAGGGGAAAACGGCCATGTGACCCTGTTCTGCCGTGCTGGGTGCTCCCTGGACGCAATTCTGGCCGCTCTGCATCTGGAGAGAGACGATCTTTCGGGGCCGCCACCTTCACCAGCACAGGCCGCCGCAATCCGGGTCGCATACGAAACCTGTCAGAGCGCCGCCAGAGCCGAACGCAAGGCACGGCTGGCCGCATCGGGCCGCGTGAGAGGGTTGCAAGCCGTGGTGAGCGAACTGGCGGCTACGCTGGTGCGCTCACCAGAGAATACCGCGCTTGCCCGGTTGCTCCATTCGGCGTCTGACAAGTTGCGCGTGGCCGAAGCCGCCGCGAAACAATCGAACCCCATGCGCCGGGTTAGTGCGCAAGGCAAGGATACGAGGAATGAGCGGCTCTCCAATTGAACCGGGCGTGATTGCAAGCACTGAGAGTTTCATTCGCCGATTCTGCATCCTGCCGGACGCGGCCTATCTCCCGCTTGCGCTTTGGGCCGTTGCGACCCATCTGCCCGATGCGTTCGACGCCTTCCCCTATATCGCGCTGCTGTCACCGGCAAAGCGATGCGGCAAGACTCGTGTGTTTGAAGTGTTGGAACTGCTTACGTCAAAGGCATGGCACGGAACGTCTGCCACCAGTGCCGCGCTCTTCCGCATGATGGAGGATGTGCCGACGCTGCTGTTGGATGAGGTGGAAGCTCTGGGGAACAGCAAGCCGTCAGAGAGCGCACAGGCCGTCCTTGCCGTTCTCAATGCCGGACACAGAAAGGGCGCAACCATTCCGCGATGCGATGGGCCAGAACATAAGGTTCGTCACTTCCCGGTTTACGGTCCAAAGGCATTCGCGGCAATCGGCACGTTGCCGGATACTCTGGCGGATCGTTGCATCCACGTCACAATGCAGCGCAAAACCCCGTCTCAGACCGTGGACCGCTTTTTGCAGGGAAGAGCCAAGGACGATGCAGAGCCGGTCCGGGAGTCGCTGGTGGAATGGGCGAAAGCCTATCAGGAATCCGTCCGCTGTGCCTACGAAAATATGGCCGACTTGAAGTTTCTGTCAGACCGGGACGCGGACCTTTGGATGCCTCTGTTCGCCGTCTGTACCGTTGCCGAGCCGGAACGGTTGGACGAACTTCAGCGGTGCGCCGTAGCGCTCTCTGGCGCAAAGGCCGCTGGCGACGTGGAAGACTCGTTGCCGCTCAAGCTGCTGGCCGACGTGCAAAAGGTCTGGCCCATGGGAGCCGATAGAATGCCAACCGCAACAATGCTTCAACGTTTGAAAGAGATTACAGAGAGTCCTTGGGGCGCACATGATCTGAGCGCAAGCAGGCTGTCGGTAATGCTCCGCCCGTTCGGCGTTGTGTCACGCCAGATTCGCAACGGCAGAGAAACCGGGAAAGGCTATTTGAGAGCGAGTTTGGATGAGGCATTTTCCCGCTACCTGCCTCAAAAGGGCGAGTTACCCGAAACAAGCGAAACAACCCGCGTAAACATTGGGGATAATGATGATTTTCGAGCCGAAACACTGCCTTAATGTTTCGCCCTGAAAAATGCACTGAAACCCGCATGAATAAAGGATTGTTTCGATTGTTTCGGTTTGAAAGGGACTTGAGGGCATGAAGACGTGCGCTGTGTGTAGCAATCCGAACCGGACGGAGATTGACCGGCTCCTGGTGGAGAAAGTCTCGCTCCGGGACATTGCGGGACGAATCGGCGTGTCCCGCTCCGCGCTGTCTCGCCATGCCGGACACATCCCCGGCGCGCTGGTGGCCGCGAAAGAGGCTGGCAAGGTGGCAGACGCCGGAACGTTGCTCGATCAAGTCAAAGGGCTGGTGGTGCGCGCAACGGGAATCCTGGACAGGGCAGAGCAGGCTGGAGAGCATCAGGCGGCGCTCGGAGCCATTCGAGAGGTGCGAGGCTGCCTGGAATTGCTCGGCAAGCTCAACGGGGAGCTAAGGACAAGCGCCAGCGCAATAGCGATTGCGAACGCGCAGACCGCTCCCGTTCGCACACTCAACGATTTCTATGCGGACTTGCGCGGCATGAAGGAAATCCGTGCTGCACTCTACGGGGAATCAAGCGAGTGATTGCGGCGCTTGCTTCGATTCCCGCTGGCGCGGAGGGGAAGGCTGGGAGCACATCAAAGCTGTAGGGAGCGGCTGAAGCTGAGGTTTGACGGCAGGCACCAGCGGGGCGTTCGGGTGTAGACTGATCTTCGCAAACTCCTGGAGCACTGAAATGCCGATCTGTACCCGATGTGGCTTTCGCAATGTAGAAGGCGCACGGTTCTGCGGGCACTGCGGGGCACAGGTGTCCGCCGTGGTAATTCCAAGCCCGCCGGCAGATGTTAAGCGATTCCATTCGCCGTTCGCCGTTGAATTTGATCCTTCAACAGTGAGCAAGAGCGTCAAAGCAAACCTGCGCAAAAATATCGAGTTGCTTGGCGGTATTGAAAAGAAACACATCCCACAGATTTATGAGGCGGCGCTGAGTTCTGTACTGGCAGGACGGGATCACCGTTCGTTGGTTGCGGCGCTGGTGAGAATCGAGGAGATGCCCCAAGACCGTGCGTGGGAAATCACACGCAACTTGCACAACAAAGCCACGGAGCAAATCAACCGAGAGCGCCAATCTTCCCTTGGAATCACTCACGCAATATGGATGTACGCGAACGCCCCCTGTATGAAAGACCCAAGCCATCCTACTGAAGCGGAAATTCAACAGGACGCGGCGCATAAGGCAGCCAACAGGAAGAGATACGATCTCAGTAAAGGGTTGCTTGTGAATGGCAAGTGGACCCGGCCCGGAGTGGAGGAAGGGTGCAAATGTGTTTCGAGAGCAGTCTTGCCGTGGACGAAAGAGTAACCCGATATTGTCGGGCAGCGCTCGCCACACAGGGGTAACTATGGGGGTAGCTTAGCCGTAATGCGAATAATATGTAATTTATTATCATATACTTAGAAGCGATGTTCGATTCCCGGTAGCGCTACCAGATTCCTTCATAATTCCCTGCAAATCAGTTCGAGCGGCTTCAGAGCATCGCAGCTTGACAGGCGGCGTGTTTTCCGTGGCGTCAGTTTGTGCATCCTATTGATAGTGAATGGGTTAGGCGCGTCTTCGCGGTTTGACAGGCAACAGCGCGACTCATTCTGCACGGATTGGCGCAAACAAAAATATAGGAGGGGGGAGGGGGTCTCTCAGTGGACAGTGGTCAGTAAGATCCCGCACCTCTGGTCATTGTTCATTTTTTGATTGTGCGCCGGCGGAGGGTTATTTTCGGCAAGGACTTGCCGTCCAGGCGGACGGCTTGGACAGAGAATTCTTCCCAGGTTCCAAAATCCGGACCTGGGGCGCCTAGCCAGGTTTCCGCTTCCATCAAGCCATAGCTCGCTTTCCAAGAGGCGCTTCATCCACTATTCTGGGTGGGTTTACCCAGGAGGATTTATGTTGACACGCCGCCGTTTTGCCGCTCTCTCCGCCGCTGCTGCCGGGGCCGCGCTGGCCGCGCCGCTCAAGGCACACGCTGCCGCTACGCGCTCCGGGATGGAGTTTGGAGTGCAGATTTTTATGGTCCGCGACCGGCTCGGGCCCGCTGAGCTGCCCGCCACGCTTCGCCTTATTCACAGCTTTGGGTACGCCACCGTCGAGACCTATCCGCTGGTCTACAACCGTCCCGCCAAGGAGTTGAAGGCGCTGATAGAAGGCATCGGACTGAAGGCGCCCAGTGGCCACTTCGACTACCCCACGCTGGAAGAGCACGTGGACTATGCCGCCGAGCTGGGCGTTGAATACATGATTTGCCCCATGCTGGCCCGGCCGCTGTGGGACTCTCTGGATGGATTCAAGCAGGCCGCCGCGCACCTGAACAAAGCCGCGGCCAAGGCACGGGCAGCGGGACTGAAGTTTGGCTACCATCCGCATAACTACGAGTTCAAAAAGCTGGAAGGCGGGCGCGGCTTTGAGGTGCTGATGCGCGAACTGGACCCGTCGGTGAAACTGGAGCTGGACGTCTACTGGGCAATCGAGGCCGGCGAAGACCCGCTTGCGCTGATGCAGAAATACCGCGACCGGCTGGCGCTCATCCATATTAAGGATCGCAAGCAGGTGACCGGGTTTACCTATTCGCCATTCGACCCGCACGCGGCCCACTACACCGAGGCCGGCTCCGGCACTATCGATTGGAAGGTGATGCTGGGCGAGGCGCGGCGGCTCGGCGTCAAGCAATACTTTGTGGATCAGGACGGCACCGACCTGACAGAAGACGAGAGCCTGCGGCGCAACTGGAATTACCTCTCGCAGTTGAGTTTTTGAAGTCCTGAAGTACAGGGTACGAATCCGTGCGGCCCTGCGCCTGCGCCGATTCCTGGCCTTTCGCGGGTCAGCCGGGCTTCACAGTTTCACAGTCTCACAGGAAATAGGGGGGAGGGGGGTACTCTCTTTTTCCGCTTCTGAGGAAGGCAAAGGGTGCTCTTTCTTTTCTTCCATCAACAAGTGTGCGCCAACGGAGGGTAATTTTCTGCATGGACTTGCCGTTCATGCGGACGGCGCTTGCGCGCCAAGGGGATCGCGGTCTCCCAGAGGTCCGAAATCCAACGTGGCGAGTTGAGGCACCCGGCTTGCGGCGCAACTGGAATTACCTCTCGCAGTTGAGTTTTTGAAACGGGGGAGCGGCAGGTAAGATTTAGTTCCAGTTTTGCACCTCCTCCGAATCTTGAAGAAATTTACCTGTGTCCCAGAGGCAAAAAGCGAATATAAATAGAAGAGACACAGGCCGAGGTGATATGAGGGACGGGAAGACTGCCTTAAGCGTGGTATCTGACAATGGGACTCAGCCTGCCGGCCGGAGAAGAATCGCGACCGATGTTTTTGCAGCATTCGGGCGGCGACCGAGACTGTTAGACCTATTCTGCTGCGCAGGCGGCGCAGGCACTGGATACTTCAGGGCGGGATTCGACGTCGTTGGCGTGGACCTGAACCCACAGCCGAATTATCCTTTTGCATTCATACAAACAGATGCCCTGAATCTGGACCCGAAGTTCATCTCAACCTTCGATGCAATCCACGCATCACCGCCTTGCCAGTCCTATTCCGACCTCGAGCAACTGTGACAAATGACTGAAGAATCAAAGCGCGGGACCAATTGGCAGGATGACGAGCTCGACGCGATCGTAGCCGACTATTTCTCCATGCTCCGAGCGGAGCTTTCAGGGAAAGCATATGTCAAATCCAGACACAGCGCCGCGCTCATGGCAAAGATTGATCGCACCCATCGCTCAGTGGAGTTCAAACACCAAAACATCTCGGCGGTGCTGGATGAACTGGGTATGCCGTGGATTCCCGGCTACAAGCCAAAGCTGAATTTTCAGAACGCAATTTTCGATGCGATAGATCGGTATCTTACAGAGCACCCAGGGATTCTTGAACCGGTGCCAACATCACAACCTGCCTCACCCCTGCCCGCTGAAGTTTTTGTTGCCCCGCCGGTTCCAAAGGCAACGAGCGACAAGACTCCAGAACGACTGCGGCGGCTTGTCCAGAAATTCGATCCCGTAGAACGGGACCATCTCAATCGTTCCCTTGGCAAGGCTGGGGAAGCCTTTGTTGTTGACCTTGAGAAGCACAGGCTAAAACAGGGAAACCGTGCGGACCTGGCTGTCAGGGTACGTTGGACAGCAGCAGAGGACGGCGACGGCGCAGGCTACGATATCTCTTCTTTCAACCTGGAGGGGAAGCCTCGTCTTATCGAGGTCAAGACCACGAACGGCTCTGCTCGCACTCCTTTTTTTATAACGCGCAACGAGTTCAGCGTTGCGCGGGAGATTCCCGCGCAATGGCAAATCTATCGCGTTCACTTGTTTGCCAGCGGGCCGCGCGTCTTTACAATTGCGCCCCCTTTGGAAAACAACTTAAGGCTCTCGACGGAGACATGGCGAGCATCATTCTGACAGTCGAGGACCAGCCAGAAAGAAGGGCAAAGGAAACCTGCATGCGTCAGTTCGGTTTATCCAAGCGGATTATGCGGTGTCGAAATTCGCGCGGCGCGATCAACGGAGGATTCACAGGGTTTATCCGTGCGCAGTGCGAGCCCGATCCAACGCAGGAGACGTGCGAGGTAACCTTCGATTCGGGCGTTTCAGCGACACAACGCGCTTATGTTTTAAGTCATGCCGACCTATTCTGCAGAATGTGCGGAGTAGCCCCGGGAGATATCGACGACCTTACTGGGCGCAGAGCAAAATTCCATATTGGGCTCATCACACACGGAGACGCCCCCATTAAAGGGGAGCTTTCCGACCTCCAGACACTTTGCTCAACCTGCCAGGAGGGCGCTAAGAACATCACAAGCGTGAAGCCACCCGCAATATGGCTCCTATCGCAAATTCGACGAGCAGGACAGGAAGAGCAGCTTGCGGTCTTGGATTGGCTCCTTAAGAAATTCAAGAAGTGAAGACCGATGGACCGCAGCGAGAACATGCGAGCAATCCGGGGCAAGGACACGAAGCCCGAACTGGCGGTTCGTCGCCTCGTACATGGACTTGGCTATCGTTTTCGTCTGCATAGGGCTGACCTTCCGGGCAAGCCGGACCTTGTATTTTCCGCACGGCGCAAGGTGATATTCGTACACGGCTGTTTCTGGCACTCTCACGCCTGCAAATCGGGACTGATACCGAATTCAAATCGGGACTTTTGGCTTCCGAAGCTCAGGCAAAACAAAGCACGTGATGCAAGGAACATTGATGCCCTTGCGCAGCAAGGCTGGAAAGTTCTGGTGATTTGGGAATGCGAGTTGAAGGACACCCGTCCGCTCCGCCTTACGGTGAAGCGATTTCTTGGGAACAGGAAAAGCACAAGCGCCCCGCGCATTCGGTGACGCACCCAACGCGCCATTGAGGCTCCGTAGATTCGAACCCATAAGCAGCGATGGAACCGATGATTCTCGATTGTCGCCAAGTTGCTTTTGAATCGGGTGGAGTTGGTGCTGAAAAAAGCAAGGGCGCAGCCGGTTGGCTGCGCCCTTGTGGTTCGTGCCGGTCCTGGTGGACTAGGCGTTAGTGTGTGCCGGTCCGCTCATTTTCTCCTCGAGCGCTGCCTGCGCGGCTGCCAGCCTGGCCGTCAGCAGACGGAAGGGCGAGCAGGAGACGTAGTTGAGGCCGGCCCTATGGCAGAACTTGACGGACTCAGGATCGCCGCCATGCTCGCCGCAGATGCCGAGATGGATACTGGGCCGGGTTTTGCGTCCCTTGGTCGCGGCCATCTGCACCAACTGGCCGACGCCCGCCTGATCGAGGGTGGCGAAGGGGTCCTGTTTGAAGATGCCCGCCTTCATGTAGGCCGGGAGGAACTGGTTGATGTCGTCGCGGCTGATGCCGTAGGTGGTTTGCGTGAGGTCGTTGGTGCCGAAGCTGAAGAACTCAGCCTCTTCGGCGATCTGGTCGGCGGTGAGGGCCGCGCGAGGCAGCTCGATCATGGTGCCCACCAAGTAATCGACCTTTGCGCCCTTCTCCTTGAAGACTTCCTCAGCCACGCGGCGAACGATGGCCGCCTGGTTGCGCATCTCTTCGACTGACCCGACGAGCGGGATCATGATCTCGGGATGCGGATTGCCGCCCTTGATCTTGACCGCGACGGCGGCCTCGATGATGGCGCGGACCTGCATCTCTGTGATCTCGGGGAAGGCGATGCCGAGGCGGCAGCCGCGCAGTCCGAGCATGGGATTCTGCTCGTGCAGCTCTTCGACGCGCGCCAGCAGCGTGCGCAGCTCCTTGAGCTTCGGCGAGCGGGGTTTGGTGTCTACCAGGTGCTGAATCTCTACCATCAAATCCTCGCGCTTGGGCAGGAACTCGTGCAGCGGCGGATCGATGGTGCGGATGGTGACGGGCAGCGACTCCATCGCCTTGAAGAGACCGACAAAGTCGGCGCGCTGCATGGGCAGGAGCTTCTTGAGTGCGGCGCGGCGGTCCTTCTCGTTGTCGGCAAGGATCATGGTGCGCATGTGTTCGATGCGGTCCTCTGCAAAGAACATGTGCTCGGTGCGGCAGAGGCCGATGCCTTCCGCGCCGAAGAGGCGCGCATTCTTGGCATCGCGGGGGATGTCGGCGTTGGCGCGAATCTTGAGGCGGCGAACCGGATCGACCCAGCTCATGAAGGTGACCAGATCCGGATCGTCGGGCTGAGCATCCAGGGTCTTGAGCTTGCCGGCGATGACGCGGCCGGTGGTGCCGTCGAGCGAGAGCCAATCGCCCTGCTTGTAGGTGTGGCCCTTGACGCGCAGCTCCTTCTTGTCCTGGTCGACGATGCAATCGCCGGCGCCGGCCACGCAGCACTTGCCCATGCCGCGGGTAACAACAGCGGCGTGAGAGGTCATGCCGCCACGCGAGGTGAGAATGCCGGCGGCCACTTCCATGCCCGCGATGTCCTCAGGCGTGGTTTCGCCGCGGACGAGAATGATGACCGGGTATTTGCCGGTGGCGTGTTGCTTGACCGCTTCCTCAGCGGAGAAGACGATCTGTCCCACAGCCGCGCCGGGCGAAGCCGGCAGGCCGGTGGCGAGCACTTCGATCTTCTCGCCCTTCTCGATCAAACGGGGCACCAGGAAGTCGTACAGCTGGTTAGGCTCGACGCGGTGAATGGCTTCTTCCTGCGTGATGAGCTTCTCTTTGACCATGTCGATAGCTACGCGGACGGCGGCCAGGCCGGTGCGCTTGCCGTTGCGGGTTTGCAGCATGTAGAGCTTGCCATCCTGAATGGTGAACTCGAAGTCCTGCATATCGCGATAGTGTTTTTCCATCTTTCCGGTGATGGTTTTCAGCTGCTGATAGCAGTCCGGCATGGCGCGCTCGAGCTCGCTGATGGGCAGCGGCGTGCGAACGCCACTGACTACATCCTCGCCTTGCGCGTTCATCAGGTACTCGCCGAAGAAAGCGTGCTCGCCTGTGGCCGGGTTGCGCGTGAAGCCTACGCCGGTGCCGGAGTTTTCGCCCAGGTTGCCGTATACCATGGCCTGCACGTTGACCGCAGTGCCCAGCCAATCGTCGATGCGATTAATGCGGCGATAGGTCTTGGCCCTCTCGTTCATCCAGCTCCTGAAGACGGCGTCGCGCGCCTGCACGAGTTGATCGAGCGGAGCCTGCGGAAAGTCCTTGCCGGTCTCTTTTTTCACCAGCTTTATATACTCGGCGATGATCTCTTTAAGCGCATCGGGCTTGAGCTCGTAGTCGAACTTGACCTTGGCGCGCTTCTTGACGCCGTCGAAGATGTGCTCGAATTGCTTCTTGGGAACGTCCAGAACCACGTCGCCGAACATCTGGATGAGGCGGCGATAGGAGTCATAAGCAAAACGGGGATTATTGCTGCGCTTTGCAAGCGCTTCAACAGCCTGATCGTTGAGGCCGAGGTTGAGAATGGTGTCCATCATGCCGGGCATGGAGAACTTGGCGCCGGAGCGCACGGAAACCAGCAGGGGGTTATCGCCCGTGCCCAGCTTCTGGCCTTGCAGCTTTTCCAGCCGCTCGAGGGCGGCGTACATCTCGGTATTGACTTTGGGCGAGAGTGCGCCGCGCATGTACTCGCGACAGGCCTCGGTCTGGATGGTGAATCCAGGAGGCACCGGCAGCCCGGCATTGGTCATCTCGGCCAGACCGGCGCCCTTGCCGCCCAAATCATCCTTCATTTTTCCGTTGCCTTCGGCCTTGCCGCCGCCGAAGAAATACACGTGTTGGGTTGAGGTTGGGCCCGCTTTTCCAGCAGACGACTTGTCCATAGCGCCCTGCGTCATGGGATAAAACCTCCGTATCTAAGATGCCGCTTTGGCGGCGCCCATGAGAGGGTGGCGAGACACAGGCTCAGCAATTCAACGGGAATCTTGCGGTTTTCAGGCTGAGCGCGTGCGGGTCATCCAGGCATCGGGCCGCGCTGCGCGGAATTTGGTTAGAGCGGTTCTCCAATTTACGTGCCCTTGCCAGCTCCGTGCCAGGTGGCTTTCCCTTAAGGAGAAAGCCACTCAGCGGATGTGCTTTCGGAGTATAGCAATTGGAAAACCGCTGTAGTCGTACTTACGAATATCGTCTTAAGTATACAGTTGCCTGTGTTGAAGGTCACATACGACTGATGCGGCGCAGGAATCCCGTGCCGTTGCGGTACGGGATTCTGCGGGATTTTAGACGGAAATCGGCTCCGGCATGGAGGTTGCACCCACGCCGGGCAGATTCACGCGGCTGTGGACTCGAAGCATCGGCCGGAATTGCTATTCCAAAACGCGCGTTCCGGTAAGAGAATCCGGTCAAGCCCCACTAGCGCCAGGATTTCGGCAACATGGGGCGAGGGATTCGCCACTGTGAAAGAGTGGCCAGCCTGGCTGGCGGTGGAATAGAGCGAGATAAGGGCGGCGATGCCGGCTGCGTCAATGCGCTCGACCGAGCCAAGATCAAGCGTCACGCTTTGCCTGCTCACCAGGGGCGCAAGCCAGGTCAGCAAGCCCTGTTCGCTGCCGCGAACCAACTCGGCCATGTTGGCCTGTTCGATTAGTTGTGCCGATCCGGTCATTTCGGTCAGTTCGCCGGCGGGAAAGATTGCCGATTGCATCGGGTTTGATATTGTGCCGGTCATGGGAAAACCTCCTTGATGAGCCAGTTCGCGGCCAGGGGAAGCCGCTTTGCAGCATGGGCCGCATGTCTTTGGACATCGGACCACGCTTTTGTGTAACAGCACGTGAGCGGCCAAAGCCGCAAGGGAAGGAATATGCTGAAATCGCAGGGGATAGAAGCATTTCCTGATTCCGTGCCGTGGGTTCGAGTGTCCGTTTACGCTTGCCGCTGTCCGCAAGTGAACACGCTGGCGGTTAATACGCAAACAGGAGGGGCGGCAGTTCCATGTCGAGCGATTTTCCCAAACCGCTGTTGAACTCCGATGCCACTAAGACGTCCGGTGCTTCCGTTGGCTGGACTAGAGAGCAGGCGCGCGCGCTGGCGCTGGAGGCGGGATTTGCCGAGGCTGGGCTTGTCGCCCTGCCGCACGCCAATGAAGAGCGGGATGCGGCGCGCTTCGAAGAGTGGGTGCGGGCGGGCCGCCCGGGAACAATGCGCTACCTGGAGCGGACGGAATTGGCGCAGGAAGGCGAGGCGGCGCGGCTGCTGCGGTCACGGGCGGAAATTCCGTTTCCGTGGGCGCGGTCGGTGCTGGTGTGCATGGAGAACTACAACAGCCAACAGCCGCGTTCGACCGAGGCTGCAGCCGAGGGAGCAGGTTGGATTGCGCGCTACGCCTGGACTGGCCGCATGGAGACGGGCAAGGTGGATGCAAGCGGAACAAGGCGGCCAACCGACTACCACAAGGTGCTGCTCAAACGGATGAAGGCCTTGGAAGCGCGGCTGCATGAGTCGCTGGGCGGCTTCGAGGCGCGCTGCTTTGTGGATACCGGGCCGGTGGTCGAGCGGGCGCTGGCTACGGCGGCTGGAGTGGGCTGGACGGGCAAGAATACCTGCTTGATTCATCCCAAGCTGGGGTCCTACGGCTTTCTGGCAGTTCTGGTGACTTCGCTTGAGGCAGCAAAGAAAACGGCTCCTCTAGCGCTGCAGCCTGACCGCTGCGGAAGCTGCCGCCGCTGCCTGGAGGCTTGCCCAACCGGAGCGCTGTTTGCTCCCTATCAGATGGATGCGACCAAATGCATCTCCTACCTGACCATCGAGCATCGCGGACCGATTGCGCCGGAGCTGATGGAGGGGATGGGGCGGCAGGTCTTTGGCTGCGACATTTGTCAGGATGTTTGCCCGTGGAATCGGAAGGCTCCCGTGACGGCTGACCCGGAGTTGGAAGCGCGCAAGGAGCTGGTGAATCCAGCGCTGGAGTGGCTGGCGACGATGGACGAGGCCGAGTTCGAGGGCGAATTCAATGGCTCGCCGGTGCGCAGGGCTGGATTCCTGGGACTCAAGCGCAATGTTGCCATTGCGATAGGCAACAGCGGGTGGAGCAGGCTGACGCCGTGGCTGGAAAAGTGGAGCGAGGCTGCTGACGAGGGATTGCGGAGCGCGGCGCGGTGGGCGCTGGAAAAACTCCGCGGCGTTAACTCAAGCGGTTATTCTTGAAGTAACACAGTCTCCCAGTCGCGATCAGTGAGACCGCATTTTGGGCGAATTTCGCCAGGGAAGAGTTTTACTCCGGAAAGGGAGTAGCACGTGGCTGATAGCTTAAATTCGGATGCGCAGAAGGATGCGGTGAGCGAGGTTCCCAGAGCCGCCGATGTGGAGGAGCCGGCAACCCGGTCCAAGTGGTACCACTGGCGCAAGGACGGAACGGCGCTGGTCAAGTACCTGCTGGACAGCGAGGTGCATACCTTTGCCTTCAGCGTGGCGGCCAATGTGATTCTGTCATTCATCCCATTCATCGTGCTGCTCTACGTCTTGGCGGACACAGTCTTTCACCACTCTGCGATGATGCAACTCGTGATCAAAGACATGGTCGCTTACTTCCTGCCCTCGAATCAGAGTTTTATAGCCGACAATCTGGCCCTCGTGGCGGATGCGTCCTCGAAGCATGGTGTGCAGGTTTTTTCGCTGATCATAATTCTGGTGGCCTGCACGGGCATCTTTCTGCCGTTGGAGGTGGCGCTGAATCAGGCGTGGGGCGTGACCAAGAGCCGCAACTACCTGCACAATCAAGTCATCGCCTTCGGCCTGGCATTCCTGATGATGGTGCTTGGGATGACCAGCATCCTGCTGAACGCGGCCGCGCGCGATGTGCTATCCGTGATCTTCGTTCACCAGACAAACATAAAGTTCATTGATTTTGTTCTGCACTTCACTTATCAGGGAACAAGTTTTGTCTTGCTGGCCGCAACTACCGGCGTTGCCTCGATTCTTTTCTTCTTTTCGATCTACTGGCTGCTACCCAACCGCAAGGTTCCCTGGCGACACGTTCTGCGCACATCCATCTATACGGGAGTTATATGGCTGGGGGCAAAGTATATCTTCGAACTCGTGCTGCCGCATATGCATCTGAAAGAGCTTTACGGCCCGTTCTATGTCTCGGTGGGGCTTTTGTTCTGGGCCTATATCTCGGGACTGATTCTGTTTGCCGGAGCGCAGTTCAGCGTGGCGCGGCTCGGGAACGGAAAGCAATAAATACATTGGACCGGCCGCGGGCACGCTGCAAGGGGATGCTAACGTTTTTTTGCGGGCTTGCGAATGCGCGGTTTCGTCTGCAACTCAGCCTGGCACCTTCGCAAGGCCTCCTCTGTCAGTTTTAGCTCGTGAATGTCTTCAAGGCCGCCGTACCAGGAAATGATTTTTCCGGAGGCATCAAAGCGCGGATAACCACGGGATCGCAACCATCTCCATTCGCCATCCTGGCACCTGACCCGATACTGAATATCCGTGGATTGTCCACTGGCGAGGGCCTCGTTGATAGTTTGGTTGACCGGCCCCACGTCGTCCGGATGGAGCGCATTCATCCATCCGAGGCCCAGCGTCTGCTCTTTTGTGAAGCCCGTCAGCTTCTCCCACCTCGGGTTCACCTCGACCGCGTTTCCTTTCGTATCCATGATCCAGGGCATCTGCGGATTCAGTTCCACCATGTGCCGATAGTGCTCTTCGCTTTCGCGCAGGGCCTGCTCGACGCGCTTCCGCTCAGAGATGTCATTGATGACGATGGAAACGCCCATCACTTCTCCGGCTTCATCCCGGACCGGTTGATAGGAGAGCATGAGCGTGCGGTAGCCGCTTCCTGTCTCGAAGTTAGGCCTCTGCACTTCAAAGTTGAGGGTGGATTCTCCTTGCAGAGCGCGGCGAAGAAGGTTCTCAAACTGTGGGTACAAATCGGGGACAATCTCGGCAATAGGCCTGCCGAGATGCGCCGCGAGGGGCACGCCGTTCATTAGTGCGAGCCGCCGGTTGAGGCTCACATAGCGCAGATTCCGGTCGAGCAGGCATAAACCCACGGGGACGCTATCGTAGATCGCCTGCAGTTGCGCGAACCTCTGCCCCGGCAGCGCCTCCAGGCTGGTGATCAGGCCTGCATCCAGAGGCTCCGACAGGCAGGAAGCGTAAGCCTGCGGCTTGAGGGAAACAAGGTCCGGAAGATCCTCAACCGGAACCGGCCTGCTATAGAGAAAACCCTGGACGAAGTCGCATCCGAGCCATAGCAGCATGTTGGCCTGTTCCTGGGTCTCGACTCCTTCAGCGACCGTGATGAGACCAAGGCTGCGTCCCAGACCGACAACGGCGGCGACAATTTTTCTACTTTCCCGCGATTGCGTCATGGAGCTGACGAAACTCTTGTCAACCTTCAGCTCATCGAAGGGCAGCGCCTGCAGATGTGTCAGGCTGGAATACCCGGTGCCGAAATCGTCGAGCGCCAGCTTGCAATGCAGAGCTTTCAATTCATGAGCAACGGACTGGGCGCGCGGAAGATCAATCATCAGCGCGCTCTCCGTAATTTCGATGTTGAGCCGGTCGAGCGAAAAGCCACCGTGCTCGGCGGCAGCCGCAATCATGGCGGGAAGCGCGCGATCGTGCAGTTGAAGCGGAGAAAGGTTGACGGCCAACATCACGGAGCCGGGCAACATGGGGCCAGCCTTGAAGGCTTTTTCCAATACCTGGCGGGTCAACTCATTGATGAAGCCGCTCTTCTCCACAGCGGGAATGAAATCGTCCGGGAGGATAATGCCAAGTCGCGGGTGTTTCCATCGCGCAAGTAGCTCAAAACCAGCGAGTTGGCCAGTGCGCAGTTCAATCAGAGGCTGGAAGTAGGGATAGAACTCGTCTTCGTCGAAGGCCTGATGAAGGTCGGTTTCATCGAAGATCATGGCATGACCTAGCGGCAAGGATACAGGAAGTTTTGCGCCACGTGTAAAGACATTTTCGGAAGTGCGGCCCAAGTCCGGGAGAAGGCGACAGAGGCGCATCTCCCGGGCTCGCGATTATATGTCTAGGTTGCGTACGTTTAGTGCATTGTCTTCGATGAATTTACGGCGCTTTTCTACGTCTTCGCCCATCAGGGTGGCGAAGATTTCTTCAGCTTCCACGAAATCTTCCAGCTTGACTGAGAGCAACGTGCGACGCTCGGGGTCCATGGTCGTCTCCCAAAGCTGCGCGGAGCTCATCTCGCCCAGGCCTTTGTAGCGCTGGACCGAGTAGTCCTTCTTGCCCTGTTCGACGATGTAGGCGAATAGTTCACGGGCAGTCTGCTTTTCAACCGGCTCACGCAGAATGCGGGCGGTGCGGCGGGCCTGCTTTGCCTCCGCCTGAACTTCCGCGCTGTCGGGTGCGGTGTCCTCGGTTTCGGCTTCACTGGCAACTTCAGGGCCGGCCTCGACGGCGACAGCCTTGGCAGCGTACTCGACGAGGAACGGCGGCTCAAGGAATTCCTTGATGAGCGTGTATTTGGTCATCATCTGGCGGAATTCGGGGCTGGATGCCAGGGTCCAGTCGATGCAACGCACAGCGCCCTGCGCATCGGTAAAGCAGACGGACCAGGTGTGGTGCTCCTCGTCCTCGACCGGCTCGCTGAGCGCCTTGAAGCCAAACTCATCGGCTCGCTCGGCCAGTTCGGCGCGCAGCAAGGCCAGCTTGGGCGGAATCTCGCTTTCGGATTTGGAGGCGAAATCGGCGCGGTGAACCAGCTCGGCGCGGGCCAGCAGCTCCGTCAGTTTTTCATTGCGGATGCGCTTGTCTACCTTTTCGACGAAGTCCAGGTACTCGCTGAGGGTGCCCATGAAGCGGGTGAGGCTGGCGCCCTCGATGCGCAAGGCCTCCTCGCCGTGCCGGACGATCATGCCCTCGGAGGCGCGGTTGACCATCACTTTTACAAACTCTCTCTCGTCCTTGATGTACTGCTCGAAGCGGCCTTTCTTGATCTTGAAGAGCGGCGGCTGGGCGATGTAGATGTTGTCGCGCTTGATCAGCTCGGTCATGTGGCGGAAGAAAAAGGTGAGCAGCAGCGTGCGAATGTGCGAGCCGTCAACGTCGGCGTCGGTCATGAGGATGATTTTGCCGTAGCGGATCTTGCTGGGGTCGAAATCGTCCTTGCCGATGCCGCAGCCGAGGGCGGTAATCATGGCGCGGATCTCTTCGTGGCCCAGCATCTTGTCGTAGCGGGCTTTTTCGACGTTAAGGATTTTGCCCTTGAGTGGCAGGATGGCCTGGAACTTGCGATCGCGGCCCTGCTTGGCGGTGCCGCCCGCGCTCTCGCCCTCGACGAGATACAACTCGCAGCGTTCCGGATTGCGTTCGCTGCAGTCGGCCAGCTTGCCGGGCAATCCACCACCATCGAGCGCGCCTTTGCGGCGGGTGAGGTCGCGAGCCTTGCGGGCTGCCTCGCGCGCGCGAGAGGCTTCAATGGCTTTGTTGATGATGCGCTTGGCAATGGGCGGATTCTGTTCGAGGAACATGCCCAGCCGCTCGTTGACGAAGGCCTGAACGGTGCCGGCGATGTCGGAGTTGAGCTTGCCCTTGGTCTGGCCCTCGAACTGCGGCTGCGAGAGCTTGACGCTGACCACGGCAACCAGGCCCTCGCGCACATCGTCGCCGCTGAGGTTCTCCTTCATGTCTTTGAAGAGTCCGAGCTGCTGACCGATGGCGTTGATCGTTCGAGTAAGAGATGTCCGGAAGCCGGAGAGATGCGACCCCCCGTCAACGGTGTTGATGTTGTTGGCAAAGCTGAAGACGGTTTCCGAGTAGCTGTCGTTGTATTGGAGGGCGATCTCGATTTCAACGTTGTCGCGCGAGGCCTCCATCATGATGGGCTTGTCATGCAGCACGGTCTTGCCGCGATTCAGGTGCTTGACGAACTCCGCAATGCCGCCGGCATATTTAAACTCTGCCCGGCGTGCGTCGCCGGTCTTCGCGTCGGCGGTGCGCTCGTCGGTGAGCGTAATTTCCAGGCCTTTGTTGAGGAAGGCCATCTCACGCAGGCGCTGGGCCAGCGTGTCGTAGTTGAACTCTGTGGCGGCAAAGATGGTTTTGTCGGGCAGGAAATGGATCTTGGTGCCGCGGCGTTTGCTGGTGCCCGCCTGGCGCAGTTCGCTGGTGGGATCGCCGCAACTGAAGTCCATCTCCCATGTGTGGCCGTCGCGCCAGATCTCGACGTTGAACTCCTGCGATAGCGCGTTGACGCAACTGACGCCGACGCCGTGCAGGCCGCCGGAGACTTTGTATGTGGAGGCGTCGAATTTTCCGCCGGCATGGAGCTTGGTGAGCACCACCTGCACTGCAGACATCATCTTGCCGTTGGACAGCGGCATCATGTCCACGGGAATGCCGCGGCCATCGTCCACCACGGTGATGGAGTTGTCCACGTGGATGACGACGTCGATTCTTTTGCAATAGCCGGCCAGCGCCTCGTCCACTGAGTTGTCCACCACCTCGTAGACCAGGTGGTGCAGACCCATTTCGCCTGTCGACCCGATGTACATGGCCGGACGCAGGCGCACCGCCTCCAGGCCTTCAAGAATTTTGATGTTCTCGCCGGTATAGCTGCCGTTATCTTCGGGGAGCGGGGTGGTGCTCAGGGGTTCAGTCGCCATAGGATTCCATTCGTAATGCCTTCGCTTCAAGCTCCGCGGGGGGAGCACGGTTTCTGGGGGAGCTTCCGGGCCGTGGATTCGGGGTCTAACCGATTGAAAGACAGAGGCTTTCAATCAGATTCATCTGTGCTTATTTTACCATGCGGGGAGCGTCCGAATGAAGGAGAAAGAAGAGACAGAGAAAGCAGGTATCAGGGTCAAATTAGGAACAAGTCGCGGTACGATAGTAATTTAAATCAAAATTACCATAGGTTACATTTTTTGGTTACTATTGAATAATTGTTCTGAAATGACTGGACTTAATCAGGCATATTACTTACGATTTCAGTGAGCAGAAGATGCGTCTTCTGTCAATAAAAATCCAAAAGAGGTTACCAACGATGAAACTCGCTGTCCGCATCTTCGCTCTGTCTCTTGTTGTTGTTGGCGCTGCTGCCGCTGCCGTTACGCCCAAGACCACGCCCGCCGTTCCGAGCCATCAGTCTGCCACTGCGAGCTTCCCGGCTCCTTGCGGACCGTATAGGTGCGCCGTCAGTCCCGATTCGGGCAAATAAATGCCGGCAATTGGGCTAAAAGTAACCTAATTAGTACATTTTTGTCTTGAGCGATGGGGCATTTGGCGCTATGATGAGAGAGTTCTCAAAATAGCGAGAGGGACCTTATGTCTTCGCAGACCGCCATGTCGCTGATGAGCGTGGCCGAATTTGCTCTCTGGGCAGTGCTCGGCTTCCTTTTTTGGTCGAAGAAGCTGCAACGCCGCTTCCCCGCGATGGGGGGCTATCTGGCGTTGCGTGTAGCGTCGGCGCCCATGTTTCTTTTTCTCATCTATGGCCAATCGCAACGCTGGCATAACGACCTCTGCTTTCCGATCTACTTTTATCTATACTGGGCCGTATACATCGCCAGCGCGGTGTTCCTCTTCTTCATCTGCATTGAGGTCTTCCGCTCCGCTCTATCGGCGTTCCCAGGGCTGATGAGGTTCGGTCTGGTGATCTTCCGTTGGGCGGTTCTGGCCTCTGTGATTGTGAGCTTCTCGTCGATTGACTTTCCACATAATAAGGGCACCCTCCTTGTTGATTTTATTTCTAATTCCGCTTTCCGGCTGATGCATTCGGTCAGCGTCGTTGAGCTGTGCCTGCTGGGCTTCCTCTGCCTGAGCATGAATGCCCTGCGCCTCTCGGCACGCGACATGGCCTTCGGAATTGCTTTAGGCTTTGGCGTGATGTCCGCAAGCGACTTCATTCTGGCTTCATTTTGGACCCGCAACACGTCGCTGACGGCCCCGTTGCAATTCGTTTCTGAGTTGGTGATTCTGTTGGCGCTGGGGATGTGGGTTACCTATTCCGCGCTCCCTGAGCCGGTCCGCAAGCCTCTTATGGTGCGGGCCAACTCCACCATCCTTCGCTGGAATGAGATTGCCACCGCACTGGGCCACACCGGAACCCAGGTTGCCTTGCAACCGGCTGGCGGCTTCTTCCTGAGCGATGTGGAGAAGGTTGTGGAAGATGCGCTCACGAGGAACTTGAAGAGTCACGAATCGGCAGCTTAGGCGCGATACAGGATTAGAACACAGAAAGGGCCACGGCAATGCCGTGGCCCTTTTTGCGTGAACTGGAGCCGAAATTACTCGGTGGCTAGAGGCTCGATCGAGGCAAATCGTCCGTGGTTGCCGCGGTCAACAAACTTCACCCGGCCGGTAACCTTGGCGAAGAGCGTATCGTCAGAGCCGATGCCCACGTTGACGCCCGGCTTGATGCGGGTGCCGCGCTGGCGCATGATGATGGATCCGCCGGTAATGAGTTCTCCGGCAAAGGCCTTTACGCCCAGCCGCTGCGCATTGGAATCCCGTCCGTTTGTGGAGCTGCCTCCACCCTTCTTATGTGCCATTGTCGAATCTCCCTCTGAATTTCGATTCCGCGCCTAGCTCGCCGCGGTGTAGGTTACGCCGTCAGCCTCGATGGCCTTGATGCGCACCTCGGTAAAGTTCTGCCGGTGCCCTTGCAGTTTCTTGTATTGCTTCTTGCGTTTCAGGTGGAAGACCAGGATCTTATCGCCCCGGCCCTCGCCCAGCACTTCAGCGATTACCTTGGCGGTGGACGGCTTGGCCACAGTTCCTGGTTCGCCGCTGACGGCCAGCACATCGCTGAACTCGACCGTTTGGTTTTCTGAAGCGACACTCTCAATCTTGACGACGTCGCCTGGCGCGACTCGATACTGTTTACCACCGGTGCGAATAACCGCGTACATAAACCCTCCAGCGCAAGTCCGGCTCGGCCGGTGCGCGCCTAAAAAACTAGCTCGGGCGGAAACTTCCGCGCCGCAGTACGCTCAAGCCCTTCAATGTTCGGGCGAGCGTCTGGCTCCACGGCCACAGGCAGGAATCGCCAAACTAGTGTAGTGTACCGGCTTTGCGGGTCAAAGGTCAATTTGCACTGAAAATGGTGCAGTCGTGGCGCCCATAAATTGTAGAAACGAGTTTCAGCTTTGGCCGCGGC
>Ga0224558_1000426_pt1 | contig 49127 bp, 50 predicted proteins | sample 714S32024metaG_FD_180682 | JGI IMG/M metagenome (GOLD analysis project Ga0224558, IMG submission 180682) | Peat soil microbial communities from Stordalen Mire, Sweden - 717 S3 20-24 | ecosystem: Environmental > Terrestrial > Soil > Wetlands > Peat | place: Sweden: Norrbotten County, Stordalen... | reverse complement strand
CGCGCCCACGACCGCATCCTCAAAGTCGCCCGGACCATTGCCGATCTCGAAGGTGCCGAGCACCTGGCCGTCGCCCACCTGGCAGAGGCCATCCAATACCGCACCCTCGACCGCAGCTACTGGGCGTAAAAGGGCAGGGAATAGAGGTCCGTTTTCTGAGAATGAAGCGGCTTCCTCACAGGCCCCCTGCGCCGACAACCCAGCGGAAGCCTTGCAAATTGAGCGAGTTACGCAGCTTGTATGTTGATGCCTTTACCAATCCTGTTCACTGCAAAATAACTGTTGACCTTGATGCCAACTCGTTATACATTCATTATTGCTATCCATTAAAGAGCAGAGATTTCAGTGTGTCTGTGTGCGCTCTTCTGCCGTTTCCCGCATCATATTGAGCTGAGGCTCATTCGTTGATGCCCCGGTGCGTTTTTATCGACCGGAATGGGAACACGGGGTGGATGGCTCCCAAGGCGGCAATCTGAATCACTGATACTGCATGAGGCCTGCTCCAAATCTGTGAAAGTGCGTCAGAATTTTGAACTTGTTGCTCGATTTGTGCGTCTAAGCCTTGGAAGTGGAAATTTGGGGGCGGTCCGCGTTGTTTTGTCGCCCCTGCTGCACCGCCGGCGACCTTCGGGTTCTGGCTGGAGCCAATTTGCTTTAAGGAGATACTGTAATGCGTTCTGATTTGGTCTTTGGGGCACTTTCTCATGTGTCCAATCGCTACCAGCTTTGTCAACTGGCAAGCAAGGCAACCCGCAAGCTGCACAAGCCGAACACACGGCTGCAGGATACTACCAATGAAGTTCTTGGCCGTTTCCAAACCTCTAACCCCGGCTCTGCGGCGTCCCACGTGGCGTCCGCTCATCAGCCGGTCGAAGCCCGCCGCGCCGCTTGATCTCGGATCCCGAAGGGTATAGTTGAGTCAGGCAGCGGTTTCTGGCGGTTTGCCGTTCAAGGCAGCCGCGCACGCCGGTGTTCTGTGTTCCACTTGATTTCGGGATAGTCTTCCAATGCGGCGCAGTCCGGCCGCCAACCTTGAAATCCCGCCTGTACGTTCCCGGAACACTTCCCCTTTCCGGATACTCCCACTCACATCCTCACTTTTCGCAGGTGAACATGACCATTGCAGAACTAAAAGAAAAAAACATCACTGAACTGACACGCATCGCTCGCACCCTGGAGATCCCAGGCACCAGCGGCCTTCGCAAACAGGATCTGATTTTCAAGATCCTCCAGGCACAAAGCGAAAAAGAAGGCCATATCTTTGCCGAAGGCGTGCTCGAGATTCTGCCCGACGGCTACGGCTTCCTGCGCTCGCCGGATTACAACTATCTGCCCGGCCCGGACGACATCTACGTCTCGCCTTCGCAGATTCGCAAATTCGACCTCAAAACCGGCGACTCCATCAGCGGCAACGTCCGCCCGCCGCACGAGGGCGAGAAGTATTTTGCCTTGGTCAAGATCGAAGCCATCAACTTCGAGTCGCCCGAGGAGACGCGTAACAAGATTCTCTTCGACAACCTCACCCCGCTCTATCCCCAGGAACGCATCAAGCTGGAGACGGTGCGCGAGGGCATCAGCGGTCGTGTGATGGATCTGCTGACGCCGGTGGGCAAGGGCCAGCGCGGCCTCATCGTCGCTCCGCCGCGCACCGGCAAGACCATGCTGTTGCAGGCGCTGGCTAACTCCATCTCCACCAACCACCCCGAAGTCGTGCTGATTGTGCTGCTCATCGACGAGCGGCCCGAGGAAGTCACCGATATGCAGCGCTCGGTGAAGGGCGAGGTCATCAGCTCCACGTTTGATGAGCCGGCTGCCCGCCACGTGCAGGTGGCCGAGATGGTCATCGAGAAGGCCAAGCGCCTGGTCGAGCACAAGCGCGACGTGGTAATTCTGCTGGATTCGATTACCCGCCTCGCGCGCGCATACAACACCATCGTGCCGCCCTCGGGCAAGGTGCTCTCCGGCGGCGTCGACTCGAATGCTCTGCAACGGCCCAAGCGCTTCTTCGGTGCCGCAAGAAACATTGAAGAAGGCGGCTCACTGACCATCATTTCCACCGCGCTGATCGATACTGGCTCGCGCATGGATGAGGTCATCTTTGAAGAGTTCAAGGGCACTGGCAACATGGAAATCATTCTGGACCGCAAGCTGGTGGACAAGCGCGTCTTTCCGGCCATCGACATCCAGCGCTCCGGCACGCGAAAGGAAGAGCTGCTCATTCCCAAGGAGGATTTGCAGCGCATCTGGATTCTGCGAAAGGTGCTCAATCCGCTCTCCCCGGTCGAGGCGATGGAGTTGCTCATCAGCCGCCTGGAAAAGGTCCGCAACAACGCGGAATTCCTCGCCAATATGAATCAGTTGTAGGGCAGGATAGCGGGAGCGTGTGGAATACGGCTGTTGAGAAGGAAGCAAAGATCATGATCTTTGGAGCCCATGTAATCGTATACAGCAAGGATGCGGCTGCTGATCGCGCATTTTTCCGTGAGGTCCTCGGATTCTCATCCGTGGACGCCGGCCACGGATGGCTGATCTTCGCATTGCCTCCGGCTGAAGTGGCAGTTCATCCTGCCGAAGAAAATGAGAGGCATGAACTCTATCTCATGTGTGACGATCTGAGGACCGAGATAGTGGCGCTCGGGATAAAGGGCGTCCGGTGTTCGGAAGTGAAGGAAGAAAGCTGGGGTTCGGTTACCAGGATTCCGCTTCCCGGCGGAAGTGACGTGGGTCTATACCAGCCCAAACATCCAATGGCATTGGCTCGCATCACAAAGTGACGCGCAATGAGCGGACGGCAACCCTTTCCGGAATTGCCGCGCGCTGGTAAGATAAGAATGTCGTGGGGCTGTAGCTCAGCTGGGAGAGCGCCTCGTTCGCAACGAGGAGGCCAGCGGTTCGATCCCGCTCAGCTCCACCAAACTAAATTCCAAAATCTATCCGATCAACAGTTTCTAGATGCGCCCGGCAGCGCGCAGCTCGCCAATCTCCGCGCCGTCAAAAATCCGCGAGCGGATGAGAAAGCGCAGACCCTCGGCGTTGTCCAGCGAGAACATTCCGCCGTGGCCCGTCACCACGTCGAGCGTAAGTTGCGTGTGCTTCCAATACTCGAACTGGCTGCGGCTCATGTAAAACGGCTCGCCGTCTACCTCGCCCAATTGCACATCAGAATCTCCGACAAGGAACTCCCCGCGCGGGTAGCACATCGGGGAGCTGCCGTCGCAGCAGCCCCCCGATTGGTGAAACATCAGCGGCCCGTGCTTGGCGCGCAACCGTCGTATCAGTTGAACGGCCTCATCGGTCGCCAGCACTTGTTGAGGAAGTTCCGCCATCGCCGCACCGCCTTTCCAGGGAATCACGAACTCCCTATTCCCTGTTTTTAGAAGAAGCCCAGCTTCTTCGGGCTGTAGCTCACCAACAGGTTTTTGGTCTGCTGGTAGTGATCCAGCATCATGCTGTGCGTTTCGCGGCCAATGCCCGATTGCTTGTAGCCGCCAAAGGCTGCGTGTGCCGGATAAGCGTGGTAGCAGTTGATCCACACGCGCCCCGCCTGGATGCCGCGTCCCAGCCGATGGCAGCGGTTTACGTCGCGGGTCCACAAGCCCGCGCCCAGCCCGTAGAGCGTGTCGTTGGCTATCTCCAGCGCGTCGGCTTCGGTCTTGAATGTGGTCACTGAAACCACCGGTCCGAAGATTTCTTCCTGGAAAATTCTCATGCGATTGTGGCCGCGAAAGACGGTGGGCTCAATGTAGTAGCCGCCTTCCAGGTCGCCGCCCAAGTGAGCGCGCTTGCCGCCGCACAGCAGCTCGGCGCCCTCTTTGTGGCCAATGTCGATGTAACTGAGAATCTTTTCCATCTGCTCGCTGGAGGCCTGCGCGCCGAGCATGGTGTCGCTTTCCAGCGGATTGGCTTGCTTGATGGCCGCCACCCGCTTGAGCGCCCGCTCCATAAATCTGTCGTAGATGCTCTCCTGGATGAGCGCGCGGCTGGGGCAGGTGCAGACTTCTCCTTGATTGAGCGCGAACATCACAAAGCCCTCAATCGCCTTGTCGAAGAAGTCGTCGTCCTCCTGGAGCACGTCGGCGAAGAAGATGTTCGGCGATTTTCCGCCCAGCTCCAGCGTCACAGGAATCAGATTCTGGCTGGCGTATTGCATGATCAGCCGGCCCGTTGTGGTTTCTCCGGTAAAGGCAATCTTGGCCACGCGCGAGCTGGAGGCGAGCGGCTTGCCCGCTTCCAGGCCATAGCCGTTCACGATGTTCAACACGCCCGGCGGCAGCAGATCGCCCACCAGCTCAGCCCAAACCAGAATGCTGGCCGGAGTTTGCTCGGCCGGCTTGAGCACCACGCAATTGCCCGCGGCCAGCGCCGGCGCCATCTTCCAAGTGGCCATCAGAATGGGAAAGTTCCAGGGAATGATCTGTCCCACCACGCCCAGCGGCTCTTTGAAGTGGTAGGCCACCGTGTCCTGGTCGATCTCTGACAGCGTGCCCTCCTGGGCGCGAATGCATCCGGCGAAGTAGCGCCAGTGATCGACGGCCAGCGGCATATCGGCCGCCGTAGTTTCGCGAATCGGCTTGCCGTTGTCCCACGTCTCGGCCAGCGCCAGCACGTCGAGGTTGTCTTCCATGCGCTGCGCAATCTGGTTCAGGATGATGGCGCGTTGCGTGGGGCTGGTGTGCCCCCATGCCTCGCGCGCCGCGTGCGACGCATCCAGCGCCAGTTCAATGTCCTGCGCGTTGGAGCGCGGAATTTCGCAGAAGGGAATCCCGGTGATGGGAGTGATGTTCTCAAAGTATTGGCCGGATGTGGGCTCTACCCACTTTCCGCCAATGTAGTTGCCATAACGCGGACGAAAGCTCACCTTCTCGCTGAGCTTGCCCGGATGCAATTGTATTGCGGTTGCCATTTTTCTATCCTCCTCGGGGAATTTCTCGCGTTGCAGCCCAGGAGCAGTTTCAAACTTCCGAACCCTCAGATAGAAATTCTCGCACGGTGGCGCGCACCGGCAAAGGCTTGGGAGACCAGAACTCTGAAAACTGCGAAAGGGGTCGCAGTGCAGAAATCATACACAAACAGACGCACGTTGGGCAGCCTCTGGTGCATACCGCATCAAAAAAATGTCAACCCATCGCCGCCCGCTTCGGCTGGCCGGCGGAGCGTTCTGTTTTATACACCAGCTTCCGCCCGCGTACCCTATCGATGAGGAACCACTTGCACCTTCCAACGATTGACCCGCTCGGGAACCCTGAGCCGGAGAACTCATCCGCGCCGCCGGCGATTGCGCCGGCATGGCACACCATCGTGCTCGTCGTGGCCATCATCGCGTTTTCAATTCATGGGGCAGGGCGCTTGTCGGCCATCCATGGCTCAATTGACCGGCTCGCGAGCTATGGCTTCTCGGCCACGATGGAAGTGGTCGTGCTCGCGTGGGTGGTCCTGGGACTGCGTCTGAAGAAAATTCCGTTGCGCACGCTGCTCGGCTCATTCTCCTTCGACTCTCGATCCATCGCAACGGACCTGGGTTTTGCGCTTGTCTTCTGGATCTGCTCCCTCATGGTGCGGGCACGCTCGGCATTGCCTGGTCCGGTGTGGAGGCCGTGCTCACTCATCGGCAAGCGGCCGCTCACACCGCCGGACAAACTGGGCAAGCCGGACAGACAGGAAAAGCAGAAAAAGCGCTTGCGCCCGATGCCGAACAGCTCGAGAGATTGCGTGCCCTAGCGCAACTGGCGCCCGCCAACGGAAGAGAAATTGCCGCATGGGCGTTGCTCTGCCTGCTCGTCGGTTTCATTGAGGAGATTGTCTTTCGCGGCTATCTTCAGCGCCAATTCATCGGTTGGGCGCGCGGCGGCGTGGTGGTGGGCGTGCTCGCTTCCGCCATTGTATTCGGCTCTGCTCATGCGTATCAAGGCGTGCGCGGAATGGTTTTGCTCACTGTCTTCGGCGCGCTCTTCAGTCTGTTGGCTCTCCATCGCGGCAGCCTGCGCGCGGGCATCTTCGCGCATGCCTGGCATGATTTGATTGCCGGCCTCGCGCTCGCTTTGCTCAAATCGAGTCGCGTGATCTGATCCGAAACGAGCAATACCCGCTTCCGTGCTCTAAAAAAATTGTTGACTCTTTTTCCACTGTCATGTCGTTTTTCTCTTGACACTGGCGATGCAAGATTCTATACATTCTTCAACTGCAATAACATTTGCAGAATCGATGCAAAAGCATCGAAAGGGAGAATAGGAAAATGGCAACCAAGAAAGCAGCTAAGAAAGCGCCCGCGAAGAAGGCCGCAAAGAAGAAGAAGTAGCGGCAATCCAACCAAAAGGCAACACATCAGGGGAACGCTTCCAGCGCTCCCCTGACGTGTTTTTGGAGGAAGGATTAGTTTTTTTGGGGAAAGGGATTACACTGGTAGGCGCATGGAACGGAGAGATCGATGACACGCCGCCGCTGGATTGCAGAGCATTGGGACGAAGCCACCGCAACGCTGGTGGGCGCGCAGGCCGAACACATGACCCGCGTTTTGCGCGCGCAGCCGGGCATGGAAGCCGACGTGGTGGCGGGCGGCCACGTCTTTCACGCGCAGGTGGCCGCGGTCGCTGGCGATGAGGTCCGCTTCAATCTGATAGCCGAACTCGATGCCGATCCGGCGTTGCCCGTCACTTTGGTAATGGCCGTCTACAAGTTCGATCACATGGAGTGGGCCATTGAAAAAGCCACCGAGCTGGGAGTTGCGGCCATTGCGCCGGTGATCGCGCGGCGGACGGAGAAGCATCTGGCTGCGGCGGCAGCGAAGCGAGCGGAGCGTTGGAGGCGCATCGTGCATGAAGCGGCGCAGCAAGCGCGGCGCTCCGACGTGCCGATTATTTTTGATCCGGCCCCGCTGGCCATTCGTGTGCGGGCTGCTTCAGAAGCCACGCGCGCCGAATCCGGCACGACATGCATTGTGCTGGCCGAGCAGGAGCGCACTACCACCTTGCGCTACGCGTTAGAGGAAGCCGTAGCCGCGGCCGGGACGGAGACGCCCAGGCTGGAGATTGCCATCGGTCCCGAAGGAGGATGGGCTCCTTCGGAAGAAGCTCTCTTCGACGCCAACGGCTGGAGCGCCGCATCGCTCGGCCCGCGCATCCTGCGCGCCGAAACCGCGGCCATCGCCGCGCTCGCCGTGGTGGCTTCGTATTTGGAATAGTGAAGGGAGGCTCTGGCCAGATGAATCGCAAAACTAGAACGGCTAAACCCTCATCATCTGTCAGCCCTTACGAAACGCAGAAGGGAACACTGGTCTGGAGGATCGTGGACAATGCTATCAATGATCTCGTGAACAATAGAGACTTAGTCGAAGCGACTCGTCGAGACTATATCGTCGGGTACATTTGTGAGAAGCTACAGCGCGTACTACCGACGTCAAGTGATTGAGCGTCCTCGGTTATAAATGAGCAAACCGCACCAACACCCCGGCCAGCGCCCCGCCCAGCAACGGACCCACGATGGGAATAAGCGCATAGCTCCAGTTCGAGCCGCCTTTGCCGGGAATCGGCAGCAGCCAATGAATCAGCCGCGGACCCAGATCGCGCGCGGGGTTGATGGCGTAGCCTGTGGTCCCGCCCAGCGATAAGCCGATGCCCCACACCACGCTGGCCACCAGCCACGGCCCCATTCCCGCCACCGGCCCATTCGCGGCAACTCCGTGCGAGAAAATCGAGAAGGCCACCACCACCAGTACCGCCGTGCCCAGAGCCTCGTTCAGAATGTTGACCCACGGGTTACGTATCGCCGCATTGGTGCAGAAGACGCCCAGCTTGGCCGCCGGATCGGGCGTCAGCTTCCAGTGCGACGCATAGTGCAGCGCCATCAGCGCCGCGCCGCACATAGCTCCAAGTAGTTGGGCCGACCACAAGCTCGCCAACTGCGAAAAATTCCCGTTGATGACCGCGACAGCCAGCGTGATGGCCGGGTTAAGGTTGGCGCCCGGGCTGCCAAAGGCCTGCGCCACCAGCACGCCGCACAACACAGCCAGCGCCCACCCTGTAGCGATCACCATCCAGCCTGCGTCGGCCGCGTAAGATTTGCGCAACGTCACGCCGGCGCACACGCCGTTGCCCAACAGCACCAGAACCAGCGTCCCCAGAAACTCGCCAAACCAAACAGAATGCATTCAGTCTCCCTTACGTTTTCACTGCTGCGGAGAGCACAAAAAGCCGGAGCGCAATCAATTACAGAATTTGCTGAACTCATGCATTTTGCACTATTCGCCCCACCGCTGCCAAGAACCCGGCAGCGCTGCGCGCAGTCCTGTGCTCATATTTCATCTAGGCGATTTTCTTGCGGAGACTCTGCGCGGTCCTGTACGAAACAAAATAGTTTTATATAGCGAAGTTGCTGTTGCGCCCTTTGAATATCAGCCCCAGCGACGTGTTCTCGTCGCTGGGGCTGGCGTTACTTCTGCGGCAGCGGAGCCGGCGCGGGAGCTTGCGGAGCTACACCCAACGGCTGGTCGCCTGCGTCCTCCGCCGGAGTCTTCTTCTTGTCGGACAGCCTGGTCTTGTCGCCCGTGGTGGTGGCTGTCTTTTTCTTCTTCTTGGTTGTATCGCCGGCCAGGCCCAACGGGCCCGCCTGTGTCTGCCGGTCGGCTACCTCGGCCGCGTCAGGCGCGTCGGGAGCCAGAGCATCTATCTTCGGTGCGCCTTTGGGCTGCTTAGCCTGTTTAGCCTGCCTGGCGCGTTCGCTGAAGCGGGTCTTTTGCGTCGGCCTTGCCGGTTCCAGCGGATTCACCGGCTCCTGGCCGGAATTCGCTGTCTGCTGCTCCTCGCCTGCGCCCGCATCTTCCGTCTTGGTTTGCGGCGCGCTGGGCAGGGTCTTGACTGGCGCGTGGCCAAGGCGAATCTTTTCCTTCTTGCCCGGCTTCATCGTGCCCTGATCGGCACTAGAACCCTTCTTGCCCTTCTTCACATGAGCCGCCACAGGTTCGGCAGCCGGCGCGCTTTCGCCGGCAGGCTCCGCGTGCGACGCTTTTTGCCGGTAGCTTCGCGTGCTCTCACGGAAGCGAGTGCGCTCCACCTTCTTCTTCTTTTTCGGCGCGGGCGGCACATAGGCGCTGTAGATCGGCTTGGTCTGCTTGGCGCTGGCGCCGCTGTCGGTATAGCCCGGCTTGATGTCGATGAAGGCCTGCTCGCGCATGGTGGTCAGATAGCCGCGCATGGCCGGCTCCATCCGCGCCATGTAAAAGTTCTCCTCCACCTGCTGTTCGACGTTCTTGTATTCTGGAACGCCGCCGGGGATATGTTCGACCACCTTGAGAATTACGAAGCCCTGCCGCGTGCGAATCGGCTCGGTATACTGTCCCGCCTTGAGCACGAAGGTCTGGTCTTCCAGCACCTTGGCGAGTGCGCCACGGTGGAACTGTCCCAGATCGCCGCCCTCGGCCGCGGTGGGGCCCTCGCTGAACGACTTTGCCAACTGGCTAAAGTCGCCGCCGGCGTGAAGTCTGGCCTCGATGTCGTTGGCCTTTGCCTGGGCCGCGGCCAGCGTTGCCGCATCGTCCGGCTGCACACCGCCCGGCGTCGTCGCCGAAGGTGCCGGCGTGCCGGTACTGACGAGAATCTCAGCCAGGGTAACGCTTTCCGGCCGCGCGTACTCCTGCTTGTGCGCTTCAAAGTAGCGCTCGGCCTCGCCGGGGGTGAACTGAATCCGTTTGCCCACCTCCTGGCGCATCACCTCTTGGGTGATAATGCCGTTGCGGATGTTGGCCTTGAAATCCTCAAACGAAACGCCCTGCTCCTTGGCGGCCTTTTCCAGGTCTTCCATGGTTTCCAGGTTGTATTGCTTGCGGATCTCGTTCAGCCGGGTCACCAGCTCGGTTTCGCCGGTGATGCCCAACTCCTTGCCCTTCGAGAGCCAAAGCTGCTGGTCGATCAGGTTGCGCAGCAGATCCTTGTGCGCAGCGGAGATCTCCTGCATCGATCCGCCCTTTTGGCGCGCCTCCGAATCCAGTTCGGTCATCGCCCGGTCGTAATCCGAGCGCGTGATGATCTGGTCGTTGACGCGGGCAACGATCTCTTCGACCGTGGTGCCGCCATAAGGGCTCTGCGGCGCGGCCGGGTGCGATTGCGCCAATGCGAAACCTGCGAGCAGCAATGTGCCAAACACGAATGCCGCCGAATTGCGAATGAGTCTAAAAGTCATAGGGTCAGGACACCGCAGGGCACCACAAATTGTTCCCTGTTGCTTAGACCTCATTGTAAATGCCTGGGGAGCAGCAAAGCGATTCCTGCCTTCGAATCCACCCGCGCCGGCGCACCTATTTCCTTAAAGGCTAGGGTTTTAGCCCGCACACCGGCTACCGTAAGCCCCTCGGCCCGCGTCAAATGCTCCAGTGGTATACTTTAGCCCTAAGACTGCCGTTTTCGGCGCTTTTCGAGCGTATGCCGCACCGCAGTCCGGAGGTTGTTCCCGCATATGACTCCCCGCGCACGCCGCGCCCTCTTCACAGTGGTCCTCTTTTTTGCCGTCTGCGCCGTCGTGGGCAGCATTTTGCAGCGCAAGGTGGGAGCCGAGTCCTCGGCCGACGAAAGTCAGCTCCGCGACAGCCTCAAGTCCTTCACCAACGTCTACGCGCTGGTTGAAGAGAACTACGCTGAGCCGATTAACGGCGACAAGGCTGACACCGCCATCTACGACGGCGCGATTCCCGGCATGTTGCGCGTGCTTGACCCGCACTCTACCTTCTACGATCCCAAGGCCTACGCCCGGATGCGCGAGGAGCAGCGCGGTCATTATTACGGCGTCGGCATGACCATCGTGCCGGAGAACGGCAAAGTCTATGTCGTCTTTCCCGCCGAGGGAGCGCCCGCGTTCAGGGCCGGCATCCATCCCGGCGACGTCATTTACGCGGTGGACAGTAAGCTGGTCTCAGTCGACGGCAAGAATCCCGACGGCCTGACCACTTCCGACCAAGTGGCCAAAGCTCTCAAAGGCCCCAAAGGCACACACGTCCAGGCGACCATGCTGCGCGAGGGCCAGGCCAAGCCGCTGGTCTTTGACCTGATCCGTGATGAGATTCCGCACCCCTCCGTGGACCTGGCTTACGAAATTCGCCCCGGCGTCGGCTACATTCATCTTTCGCAGTTCCAGGAAACCACCGCCGAAGAAGTCGACAACACTATCGACGGCTTCGGCAACCTCAAGGGGTTGATCTTTGACCTGCGCGGCAACCCCGGCGGCCTGCTCAGTCAAGCGGTTGAAGTCTGCGATCACCTGCTCACCAAGGGGCAGGGAATCGTCTCGCAGCGCGGACGCGCCTTCCCCGACCAGGTCTACACGGTCACCCACGGCAACGGCGGCAAAACCTTCCCCATCGTCGTGCTCGTCAATCGCGGCACGGCCTCGGCCGCGGAGATTGTCTCCGGCGCATTGCAGGATCACGACCGCGCCCTCATCGTCGGCGAAACCACCTTTGGCAAGGGCCTCGTGCAGACCGTCTACGATATGGCCGACCACTCCATGGCGCTGGCCCTCACCACCTATCACTACTACACGCCCTCAGGCCGGCTCATCCAGCGCAACTACTCCGGCGTCTCACTCTACGCCTACTACACCCACGGCGGCGCGCAGCCCGCTGACACCTCCAATCGCGAGGTCAAGCTCACTGACTCCGGCCGCACAGTTTACGGCGGCGGAGGCATTACGCCGGACGAGAAAATCGAGAGCATCAAAGACAACCGCTTCCAGGATTCGCTCCTCTATAAGGATGTCTTCTTTCACTTCGCTCCGATTTACCTGGCCAACCGCACCGTGGACAAAAACTTCCAGGTCGATGCCGCAGTGCTGGCGGAGTTCAAGAAATTCCTCACCAGCCAGAACATCCCCTATACCGAAGCTGATCTGAATGGCTGCATGGACTGGCTGAAGATCAGCATCAAGGACAAAATCTTCACCATTCAGTTTGGCGAGATTGAAGGCCTGCGCAGCCGCGCCGACTGGGACCCGGAAATCCAGAAGGCGCTCACCTACCTGCCCGAAGCGCAGGCTCTCGAAGACCACGCCCACAAAGTGCTGGCCGAGAAAGCCATGGCGCGGAACGAAGAGAAATAAGCGGACTGCTGTTTTGAAGCCAGAAAGGCCGTCCCCGCGGGGACGGCCTTTCTGGCTGTGAGGCGGAACAGTGAGCAATCGGAAGGGCACGCCGCCGGATGGAGCAGGAGCCTTCAGGCCCTTGAATACGGGACGGAGGGAGCAAGAGCCATCAGCCTCCTGAATACAGCGGAACAACGGAGGGAGTAGGGGGCTTCAGCCCCCTGAAAGAGGGCGAATTTGCACAGGGCCTTTAGGCCCGGGTCTTCTTTCCAAACAAGTGCAAAGGCATGGGGTCCAGCCGCCCACGCGCAGCCCGCAATTCGCCCAAACTCGAGGAGTTTGGACTTTACCTCAAGAGCGATTGGAATGCTCCCTGAGTGCTATGGCGATTTTGCAGAAACAGAGAACAAGCGGTATACGCAGACGAAAAAATCGGCTGATTATATCTGCCTCTTTCACCGCGAAATGGTGTCCGCAAAAAGCTTGAATTACTGAAGTATGCTGCTTGTCGGATCAGTTCTTGTCTCCCATTTAGCCCGCAATTCTTCCGCGCGCCGTTCGGCCTCTTCCACCTGCTCGGGCGTTGCCTGGGCACGCGCCCGATTCAGGTTGACGGTAGCGCGTTGTTGCACCTCTCCCGGTTCTGAGCGTTCAACCGCCAGCGTCAGCCACTTCAGAGCTTCAACCAGGTCCGGCGTAACGTCCGGCCCACCGATCAACAGCCCGTACCCACATTTATTCATTGCGTCCACATAGTTGCTGTCCGCGGCGGCGCAATACCAGTCGATAGCTTTGGCGAAGTCCTGCGGGACGCCCTGCCCTATCCGATATGCGTCCCCAAGTCGATTCTTCGCGAATGGGTCGCCTTGATCCGCTGCCTTGCGAAACCAGCGAATGGATTCTTCGTAATCTTGCGCACTTCCTTTACCGTCCCAATACAACGCCGCCACGTTCCGCTGTGCCGCCGCATATCCCTCCTCTGCTGCCTTGAGGTACCAGCTCACTGCTTCCGGGTAATCTCTGGTCAATCCGACACCATTGGCATACATAGTTCCGAGATTGTTCTGTGCGACGGGAAGGCCTTGTTCTGCCGCCTTACGGAACCACCCAGCCGCCTCCACCGGGTCCCTGGCGACCCCGCGACCGTTCTCATACATGATCCCAAGGTTGCTCTGCGCCGTGGCATTGCCCTGCTCCGCCGCCTTTCTGTACCATTTCACTGCCTCAGCTTCATCTTTGGTTACGCCCTGGCCGTTCGCGTACATCGATCCCAGAGCACTCTCAGCATTGGCGAAATCTTGCGATGCTGCCCTCTGAAACCAAGAGACAGCTTCTGCATCGTCCTTGGCTATGCCGGTTCCGTTGTAGTACATCAGCCCAAGATTGGTCTCTGCCTCAGGAATGCCTTGTTCCGCCGCCTTACGGTACCAGTTCACAGCCTCAGCTTCGTCTTTGGATACGCCCAGACCATTCGCATACATTATTCCGAGGCTGCTCTGTGCGTCGGCATTGCCCTGCTCCGCTGCCTTTCGGTACCAGTCCACTGCCTGCACATCATCCCTGGCAACGCCAGCACCTTTCTCGTACCTCATCCCCATGACATTCTGTGCAATCGCGTTACCCTGCTCTGCGGATTTGCGATACCACATGGTTGCTTCAGTTTCATCCTTGGCAACGCCCTGCCCCTTGCCATACATCGATCCGAGATTGCCTTGTGCGATAGGAAGGCCTTGCTCCGCAGCCTTGCGGTACCAACCCACGGCTTCCACGTCATCTTTGGCTACACCCAGGCCGTTCGCGTACAACCACCCCAGATTATTCTGCGCGAGCGCGTAACCTTGGTCCGCTGCTTTGCGGTACCAGCGCACTGCTTCCACATCGTCCGTGGCAACACCACGACCGTTCTCATACATATACCCTAAATTGACCTGCGCGACCGTGTAACCCTGCTCGGCTGCCTTTCGATACCAAGCAATCGCTTCCACTAAATCCTTGGCAACGCCCCACCCGTTCTCGTACATAACCGCGAGGTTATTGACGGCATGAGAGTTTCCATGCTCTGCGGATTTGCGAAACCATCGCACAGCTTCAACAGCATCCTTGGCTACACCCCAGCCGTAGTAGTACATGCGCCCCAGATTGTTCTCACCGCGTAAGTTGCCCTGTTCCGCCGATTTTCGATACCAGAGCAAGGCTTCGGTGTAGTCTTTGGTCACGCCGAGCCCTTCCTAATACATCCACCCAAGGCTGTTCTGAGCCCACGGGTTACCCTGATCAGCAGCTTTGCGGTACCAACTTACGGCTTCTCCATCATCCTTTGTGACGCCACGACCGGTTCCGTACATCCAACCAAGTTCGAATTGCGCCACGGCGTTTCCTTGCTCCGCTGCCTTGCGGTACCACTGCGCAGCAGCTTCGTCGTTTTTGTCCACACCGCGTCCGTAAAGGTACATCCACCCGAGTTCCGCCTGGGCATCGACAATACTTTGGTCAGCCGCTTTGCGGAACCAGCGTGCAGCTTCTGCCTCATCCTTCGCCACGCCTTTGCCGTTAAAGTACATCAACCCAAGATTGGACTGGGCGAGCGGAAAGCCCTTCTCCGCCGCTTTCCGGTACCATCGCACAGCTTCCGCGTCGTCCTGAGCCACACCCGTGCCGCGGTCGAACAGGAATCCAAGTATGAATTGCGCAACAACACTGCCCTGCTCCGCCGCTTTTCCGAACCACTGTGCAGCTTCGACATCGTCCTTGGTCACGCCCTTGCCGTTGTAGTACTTCAACCCCAAATCCAACTGTGCTGGAACAAAGTTCTGCTCCGCCGCCTTGCGATACCATTGCACCGCTTGCGTATTATCTTTTGCTGTCCCCCTGCCGTTTTCAACCATCCAGGCAAGCGCGTATTCCGCAGGGGCATAACTCTCCTCCGCGGCCATGCGATACCAGCGCACGGCTTCCGCGTCGTCTTGCGCCACACCTTTACCGTTGGCATATTTCAACCCCAGAGCAACCTGCGCAGGAGCAAAGCTTTGGTCTGCTGCCTTGCGGTACCAACTCACGGCTTCCGAATCGTTACGAGTAGTTCCCCGACCGTTCTCGAGCATCCAGGCGAGCATAAACTGTGCGGGGGCGCGACCCTGGTTCGCGGCTTTGCGGTACCATTGCACAGCTTCCGCATCGTCCTGGACCACTCCTTTGCCGTTTAGATACATCCATCCAAGAGCGGTCTGTGCCTCAGGGGCGCCTCGCTCCGCAGCCTCCCGATACCATTGCGCCGCTTTCGCATCGTCCTTAGCGACCCCCATTCCGCTGGCGTAGATCCGCCCAAGAATAGTCTGCGCCCCGGTGTCGCCCAGTTCTGCGGCTTTGCGGTATTGTTCCAGCGCTTCCCGGTATTCCTTGCTTGCAAAACCGGGGTTTGCAAATTCCTTCGCAGGGTTGCTTGGCGGTTCAAGAGTGTCGTCTCCAACCGGCTTTGTATCTCGCGTTGGCGTGTCGGGAAAGGCTGGAATAACCAGAAAGGCAATCGCGAAGGACAGTAGCAGAACTCTATTTGCGTTCAATTCAAGTTTCTCCTACGTGGGATGCTTTTAGGTAAAGCATATTTCAGAACACTGAAGCAAGCGACACATCAGCGAAGATTGGAACAGAATTACTGGGAAATTCACCTGTCGATAACAGGCCATAGCGGGAAATCAAACGATCTGGAGAGTGTCAGCGAACCTCACCATGCATTCGTACACCGCGTTGTGCGACAGGCTGCCTTGAGCGAAGCCGAAGGCAGTTGGCTCCACCGCAGGTGGCTTGCCGAAAATTACCCTCCGTCGGCGCACACTGGCAGATAGGAGAAATGAACACGCAATCCCTCATTGCTCCGTTCTGTCAGGGATGTGTCCGGTCCGTACCCACCGGGAGGTACCCTTACCCCCCTATACCCCCTGGGGGTATAAATTTCCCCTTAAACCTTGCAGATGATTTTTAACTTGTTTGAAATCAATACCGCTCGAAAAACGCATAGCCAAAATTCTCCCGCATCGTGAGATTTAGCCTCTGAAAATCACCGGAAAAACACGCTTTTTGCCCGTAAAACGCCGCCGAAGCATCGCTCCAGGGCCTTTCCGCTGACTTGCTAACTTGCTGACTCGCTGACTCGCTGACTCGCCCAGCCGTCAGGCCTGTAAGCTGCATCACAGCGCGCCCTCTTTCGCCGCTCGTAGGCTCTTGAACGGAGCAAAAGAGGATTCTTCATGCCAGCAATTGCCGTGGATAACGCCACTACCGTTGAGAACCTGTTGACCGCCTTTGAAGGCGAATCGAACGCACACGCCAAATACACCGCCTTTGCAGCCAGGGCGGACGAGGACAACTTGCCCGGCGCAGCCAGCCTCTTTCGCGCCGCAGGGCGCGCTGAGCAGATTCACGCCGCCAACCACTCCCGCGTTCTGCACCAGTTGGGCAGCCGCTCGGAGTGCGAAATTCACCCGGTTGAAGTGAAGTCCACCCTCGAAAACCTCAAGGCCGCCCTCAACGGCGAGCAGTACGAGATCGACACCATGTATCCCGGCTTCCTCCAGGAGGCAACGGAGCGCAAGAACACGGCCGCCATCCGCACCTTCCATGGGGCCTTGGAAGCTGAGAAGACCCACGCGCGGCTTTATGCCGAGGCCATTGCCCTGTTGGCGGCTGGAAAACGGGATTCCTGGATTGGCGAGGCGCGCGAGTTTTACGTCTGCCCCGTCTGCGGCTACACCTCGGAAACCGAAGAGGAACACGAACGCTGCCCCGTCTGTAACTGCCAGTGGGAGCGCTTCGAGATTATTCGCTGAAGCCTGTTTATAAAATAGAAAAATAGTTGGATTCGCGGCGCCCCAGCTCTCAAAAATGAGGGCTGGGGCGCCCGGCGTTTACGGCTCATCGTTATAAATGCCAATCTCCACTTTGCCGCCTTCCGCCTGCCGCGCGCGGAACATGCCGGGAGTGTTGAAGCTCCAGACCAATTGGCCGTCAGTGGTGATGGCGATAACGCCGCCGTCTCCGTGCAGCGCCTCCAGTTCCTTGTGAATCACTTGGTCCGCGGCCTGTTGCAATCTCATGCCCTTGAACGCAACCAGATTGCAAATCTCCCGCGCCACGCCCAGGCGGATGAAATACTCGCCCGAGCCGGTCGCCGACACGGCGCACGACTGGTTGGATGCGTAAGTGCCCGCGCCGATAATCGGCGAGTCGCCCACGCGGCCCGGCATCTTGCCCTGCAATCCACCCGTCGAGGTTCCCGCCGCGATATTGCCGGCGCGGTCCAGCGCCACCACGCCCACCGTGCCATGCATGTGCGCATAAGCCGACTCGTCAATCTGCGCTACCGGAACCGGCGGCGCTGCTGGCGGAGGCGGCGCGCCCGCTGGACGCGGCGGTACCGGGCGGCCTTCACTCTGCAACTGTTTGACCAGCGATTGCCACCGGGCTTCGGTGAAAAAGAAGCTGGGGTCCACCTGCTCCAGGCCAACCCGCGCGCCAAAGGTGTCGGCTCCCGCGCCGATCAGCATCACGTAGGGCGACTTCTCCATCACTGCCCGCGCCAGGCTGATGGGATGCCGTGTGCGTGTCACTCCAGCCACCGCCCCTGCCTTCAGATTCGAGCCATCCATAATGGCGGAATCCAGTTCATTCTTGCCCTCTGAGGTGAAGACCGCGCCGTGCCCCGCGTTGAACAGCGGATCGTCTTCGAGAATATTGATAGTGGCCTCGATTGCATCCAGCGCGGACCCGCCCCGGTCCAGCACCCCGGCTCCGGCAGCCTCTGCCTTGGCCAGTGAAGCGCGATAGCCCGCCTCGCCGTCGGGGCCCAGCTTTGACCGTTCGATGACTCCCGCCCCCCCATGAACCACAATGGCCCAATGCCCACTCGACTGCGGAGCCTGAGCAACGCAGGCCAGCGCGGCCACCGTGAAAACTCCGGCAAAAAGGCAACTAATGCTTTTCATCTTCAATTCCTCCCATAACATTCCCTGCCGCTAACCTAGCGGCCCTCCTTCCGAGCCGTCAACCCCCGCTGCCGCGCCATGATCGTTTACTCAACATCGCTCGCACTTTGCGATGCGGATCATCGTCCCATACGAGCAGAGCCAGGCTCATTTAACTGAAATCTTTGCGCACAGATTCTTGACGATTCCAAGGGCGTGACCCCCATCACTGAGAGGGCGCACTTATTCCTGTAATCACTGATTGCAATGGGGATTCTGAACAACCAGGTTGCTGCAAGTTGAATTGGGCTCGGAACGCCCTGCGAAGAATGGCGATAACCACGCTGCGCCGAAGCCAAGTCATCCTTTGAAGAAGTGCTGGGTTGTAAGTCATACGGAACGCAGCAACCTTTGTAATTTCATTTGTTCCAGCCCTCGGAAGTTAGTGGACAACTTACCGCATCTCGCGGACTAACAGGATCAGATTGGAATCGGCGCACCGGGCTAAGTGGAGGCTAATTCGGAAGTGATAGTTGATACAATTCCGCGCTTCAGCGAAGAATCTGTCTCCTCTGGGAAATCTTCGCGCCTCGCGGCAACGGTTGGCCTGCTTGCGTGGCTCGCTATAGCTTCAGCCGCGCTCGCGCAACAGGAGTTCCCGCCGCCCCAGGGTAAAGGGCGCGTGGTCGTTATGGCCTCGGGCGTCTCAGGCCCGTCGCATTACACCACGGTAGCCCGCGAGATCGCCGAGCTCGGCTACGATGTGGTGCTGTTCGACGGCAATCTGATGTTGGGAACACATGGGGATGGCGTGAAAACCATCATCCTGCAGGCACAGCAAATGCCTCATGCACTCCCTGGAAAAGTTGCCCTTGTCGGCTTTTCTGTCGGCGGCGGAATGTATTTTTATTTCGCCACGCAATGGCCTGACCTGGTAGCGGGCGAGGTGCTTTGGTATCCCATGAACAACTTCATTCATGACGTGCCCGGTTTTGCGAGCAGATTGAATGTGCCGCTGCTGGTCTTCGTCGGAGCAAAGGACCACTTTCGCGATGGCTGTTGCCTGGCCGATTTGGATAGCAGGCTTGCGGCGGCGTCCACCGTGGCCGGCAAGAAGTTCAAGCTCGTTGTCTACCCGGATGCTGAACACGATTTCGTCTATGGCGGAGATCACTACAACCCCAAAGACTATTCAGACGCCTTCAAGCAAACTGCAGACATGCTCAAGGTTTATTTGAGCGAGTAGCTAATGCCTCTCAAGGGGCAGACCCCCAAGGGTAACGAGTATGTCGCACATCTTTATCAGCCATTCAAACCGGGACGCAGAGCAGGCCGCGCACCTGCTCACCTGCCTGCACGCGCATGGCTTTACCGAGACGTTTCTCGACTTCGACAAGCACGCCGGTCTGGCTCCTGGCGCCGACTGGGAGCGCACGCTCTACAGAGAAATCGCCGGTGCTGAAGCGGTCATTCTGATTCTGACCAAAAACTGGTTCGACAGCAAATGGTGCTTCGCCGAATTCACGCAGGCGCGCGCGCTCGGCAAAGCGATTTTTCCGCTAATCGAGTCGCCGACGGGCGAGACCTTCGTTTCACAAGACATCCAGCATCTCGATCTTGTGAAGGACCGCGAAGGCGGCCTGGCCCTCCTTGCCACGGAATTGACCGAGGTTATAGTTAATGCGCGCGGCGGGTTCGAATGGGACTCGACGCGTCCTCCATATCCCGGGCTGCTTGCCTTCGATGAGGCAGATGCGGCAATTTATTTCGGACGCGACGATGATGTCCGCCGATTGATAGAGCGGCTCAACGCAAGGCGGGCGCAGGGCGGGGCCAGGATGGTCGTCGTGCTGGGCGCCTCCGGTTCGGGAAAATCCTCGCTGCTTCGCGCCGGCGTATTGCCTCGGCTCAAACGCGACAAGCGCAACTGGATTGTGCTTCCGCCATTTCGTCCGCAACTTCACCCAATGGAAGAATTGGGCCAGACCGTGGCCATTGCCCTTGGGTCCAGCGCCGATTGGAGGCACTGGCGCGATGCCTTTGCGTCAGACGATCTTTCGCATGTGCTCTCCGATCTCGCCCGCGACCTTCGCTCCGCGCACTCGTCGAACGAAGCGCAGATCCTGATTACGGTCGATCAATCCGAAGAGCTCTTCGGCGCGGCAGAGAAGAGCGGAGCCGCGCAGTTTCTGCGCGTTCTCAACGCCATGCAGGATGAGCGCCTGCCCTTCCTCGTAGCCATGACTTTGCGCTCCGATTATCTGGGAGAGCTTCAAGAAGCGCCCGCCATGACTGCGGCTTTTGAAGAGTTTTCTCTCAAGCCGATGCCTCTGGCGAGGATACGCGACATTATTGAAGGCCCGGCCCGCGTTGCCGGTCTCTGTGTTGATGAGGCCCTCGTCGGCGCCGCTATGAAAGATGCGGCCACCGACGATGCGCTGCCGTTGCTGGCCTTTGCGCTGCGCGAACTCTACGACCGCTTTGGACAAAAGAAAAACCTCACGCTCGAAGCTTATCTGGCGCTAGGCGACGATGCCGGACAGCTTTCGCCGCTTGAAAATGCAGTACGCCGCAAGGCCGACGAAGTGCTTGCCGCCGTCAAACCCTCCTCGGAAGATTTGCAGGCACTGAGAGAATCGTTCGTGCCCGCGATGGTGCGCATAAACTCCGAGGGCGAATATGTGCGCCGCCCGGCGCGCTTCGACCTGATGCCCGCAAAGGCTCGGCCGCTGATCGAGCGCCTTGCTAAAGCGCGCCTGCTCATTATTCAAAAAGAAAATGACGAGACCATTGTTGAGGTTTCGCATGAGGCGCTGCTGCGCAAGTGGCCACTGCTGCGCGGCTGGCTCGATGAAGAACGCGAGTTTCTCATCGGCAAAGATCAACTCGAACAGGATTTGCTCGACTGGGAAAAAGCGTTAGCCGGCGACAAAACTGAGGCATTGCTCTCCGGCCTGAAGCTGACGCGGGCTCGAACCTGGCTGGTGCAAAAGCCACTGCAACTCAGCGAGGCCGAACGCAAATTCATTCAGGCCAGCATCGAACATCAGGAGGCGGAGACTGCGCGGCGCGAGCGATTCCGCCGGCGCGTACAGCAGGCCAGCGCATCCGCCGCAATCGTGCTCGCAGTCGGCCTGGCCGGAGCGATTTGGGAATGGCGGATCGCCGATGCGCGAGAGGCCACGGCTGAATCGCGCGAACTCGCTGCCTTGGTCGAACAGGAAGTCCTGGCTGGAGACGATCTTGGAGTGGCGCTCCGGACGGCCGTAGCGGCAGCCGAGCGGTCGCCGACTGACCAGGCTCAGTATGCCTTGCGAACGGTCGTGGCTGGGCCGCTCGAACATCTCATTCTGCATCACGGCGCCCCGGTTTACGTGGCGGCCTTTTCCGCCGATGGAAAACGCATCGTCACCGCCAGCGGCGACAAGACCGCGCGCGTGTGGGATGCCGCGACCGGGCATCTGACGGCAACTCTCGCCGGGCATAACGGCCCGGTCAACGATGCTGCATTTTCGTCGGATGGAAACTACGTCGTCACCGCCAGCGATGACGGCACGGCACGCGTGTGGAACGCCACAAACGGAAATTTGCTCTCCACGCTTGCCGGGCCTGGTGTTGAGGTGCGCCAGGCCATCTTCTCTGCGGATGGAAAGCGCATCCTCACCGCTAGCGCGGACCATGAGGCGCGCGTGTGGAATGCGGAAACAGGCCTCTTGCTCGCAACCCTCAGCGGGCATACTGGCGTGGTCCACCATGCCGCGTTCTCGCCCGATGGAATGCGCATCGTCACCGCCAGCCAGGACTCTACCGCGCGCGTGTGGGACGCGGAAACCGGGAAGCTGCTTGCCACGCTGACCGGGCATGCCCGCGTAGTTTATGACGCGGCCTTCTCGCCCGATGGAACGCGCATTGTCACCGCCAGTTGGGACCAGACTGCGCGTGTCTGGGACGCAAAAACCGGCCATTTGCTTGCAACCTTGACCGGACACGCCGGCGCGCTCTACGATGCCGCCTTTTCGCCCGATGGAAAGCGCATCGTCACAGCCAGCGCCGACCATACAGCGCAAGTGTGGGACGCCGAAACCGGCCATCCGCTGACGACGCTCATCGGGCATACTGGTCCAGTCAACGATGCCGCCTTCTCGCCTGATGGAAAGCGCATTATCACCGCAAGCGAGGACGCTACCGCTCGTGTGTGGGATGCCGATTCCGGCATCTTGTTGGCCACGCTGAACGCGGGTTCCGGCGTAGTCAACAGTGCGGCCTTTTCTCCCAATGGAGATCGCATCGTCACGGCAGGAAATGACGGCACTGCGCGCGTGTGGGATGCGGACATCGGCCATCCGCTCGCCATCTTGTCCGGATATGGCAGCCGAATCTTCGACGTCTCGTTCTCGCCCGAAGGAAAGCGCATCGTCTCTGCCGGCGAAGATACTAAAGCGCACGTGTGGGATGCCGAATCAGGCAAATTGCTGACAACAATGGCCGGGCATACGCTGATGATCTATGCGGTTTCTTTCTCGCCCGATGGAACACATATTGTCACCGCCAGCGCTGACAAAACAGCGCGGGTGTGGGATTCCCAGACAGGCCGCCTGCTGGCAACCATGACCGGCCACTCCGGCCGCGTAAATTATGTGGCTTTCTCGCCCGATGGAAAGCGCATCGTCTCCGTCAGCGATGACGGTACGGCGCGGGTGTGGGATGCCGCATCCGGCCAACTGCAGGCAACTCTGAGCGGCCATCGGGGCCCCGTGAATCAAGCTTCGTTCTCGCCCGATGGAAAGCGCATCGCCACAGCCGGAGCGGACTGTACTTCAAGATTATGGGATGCCGAATCGGGCCGTCTGCTGGCCACGCTTGCCCATGCCGCCGCAGTCAACACTGCCAACTTCTCGCCCAATGGGAAGCGCATCGTCACCGCCAGTTACGACCGTACAGCGAAGGTGTGGGAGACCGCGACCGGCACTCTGCTGGCTACGCTCACAGGGCACGCCGGTTGGGTCTATACGGCGGCGTTTTCGCCCGATGGAAAGCGCATCGTCACCGCCGGCGCCGACCATACGGCGATGGTGTGGGATGCCGGGACGGGCCATCTGCTTGCCACTCTGACCGGGCATACCGCCCGTGTAAACTATGCGGACTTTTCCCCCGATGGAAAGCGCATCATCACCGCAAGTCAGGACAATACTGCGCGCGTCTGGGACGCCGATTCTGGCCTGTTATTAGGCACTCTGACCGGCCATACCGACCAGGTCTACAAAGCAGTGTTCTCGCCCGACGGAAAGCTCATCGTTACCGCCAGCAGCGACGCCACGGCCCGGCTCTTCATTGGCGATCTCCATGACCTTTTGAATTGGGCCAGACGGCAGCTCCCAGCTGAGAGCGGATCAAACTGAGTTTGCAAACCGGCATACACCCGTATACTGTTTCTTCCACTGGGAACTGGCGCGCAAGAGGGGAATCAATGGAACCTTCCATCAAGTTGCCGGCCACCATGGCCATCGGATTTACGGGCCATCGCACGCTCGGCGACGAAGACAAATGCAGAAAATGGATCATTGACTTTCTTGCCCGGCGAAAAGCTTCTGCCGTGGGAGTTGTGTACGGAGTTTCCTCGGTCGCGGCGGGAGGGGACCTGCTGTTTGCCGAGAGCTGCATTCAACTGGAGCTGCCGCTCTCTGTCTTGCTGCCGCTGCCACGGGAAGAGTTCCGCAAGGATTTCGACGCGGCCACATGGTCGCGCGCCGAGCAGGTTCTGAGCAAGGCAGCCTCGATTGAAGTTACAACCGGCGATGGTGCGCGCGAAGAGTGCTACTACGAATGTGGCATCGAAACTGTCCACCAAAGCCGGCTGATGCTCGCGCTTTGGAATGGCGAGGCCTCGCAGGGCCTGGGCGGTACAGAAGACATTGTCTCCTTTGCCAGAGGGCTCGGCAGCCAGGTGGTTTGGATCCACAGCACCACCGGCGCAACACGCGTCTTCAATGAGCAGGCTGAAAATGTACTCCTCGACGATCCGGAGCTCGAATTCCTGAACACCCTTCCTGATCCGAATGTGCTTGTAGAAATCGATAGGCCGGAGGCTCTGGCCAGGGCTTGGTTTCGCAAAGTGGACGACAGCGCTACCCGGTGCGCGCCGCAGTCTCGGCGGCTGGCGGCAATCCCCATCGTTTTCACGGCGGCCGCAGCTATCTTCAGCGGAGCCGGATCGTGGGCGCACGAAGTAAAAACCTGGTTGACCATCGGAACGGTGCTTGGAATTCTGGCTGCCGTGTTGCCGGCGATATTGCGGCTACGCAAACGGCAAGTCTTGTGGGTGCGGACGCGAACCGCTGCTGAGGTGTGCCGTTCAGTTCTGGCTTTCTGGCGCACGCCCGCACACTACGAAGCGATTGGACCCGAGGTTGTGCCCGAGCTATCGGGCGTGCTGATGTCGCTGAACCTCCTGAAAATGGTTGACCGGGACCGCAGCCAATCGTCGCTTGAAGAATTCAAGCAGCGATATCGCCAGGAACGCATTGCAGGCCAGATCGATTATTTCTTTCGCCATGCGGCGCAATCTGCCGCCGAGGCTCGCCGCTATCGAGCCGCTACCTGGATCTCGATCGGATTCGCGGCTGCGGTGAACGTGTGGCTCTTTGTGAGCGGGCATTTCTCTGGGATATTTGCTCCCGGACCATGGAAACAAAGTCTGTCGCTCGGCGCCTCAATCGCATTTCAAATCGCAACCATCACGGGAGCATTGCTTGCGGTCAACGATTGCGATCGGCGGAAAGAACGCTACCAGGAATTGCACCAGAAGCTCGGCGGTTGGGATACGCAAATTGAAGCGTTGCGAACCTGGCCGAGCGTGCTGCGCGTTGCCGGACAGATTGAACGGGCTCTTTTGGCTGAGTTGATCGAGTGGCGATCCTTGATCCGAAATCAAAAGATGGAGAAGAAATAGCCATGAAACGCATTCTCACGTTGGACGGTGGAGGAATACGAGGCGTCTTCAGCCTCGAAATTCTGCTTCGCATCGAGACCCTGCTGCGTGAACACTACAAGGCTCCCAACCTTATCCTGGCTGATCATTTTGATTTTTTCGCCGGAACCAGCACGGGCGCAATTATTGCCGCCGGTCTTAGCTGGGGAATGTCAGTCGAGGAAATCCTCACGCTCTATGTGAAGCACGGCACCACTATGTTTCAACATGTGCCCTGGTACAATCCTCTGAAACGGATCCTGGTTTCACGGTACGAAGCGAAACCTCTCTCGGACTTGTTACGCCGCACTTTTTCCGAGGACGGGAAAGGCGAAGTGCCGGCACTATTGGATACCAAGCGCCTGAAGACGCTCTTGCTGGTGGTTTTGAGAAACCACACAACGGGCTCGGCATGGCCGATCAGCAACAATCCGCTGGCAATGTACAACGATAACAACCTTCCGGATTGCAATTTGAAAGTCCCGCTCTGGAAGTTAGTAAGAGCCAGTACCGCCGCACCTGTATATTTTGACCCTGAAGAAATTATTCTCGGCGGCAAGCGTCACGTATTTGTTGATGGTGCGATAACTCCATATAACAATCCGGCACTTATCGCTGCACTAATGGCCGTCTTGCCTTGCTATCGGTTGGAATGGGAAACCGGGCCGGACAAGATTCGATTGATTTCCGTGGGCACAATGCGTTTTTCTCTGGCCGCTACAGACGTGAACGTGCGCCGCATGTGGGTCGGATACCATGCGGCCCAAATCCCCGCGGCGCTGATTCAAGGGATCGCGCTCGAACAGGACTGCATGTGCCGTTGCCTCGGTCAATGCATTCACGGAGAAGACCTGGATTCAGAGATCGGCAATCTGGAAGGGACAACACTTCCTGGACGTAGTTGGTTCAGCTATGCCCGCTACAACAGATCGTACATGGGCAAGCAGGCGGAAGAGTTCCTTCGCCAGAACCCCGAACTCGTCCATCTCGATGCGGTTCATGCGGTGCCGGCGTTGCGGGAGATAGGCCGAGCCTATGCGCAGGAACATGTGCGCATCGAACATTTAATTTAGAAGCAGAAGAGAAGCGGCGTTCTGCTCGCTAATGCATCTGTCTTAGCTGGGCGCAGCCCGCCCACGTGCTGCCCAGGTTGCAGCCCTTGGTGATGAGTTGCAGCGCCTTGCCGGTGTCCTTTGTGACTCCAATGCCAAGCCGGTAAAAGTTCCCGAGGTTGGTGCAAGCAATGGGGTTGTTTCCGTCGCAGGCCTTGGAATAGAGTGCCGCCGCCCGGATGTAATTCTGCGGGATGCTGTTGCCGTTCGCGTACAAAACGCCCAGATCGTTGCACGCACGAATAAGACCGCTATCGCAGCCCTTGGAAAGAAGCGGCGCTGCTCGCGAGGTGTTCTGCGCCATGCCTATCCCCTCCGTGTACATGACGCCCAGACCTCCGCACGCTTGAGTGTTGCCTCCGTCGCAGCCCTTGGAAAGGAGCGGCAGTGCTTGAGAGGTGTTTTGCGCCACGCCTGTTCCCTGCGCGTACATAAGACCCAGATTGCCACACCCGACGGCGACGCCCGCATTGCAAGACTTGGAATAGAGCGCCACAGCTTGGGAATAGCTCTGTGGGACGCCCCTCCCGCCCGCGTACATAAGACCCAGATTGTTACAACCATATCTTGTGTCGGCGCTGCAAGCTTTGGAAAAGAGAGCCACCGAACGGGAATCATTCCTCGCTACGCCCAGCCCATTTTGGTACATAAGGCCGAGATGGTTGCAGGAAGATGCATCGCCGCTGGCGCAGATCTGTTCGAGAAGCGGCGCAGCTTCCGAAAATCGGCTCTGGTTGAAGAGCGCGTCGGCCTGCTGCGAAATCGCCAGAGAACCGGGCTTGGGAACGGTCAGTTTGGGGCCCGCCGCTGGCGGCAGCATCGATCTCTGCGCTGCAGAGGGTTGCGTGTCTGCCGCATTAGGATTCGCGTTGGTCAATGGAGCGGGCTGAGTCAACTGTCCTGGTGACGGCTGTGTTTGCGAATGCGGTGCAAGGAGCCGTCCCACGGCGAACACCGCAACCAATGCCGCGGCGGCCAAAACTCCCCACGCCCATCTGGGAAACCCCCGCGAAACAATCTTCGACTCTGGAACATCCGACAAAGCCGGTGCGGGGGGCTTCACATCTGGCTGTTTCGGGATAGGTTCAAAGACCGGTTCCGGGGCGGTCCCGGGGGATTGCCTCTGAATCAGCCGCGCAATGGTTGCGCACAGCTCTGAGAGACCGTGCGCCAACGGCGGCGTAAGCGCATCCAGCCAATGCGTATTGCTCAGCGCAAACTCCATGGCGTCGGAGGGCATGACGTCTTCAATGCGAAAGGGGACAATAATCTTTCCCTTGCTGACGGCTCGCTCAATCTCCCGCCGAACCTGCGGAGAGTCGTTGGCATGGCCGGAGAAGATCAGCAGCACGATCTGGCAGGAAGAAAGCGCATCGACTATGGCTTTCCCGTACTCTTCGCCGGCCAGGATGTCGCGAGGCGCAATCCAGCACGGAATGCGCTGCGCTTCAAGCGCGGCGCATGCGGCATCCGCAACCCGCTTATCGCTCGATGAGTGGCAAATGAATACCTTGTGCGCCATTCTTTAAGTTGTACTTCCCATTCAGGCGTTCCGATTACGAGCCAATATACCACAAGTTGCACAGCCAGGGCCGTTTATTATATTTGCCTCCATCCCCAAAAATCGGGCAGCCTGCATTACTCAACTCATAAAGTACGCGGACTGTTACTACGAAAGGATTGAATGCCGGAATCATAGAAAATCCTGAGCTGACCGGCTGCACTGATCCTCGGTATGGGAGCATTTAACGCTTGCTTTTGAATATGAGCTTATCCTATACTCTTGCCGTCCCCCGAGGTATCCAATTGCGTCTCACAGGAGTCGAGATGAGATCAAGATTGCTGGACTGCATCGTTCCCCGGACTAATAGGCTCTTTCGGCCGGCCAAGCCAAGGAAAACCTACCTGATACTGTTTCTAATCGGCCTCCTCTGCGCGGGTTTGACAGGCTGCGCGGTGAAGCGTCTGAGGATGGACTTCACGGGCTTTGAAAGAGACTATGCGGAGACCTCGAATCGAGAGATGCTCCTGAATCTCGCGCGCCTCGAGAACCGCGATCCTACCTACTTCTTCAAGATTGGCCAGATTACCAGCGCGTATAAGATGGCAGCGTCTCTCACGGGGACTGGCACGTATGCCACCGCAACCTCCAATCCCCTCATAGGCGGGCCTGCCGGCGGGGGCACACCTGTCGCGACCTATGAGAACGATCCAATATTCACATTCATTCCCGTAAATGACGAAACCAACGCGCAACTTCTCTTGAAGCCAGTTCCCGCGGAAACTTTCTACATCCTTTACCAGCAGGGTTGGCGAGCGGATCAACTCGTCCGCCTGATGGTCGATCGAATTGAACTTACCAGAGTTACCGCGCATGGCTGCACCGTTGAAACGCTGCGCAACACGCCTCCTCCGGTTTACATCAAACCGGACGGCGCCGCTGAGGCTGACTATCTTCGCAACCCCGACACACTCTCCAGTTATGTGACTTTCCTCCGGATAAACGCGGTCGTCTACTGGCTGCAAAGGCACGGCTACCTGCTTCTTCGCGGCGCAAATACCTTCGTCCCCTACGACAGCAATTCTGGATTGGACGACAGCGGAGCGAACTCTCCCAAGGCCCAGGATCTTGTAACTGCCTCCCAGAAGAGCGCCGTATGGGAGCATGTAGGCGCCAAGTGGCTTTTAGGGGAGAAAGTGTTTACCCCGGCGTTTTCTCTCTACCCGCTTCAATCGGAAGGCGCAAAGCCCGTTCCCGACATTGCGAAAATCAAGCGGGAGATTCTGAGTGACCCGGAGATGAAGGAGCTTAGAGAAGGGCCTGCGCTCGACGCGATCCTTATGAGCCTTGCCAATGGTTTTTCCATCGAGGGAAGCTCAAACAATCAAGACGCATGCAATTCAACTTCGGGCGCTCCAAACATATCGGCTCATCTGGTTATGCGTTCTTTGATGGGGCTGATGGCGGCTGCCGCTCAGGAGCAGCTTCCGTATGACACGCTCGAGCACGCCAACCCCGCCATTCCCAACAGCCGTTACATTCCGCCTGAGTTACAACTGAAAGAATTGCCAACGTTCTCCGAAGCTGTTCCGGCCATTGAGCGGATCCCCTTGCTGCGCTTGACAGGAATGCATGAGAACGAGGAAATTTCTCCCATTGTCCAGGTGAGTTACAGAGGGAAGATTTATCGCATCGCCGATAAAAAGAGCGCGGACATCGCGGATAACCAATACTGGAATCGCGACGTCTTTCGCCTGATTAACCAACTCACATCGCAGGTTACCGTGGATATCTCCAAGTTCCCGCTTACTGAGATTCTGCAGTAGCGAACTCGGTAAATTGGCGATCTTGGAAAAATCTCACAAGTACTTGCCGGAGGTTCGTCATGAGCTCTTTGAAATACATGGTGTTATTGGGCTTGTTCTTTTCTGCTTCATCTGTGATGCCTGCCGCCGCAGCTTCATCCGATACGAGGATTGATTTTTCATCTCTCGATTCAAGCCATCCGTTCAAAGTGTATGGCACGCTCTACCTGCCTGAAAACGCATCAGGCCAGTGCCCGGCTGTTGTCATGATTCATGGAACCATGGGAATCGATTCGCGCGGCACTCTTTATCGGATACCGCTGCTGAGTGCGGGAATTGCAGTTTTTGAAGTGAATTTCAAAGACGGAATTTACAGTTCCCCAAGGGACCGGCCCAAGATTGATACCTTTCTTCCATTGGCGTTTGCAGCGTTGAAAGAATTGCGGAAAGTGCCGTCAATAGATCCCGGCCGCATCGGCATCATGGGGTTTTCATTGGGGGGCGCGATTACGTTGAGTACGGCTCTCGATGACAATCGGAAAACGTGGATGGGTGACGAGAAGGGATTCGCGGCACATGCGGGGTTTTACCCCGTTGCAAAGGCATTCATACCGAAGATTGAAAGCGGCGGTGTGCTGACCGGAGCCCCTATCATCATCTTTTACGGCACGGATGACGCCTACGGCGACGGAGACCAGGTGCCGGAGCTGAAAAGTCTGCTCCAGACAAAGTTTAAATTCGATCTGACCACTTTTGAGTATCCCGGCGCGACGCACGGCTTCAATCTCAACGCGCCGTCAATTACCTACTTTGATCCCGCCGCCAAACACATGAGAGGTCATATGGCCTACGACGCTCAGGCAACGGACGATTCACTGCCCAAGCTGGTTGATTTTATGCGCAAGAACCTCGCCGTAAAGTGATGCGCGGAACTTTGCAGGCGCCATTCATCGTTTTGGCGCGCCGGCAACCATGCTATCCTTGACCCGCAGGTAAGCGGTACGCGCAGCCCCCGGCGGCTCGTGCTGCCCCTCGGTCATCCCTATGAAAGATATCTACATCGCCGATCTGGCCAACTTCGACGAAGGCAAGCTCTTCGACGGCTTTTTCCTCGTGCTGGCCAAGCAGCAACGCACCACAAAGTCCAACAAAGCCTACATGAGCCTCATTCTTGGCGACAAAACCGGCCAGCTCGAAGGACGCGTCTGGGAGCCATCCGACCCACGCATCGCCAAAGATTTCGAGCGCGGCGACATCGTCAAGGCCCGCGGCTCGGCGTCTCGCTTCGACGACCGTTTGCAGATGAAGGTTGATCAGCTCCGCGTGGCGCTGCCGTCCGAGGTGGACAAAACCGACCTGCTTCCCTCCACCACATACGACATCGCCGACCTCTGGAGTCAGCTTCTCAGCTTCGTCGATAGCTTCACCAACCCCGACCTCAAGCTTCTGCTCACCACCATGCTGGCTGATCCGGACATCGCCCAGGCTTACCGCGAGGCTCCCGCCGCCAAGCAACTCCATCACGCCTGGCTCGGCGGTTTGCTCGAGCACGTAATTAGCCTCTGCACCCTGGCCGACCGCGTCGCGCCCCATTACCCGCTGCTCGACCGCGACCTGCTGATGACAGGCGTGATTTTGCACGACATCGGCAAGGTGCGCGAACTTTCGTGGGAGATCGGCTTTGAATACACGGTTGAAGGCAGCCTGCTGGGCCACATCCAGATCGGCACGGCTCTCGCGGAGCGCACTATCGACAGCCTGCCCAACTTCCCGCCGCGCCTCAAGACGCTGGTCCTGCACATGATCCTCTCGCACCACGGCAAGCTCGAATTCGGCTCACCCAAACTGCCCATGATTCCCGAAGCCCTGGCCCTCAGCTTCCTCGACGACCTCGACGCCAAGATGCAAGCCATCCAGGGCGAATTCGACAAGTGCCTCCGCGAAGGCAAAGGCCCCGACGAGATGACCGGAAAAGTCTGGGCCCTCGATCAGCGCCAGTTGCTCAACACCAGGCGCTGGCTGGGGGAAGACACGAAGTAGCAAACAGCGACCACACACATCCTGAGATTTCAAGAATTGTCACCCCAATTCACGAAACGAGGATCGCAGGCGGGGAAAATAGCGCTTGACATATTCCGATATGGGCATGTATATTTCCCTATATGGCGCGAGCAGCCACCACTTCCGACGCCTTCAACGCGGTAGCAGAGCCCCGCAGACGAGAGATTTTGAGCTATCTTGCACTCAGGGAGCGCCCAGTGGGAGACATCGTGGCAACCCTGCACCTTGACCAGCCATCCGTGTCGAAACATTTGCGCGTGCTGCGAAGCGTTGGCCTGGTCCGTGTGCGTTGCGAAGGCCGCCACAAATTCTATCGAACCAATGCCGAGGCCATCCGCCCACTGCACAAATGGGCCGGTACGTTTGAGCGATATTGGCAGCATCAATTGCTCAACGTCAAGAAGCGGGCCGAGGAAAAAATGAGCAAAATGAATCTGGAATTCAATCTCGAAAATCCAATCAACCCTAAGGAGAAACTATGATCCAAACAGCGACGAACATAGAAGACCTGACGTTGAACATTGCCCAGGAAATCCATGTCAACGCGTCCCTTAGCGTGACCTTCGACGCGTTGCTCGAACAGATAGGACCGCGAAACGAAACCCCTGAAGGAACTCCCCTTCCGATGAAGATCGAACCCTGGCCAGGCGGAAGATGGTATCGCGACCTGGGCGACAACAACGGCCATTTTTGGGGTCACGTGCAGGCCATCAAGCGGCCCACGTTGCTTGAGATCACCGGTCCCTTGTTCGCCTCGTACCCATTCGTCTCCAACCTCCAATACAGGCTGTCGCAGGTGGACGGCGGAACATTGATTGCCTTCCATCACATCGCCCTCGGATTCATTCAGGACGACCATAGGAGCGGAGTCGTCAAAGGCTGGGCGTGGATTCTTGAGCGGGTCCGCAAAGACGCAGAATCAAGATAACTGCGGGAAGGCAAGAACGATCATCCCCATCGGGCAACATAGGAGGTTTCCATGTGTCCATTTTGTTTGGCAACAGCAGCGTGGATCGCCGCGGCCGCTGTCTCCGCCGGCGGCATCACCGCAGTCGCACTCAAGAAATCCGCAACCGGCAACGCTGCGCGGAACATCCCCACAAATTCCCCATCAAAGGAGGATCGCCATGGCTAGCAGCATCACAGAACCCGAACATCCGAAAGCAGCTTCACATAGTGAGTGGCTGGAGGCACGCAAGAAGTTTCTTGCGAAAGAGAAGGAATTCACCCGGCTGCGCGATGAGCTGAGCCGGCAACGCAGGGATCTGCCCTGGGAGAAAGTCGAGAAGCAATATCTCTTTGACGGGCCGAAAGGCAAAGAGACGCTTGTCGATCTCTTTGACGGACGCAGACAGCTGATTGTGTATCACTTCATGCTCGGCCCTGGGTGGAAAGAGGGTTGCCCGAGCTGTTCGTACCTCGCCGATCATTTCGACGGTCCCACCATCCATCTGGCCAATCGCGACGTTACCCTCGCGGTGGTTTCACGCGCGCCATTCAACGAAATTGAAGCGTTCAAAAGACGCATGGTCTGGCGCTTCCACTGGGTCTCATCCTTTGACAGCGATTTCAACTACGATTATCACGTGTCCTTTACCGCGGAGGAGCGCGCAAACGGCAAGGTGCACTACAACTACGATCTTGTCGAATTCCCCAGCGAGGAAGGTCCCGGCCTCAGCGTGTTTTTCAAGGACGACAGCGGCGCCGTTTATCACACCTATTCGAGTTATGCGCGCGGACTGGACATTCTCGTCGGCGCGTATAACTTTCTCGACTTCGCTCCGAAGGGCCGCGACGAAGAGGGCCTCGCCCATACTATGGCCTGGGTTCGTCACCACGATAAGTACGGTCAAGGCTACTTTGTCGATCCAGCGCAACCCTACATGCAGCCTGAGAAGGTCGAAGGTGGGTGCTGTTCGGGCGAGCATCAAAACTGATCGTTCGTGTCGTACCACGAAGGCGGGGTGCCCAGGTCTCTCGATTCAGAGACCTGGGATTCCTCAGATTCTCAACCGCGATACGTTCCACTGCTCCTACGCGAGGTGTCTCTCCCTCACCCCAGGAACCACTCCCACTGCTCCGCGGTCAGCGGCGCAACCGATAGCCGTCCAATCACCACCAGCGGTGACCCCGTAAACAAAGGCTCCGCTTTGATCGCCGCAAGTGTCTTCGGCTGGCTGAGCCGCTTGCCCACCTTGACCTTGACGATGGGTATCTTCGGATTGGTTGCGTCCACGCTAACCACGGTTCCGGTACCGACGGCGGTGCGCTCATCGCCGGTGTGGTAAAAGATCCACTTTGTTCCTGCCTTCATCTCGCGCAGATACTTCACGGCAGTGGGATTAGTTACGCCATCCCAGACGGTCTCCTTGTCGCCAAGGAAATCGTCGAAGGAGTAAACGTCAGGCTCAGTTTTGAAGAGGAAGTAACTCATGCGCTCCATCGTAAGCGAGAGAGCAGGAAAAAGGAAAGACAAAAGAATAAGGATGCGGAGCGAGCAAATGCTTGCAAGCTAACTCTCGTCGCGGCTCCGGCTCGTTGTTGGCCAATTCGATAGGTGCTACCAGTAATGACGCAGGTGAAACGAGGCAGGATCTTCAGCAGACAGCGATGAACAACCACCAGAAGGAAGATTATGCACACTGGAGTCAACAGGTACAGAGCCAGCACCGAAGCTCCCGCGGTTGGCGAGAGCAATTTATAAGAGACTTTGCGAACGACGGTCTGCAGCGGTTCTTGCGCCGCAAAGACGAAGAATGCGTCGCCCGCCAATCGAATGAGCGTCGCCTTCAACTTCGCTCTTCCAAGCGCCAGTCCGGTCAACCACCAGAGGCTTGGCACTCCGAACAGAATCACTAATTTGTGAAGATATGGCAGGCTATCCTGGTACGTGGAATGAAGAACAAGGAAAACAAAAAACACTACGCTGATCCACGGGCCGAACTTATCCAGGCAAGCTACATTCTTCCCCGGTTGCGATAAGTACGCGCCCAGACTGAAGTAGAGGGTTGCCTCAAGCTGTTCAGGCAGAAAAATTGAATGCACCATGCTCGGCCACAGATCCGGCCATGCCGCCGCAAACCAGAGGCCAAACAAGGTAAGTAAAAATGGCAGCGACCACTTGCCGCGCAAAAGGAAATAGATCACCGGCGCAAGCACGACAAGGGCGATCAGGTCGCGAATGAACCAGAATTGGTAATCAATCGGATAGCGCGCGCTGATACCGAACAATTCGCCGATATAGTCAAGGAAAGAAACGTGCCCGACAGGCGGCCACGCTCCCCCTCCAAAATACATCCTCGTCTGAGGAATTCTCCGGCCGACCGTATAAATCGCCCAGGTAGCGAGATTCCAGAAGAGGAAGGGGATCAGCAGAGTATTGACCCGCCTCTTGAGCTTGCCGGCATAGTTGCTCCACGACCACTGGCCAAGGAAAAACAAATAGCCTGAGACCAGAAAGAATAGGGGTACGGCAACGCGTGCAACACCTTGAGAGATAAAAAAACGCATAAAGTCGGCCCAGGCGCTGCTGTGCTCAATGCCAATGGATCCTTGAGCCATATGCATCGTCGAGGTGTAGTTGTGAATAAAAACAACCCCGACAATAAGCGGGAACCGCAAAATCTCTATTCTTGACGAGATTGTACGGTTATTTCTCACTTGGACGCGCTCCCTGCGCTCTTACTCAACAAGATCGTTCGAATGTTGATTGGACAGCTTCTCAGGCAGGGCGTGCGGCCTTCTCGACATAGTGGGTAATCAACCTGACCGGCAGAAAGCGAACAAGAAAGGCGGTGAGCCTACCGTTCAAAGTTGGGATGAGTGTGCGCTGTCCGCGCGCCAGAGCCGCAATCGCAAGCCGCGCCACGTCTTCGGCCGGCTGCGCACCTCGGCGTTTGAAGGCGCCGGCGTGGGCCACTTCGAAGAACTCGCTCTCCGTCGGTCCTGGGCAGAGCGCCGTCACTTTAACACCGAAGCGGGCCACCTCCGCAGCCAGCCCCAGCGCGAAGAAGCGGTCGAATGCCTTGGTGGCCGCATAGGTTGAGATATAAGGCACGGGCTGAAAGCTGGCCGTCGAGGCAAGAATCAGTACCCAGCCGCTCCTCCGCACAACCATGCGCGGAACAAACAGCCGTGTCAGCCGCACCATAGCCTCGCAGTTGACGCGCACCTGGCTCAACTCCTGCGTTATCTCGCTCTGGGTGAAGGCGCCGTACTGGCCGAGGCCCGCGTTGTTAATCAGAATGTCGACGCACAGACCTGCGCCCTCCGTGGCGTCAAAAATCTTCTGTGGTGCAGCGGAATCGTTCAGGTCAGCGGCAACGATGCGAACCTCTGTGCCCCTGGCCCTCAGTTCGCCAGCCAACGCCTCCAGCCGGTCAACCCTGCGCGCTGTGAGGATGAGTTTGGCTCCGCGCCTTGGCAGCTCCCTCGCCAGCGCCGCGCCGATTCCCGCACTGGCCCCGGTCACCAGCGCCCATTTGCCGTTGAAATCCTGTGTGTTTGCCATAGCGAATCCATCATACTGGATGAGCGCGGCTGTGGCTCCGCTTTGGCTGCGCCCATCGCAGGCGCGTGTTACTTCTTCAGCAGCTTGAACGCATGGGTCCACTCGTTGCGCAGAAAGCCTGGAATGCACCACAGCATGCCCAGAGGCTCAATCGCACGCGCTGCTTCCACTCCACCCATATCCGCAGTCTCCCAGCCGAACTGATCCAGAATCCCACTTACCTTTTTCTTAGCGGCTTCATTGTTGCCGCAGATGAACATGATGGGTTTGCCGCCGTCGAAATGCGGATTAACCATGCAGGGGTTGCCCACCGAATTGAACGCCTTGACAAAGTTCGCGCCCGCAAACTCGCGCTGCAACTACTCCATGAGAGAGACATCGAGATTGGTAAAGAACTTCAGCACGCCGTTGGATGGCGGTACGTCCGCAATAGGATTGCACGCATCCATCACGGGCTTTCCCGCCAGGTTCTTCGCACCGGCCAGGCGAAGCACGTCCTCAGCCGCCGTCCCCTTCACTGCCAAAACCAGCAGTTCTCCGAAGGAGGCTGCGTCGGCAAACGTGCCGGTCGAGCCTTTGGGATTCTGCGTTGCCCACTTCGCCAGCTTCTCCGGCGTTCTGCTACCCATCTTTACTTCGTGGCCATGCTTCAGAAAGCCGCTGGCCAACACCTGCGCCACATCCCCTGATCCTAGAACTCCTATCTTCATACCGATCTCCTTCGCAACAAATCCTGCCCGAATCAATAGGTGCAGGCTAGAGGCGATTTGCTGCACCAGGTTTTCCTATTTGTTGAGATTTTGTTGAAGAGCTTTTCTTCTTGCCTGGCTTCCGATTCTTCTCGATACGCAGCTTCCAGGCTGTGCGCAAGGCGCCCGTGAGCAGGTCCTCGCAGGCCGCTGCCAGCCGGATATGCGTCGCGCCCATTCGTCCCCAGCCGCCGGGGATGGCCAGAAAGACGTCGGGCTGGTCTGCGACAAATGCCGACTGCTGTTCGACGGTCAGCATCAGATTGCCATAGCCCTGGCTTTCTGAGGCCAGCGTGGCAAAGATTTTTCCGCCCACACGAAAGTCCACGGCGCCCATGTGCGAGCCTTCTTCCGCGCCTTCAAAACTCAGCGCGATGCGGCGAAAATCGGCTGCGTTCATTGCTGTGCTCCGTCTGGTTGTTCCCTGTTCCGTATTCCTTATTTCCTATTCCCTGTCCCTTCAAATTCCTCATTGAGCCACTGGCTGAATGAGGAGAACTCTTCATCGCGTCCCAGAAAGTCGCGCACCATCTGCCGCCCCGGTTTCGACCCGCCTTGTTCGAGCACCAATTTGCGATAACGGCCGCCGGCCTCGCAGCCCAGTAGATCGTTTGGGTCGAATTGGGCGAAGAAATCCAGCGCGATGACTTTATCAAAAGCGTATGTATAGTAGTTCGACGAGTAGCCGGTCAAGTGGCCGAAGCTCGCGTACATGCGGTTGCCTTCGAGCCAGGTCCAGGGTTGCAGGCTCTGGTAGAGCTGTTTTGTAGTGATGTCCAAGTCCAGTCCTGCCGGGTTCCGGTCGTGCAGGTCGAGCGAGAGCTTGGTGTAGTAGAGCTGCGCGCGAACCCAGTCGGCGCGCCCAAACGCACCGGCCAGCTTCATCTTCCGGATGATTTCCGAAGGGAGCGTTTCTCCCGTCTGGTAGTGCTTAGCAAAAGCCTGCAAGAGTTTTTCGTCGCGGAAAAACTCTTCCAGCATCTGCGAAGGCACCTCGATGAAGTCGCCCTCCGTCGCAAATCCGCTCAGTCCCGCCCACTCGGTCTGTCCGCCCAGAATGGCGTGCATCAAGTGGCCGAATTCGTGGAAAAACGTCACCACATCGCTGTATTGCAATAGTCCCGGATCGCCCTCTTCAGCGCGGGGAAAGTTACAGATAAGCGCGGCCTCGGGCAGAGCGCGCCCGCGCACCCCCGTCACCACCGGCGCCGCGGAGAACCACTTGTCCTTGCCCTCACGTGGGTGCATGTCCAGATAAAAGCGGCCCACATTCTTGCCGCCGTCGAATACCTCGAAGACAGAAACCGCAGAGTGCCATGCCGAGGCCGTCGAGCGACAGAACTCGATCTTAAACAGTTGCGCGGCAGTCTCCAACACACCCGCCTCCACCTGCGCATAAGGGAAGTAAGGCCGCACGGATTGCGAATCGAAATCAAAAGCCGAGCGGCGAAATTGTTCGTACCAATATCCGCGGCTGGTAATATCAATGGCCGTCAACTCCGGCTGACGCTTGCGCGCGAATTTCAAAATCATTTCGTGTTCACGCCGGGCGCCATCAAGGCTGGCCGCATCGAGTTTGGCTAGGAAGGTGCGCACATTAGCCGCCGAGCCCATCATCTGGTCTGCGGTAGCAAGATCGGCCCAACTGCGGAACCCCAGCACATCCGCAATCTCCTGGCGCGTTGCTAGCAGGTCCAGGAGAATTTGCTGGTTGGCCGGATAGGCGCGCGTGTTATAGGCCAAAAACATCCGCTCGCGCAGTGCGGCGTTCGACGCAAAGGTCATCACCGGCTGCATCTCCGGCGGGTCGGTCGAGATCGTAACCAGGCATTCAGCGCTTGTTCCGTCTTTCCGAACAGGATGCCGCGCGAGATAATCTTCCGGCAGTCCCTCCAACTCAGCCTCAGTGGCCTCTATCGTCTTTGCGTCTTCCTGAATGTTGCGGTTGAATTCGAGCGAAAGCCGTGTAGCCCTCTCATGCAGCGATTGCAAATGGTCGCGTGTAACCTGATCCTTGTCCACACCGGCCAACCGATAGCTGAGCACCGTCCGCGCCACGTAATGCTTGGTCGCCGCGCCTGCCATTTCAAGATTGATGGCAGCGAGAGACTCGTAGACCTTGCGGTTCAGGCTCAGAGCGCTCGCGGCCTGCGCCACCCGCTGCGCTTCCATTTGCGCCTGGTCGCGCACCGCCTTGTCGGTGGCTACGGAGTTCAGTATGCCCGCTTGCGCGCCTGCCAGGCTGAGTTGCTCAATGGCCATGTCATAGAGACGCAGCGAGTTCTCAGGCGTGCGCTCGCCCTCGACGGCGAGCAAAGCGGCCAGCGCCGCCTCGTGTGCCGCCAGGCGCGCGCTCACCCAAGCGGAAAGTGCCTCGGCGGAATCGGCTCCTCCCGCCTCCCACGCGTGCAGGTTTTCTGGTGGTGCAGTGACGGCAATGTTTTCAACGGGCATGGCGGGCAATCTCCTCCAAAGTTCTAGATTGCCACAGCGGGCGAGCGCCGCATCCGATTTCCACAGACAAGGCGTGCGAGCTAAACCCCTGCCTCGAAGCGAGCATGTTGCAACGAATGTACGTCCCCGGGAAATATCCAATGAAACCAGCCGCGCGATCCCTCAAGAAACATATGACTGCGAGTTCATAGTGGGAAGTTGGACTCTAATGTAACTTCTTGATAAATATGGTAGGCACGACTGGATTCGAACCAGCGACCTCTTCCGTGTCAAGGTACTGACGTTAAGCATTTCAACAACTTACAAGACCCCGGTGGCTCCCTAAGTCCTTGTAAGAACGTACTACGCCGAGAACCAGCGTATCGCAAAACGTATCGGGTTCTCAGAACGCGAACCTCACAGCAAGAGGCAGTCCCGACGAGTTGCGCCCGAATCTGTTCCCGAATGCTGGATAGACGACACTTTCCGAACCCTATTGAGATCGTCCGTGAACTGGCTACCCGGCTGACCGGCGAGTTCGGAAGCGGTTTCTCGAAGACCAATCTTGAATATATGCGGCGGTTCTATCTTGCCTATCCAGGGCGAACTCCACAGATTGCCCAGACGGCGTCTGGGCAATTCCCGGCTTTCGCAATCTCCCAGACAGTGTCTGGCCAATTGCAGGATGAAGACAGCTAACGCTTGCTTTCCGTTTGGAACGAGCATCCATTCACTTTGTAGACACTCAAGGTAGCCAAAATGCGCTCCTCTTGTTTCTGTGCGGCTGCCCGTTCCGCGTCAGCATTGCGCAGACGGAAGATTTCTTGCGCTATCTTTGTCCCGGCATTCATACCCATTTACCCCTCTAATGGGCTACATACTACATCAGACCGGCAAACCGATAAATGAATGGCGGCCCGTGGTATGCTCTTGCAAAGATGGGGGCTATCGATGGCTTTCACTGCACGAATCAAGGGTACAGACGACCTTTTCAACGCGGTTTCCGAATGGGATCCACTAGACGACCAGCGACACGATGCACATGAAATTCGAGACGGAGCCTCATATAGCGGCCATCGCTTTATGGGTGTTCAGCGGGTCGAAGGATTGAAGTTTACCTATACCGGGCGCATAGATGCCACTCTCTCCAGTGAAGACCTGGAGCCATATGAAGAGAATGGAGACAGCATAAGCCTCATAGGCATCCCACACAAGGAAACTCGTTCAACGCGGATTTAAGCCGCCACCCATGGCCGCCCAAGCTTCGCCAACCGGGCCTAGTATGCTGTAGAGTCGCAGATTTACGAAGTCGTTGAATCCGCCAAGTTCACAATAGAGCAAGAAGGGCCTTAGAGCATGGATGAAAATCATCGAATTCCTCAGTACCTTGCGCCGCTGTTCGACGGTACTCCTTTGGCGCTAGAGAGAATAAAACAGGCATGGCCAGGCCTCGCATTGAGTGACCGCGCATATCTGCTTTCCGTTCTGCTTGCGGAGAGAAGCAAAGAGCCGCTCGCTCTCAAATGGCCACTTCAACGCGACGCGTTGATAGATTTGGCACTGTCGGATGAAAACGGCTATATTCGCTACTTGGCCGCCAAGCATGTATCGAGGCCCGACAAGAGCGACGACGAATCGTCGAAGGCTCGCTACAGAAGGGTCAAAGAAGACAAGGCCGAAATTGTACAGTCAGCAGAACATGAACAGTCTTTTCATTTTTTCCGGGACAAGCCTGAGCAGTTCTGGAAATACCCACAGGGCAGGCGACTGGCCTTAGTCAGCGGTGATGACGACGGTGAGTATATTGCGATCCTTCTTCGGTACGCCACGAAAGAGCTACTTCCTAATGAATCCGTGACCATGTACGAGATGGCCGACGTGCTGCTGCAGTTTCTTGGCCCAAATTTTGCAAGCGCCTTTGCGGAGTCAAAGGAGCGCGCTGCTCGATCACGGGAGCCGGAGGATATGTATTGCCTCAGCCAGTCTGTCCAAGCTCTCTGGAGGGCAGTCCCGGAAATCGCTAAGCCGCTGTCGTATATCTTGCTCGGTTGTCTGCCCGAACCACCATACTCGCCTATTCCACCGGAAGTGCTTGAGTCACTTGATGATGGACAGCGTACGCATTTGCTGCGCCGCGACGACATCGCCTTGAAGGAGCTTCGCACGAAGGCTTATTTGGAATCTACGAGTAAGACGCTACGTGAAGCCTCTGTATCCAGTTGGAGTTTTGAGCTGCAGGATTCGGATATTTCCAAGCTCGTGCTCGACCCTGGTGACCACGAAGATGTCATTCAGAAGAAAATGGAAGAGCTTGAAATGCTTCTTGCGTTTTGCGCCGGCGCAACACTGGTTCAGCGGCAGGCAATATGTGACCTCATGACCGATCCGCGGTATCCCGAAAAAGTAGCCCGTCATGTGGATAGCCGCGTCAGTGATGTGCCAGAGTTTCAGGCTGCACGAGCAAAGCGTTTGTCCACAGAAACGCTCGAAGAAGAGGTTCTGGAAATGCGTGTGTACGAGCTCGCAAAGGTTCTGAATACCAAGGCGGACAAAGACCAGGACCGGAATGCAGGAAACATCTTCAAGGGTGATTTTGAACGATTGCCAAAGAACCTCAAGGCTCATTTGCAGTTCGTCACGCCAAATGATTCGTGGTCAACCTACATGAATTTGCGCAAGGCCGCTCCATTAGATCGATGGAGGCAGTGCAAGGCCGATTTGCCAAGGGCTATCGTGGGAAATATTGATCTGCCAGAATAACAGTCTGCTCATTGTCTCTCTTTTGGATATGCGCGCCTACAAGTTCCTGAACGAAGAATTCGGCATCAAGAGCCTCCGGGAGAGGCGGTTGAAGCAATCGCGGGTCAACGAGCTTAACGATCCGTTCGAGTTGACGCCCTTTGACCTTACGGACCCTGCTATTCGAAATACGTTTTTCCAGACGCGGGAAGATTTAAGCAAAGAAAAAGGCGTGGTGTGCTTCAGCTCCGGCTGGCGCGATCCGGTCATTTGGGCGCACTACAGCGACAAGCACAGGGGACTCTGCCTCGGCTTCGAGATTCCAAATCCGAAGGAAGAGGTGGATGACGAAAGCGGCTGTGTCAGATATATAGAGAAGCCGCTGCACTTTCCTGCTGACTTTTCAGAGCTTGGCGACACGGAGCGGTTTGAAATCATACGAAAGATTCTATTCACAAAGTTCATAAACTGGGAGTATGAGCACGAAATACGCTTGTGGGCACCTTTAGCACGCGAGGAGGACGGTCTTCACTTTCTGGAATTCAATGAGACGCTACGGATCGTGGAGGTTATTATCGGTGCGCGCTGTGCGCTGCCACGTAGCGAGATCACACAGGCACTTGGGGCGTTGGCGAGCGATGTCACAATCATTACGGCGGATGTAGCTTACGATAGATTCGAGATGGTTAAGAGCGACGGTCGAGAGTAGTCCGTTCTCGTCTTAGCGTTCACAGCCCGTGCGGGGGCAATCACTATGAATTTCGTGGTAATTGGAACGGACCACAAGGCGCAACCTTCGGACTGCGGTTTACAGGCGCTGATTGGCGCTTTGCTGGATCGAACGCACTATGAACCTCTTGTAGCCATAGCCGAGGAGTGGGACGAAACAAACGGGCAGTCAGTTTGTCAACGGCTTGCCAATGAACGGAGGTTGTGCTGGTACAACCCCGATATGACAACTGGGGAAAAACGTGCGGCGGGGATATTGGATGAGCAGGTCGCCCGACGAGCCCTGTCGGGAGCATTCCGCGTGCCGTCAGACGAAGTCAGGGAGGAAGCGATGGCTAACACGCTCAGTCAGTCCGAGCCGGGAACAACGTTCGTCATATGCGGGTACGTGCATTTTGAGTCTTTGGTGACAAAGCTCCGTGCAAAAGGGAATGTTGTTGAGACGCGAGTCTATTTGCCAGCTGTTCCTGACATTAAGAACCTGAGTAGCGCAGAACTACAAATGGAAATTGTGCGTGCGCCTAGCATGAATTGAAGCGCGTTCGCTGGCTTTGTTCACCTCCCGGGCCTCTCAGTTGGGCGGCGTCCGAAATCCGCTCCACGATGTTCCGCCTCACGCGCCGCAATTATCTTCCGTTCCGGGGGTAAGTCCATTATCGCCACTGCTGCCTATCGGTCGGTCAATAAATTTCTCGACGAACGCTCCGGCGACATCAAGGACTATCGGACGGCTATCCCTGGGTACACAAAGGCTCCATCTATTCTGCGGCTTTTGTGGTATGACGCACGCAACGCGAGGAGTGATAAACTGCTGATGCTTCCGTAGAGGAAATCCTGTGAGGACAACGATCCAGCTTCAAATGAAGCGACTACTCCCTTCGTTGCTCCTGCTGTGCTGCCTGCTTACCAGCGCCAGCGCTCAGGAGAAGTCCGCTCATGCCTATTATGAAGAGGCTAAACAGGCAGGTGCCTTACCGTCGTTACCTTACGTCTGCTTTCGCTCCACATGGGAGATGTCACAGGCTCCTGCCAGAGAAGCGCCGTACAACGATCCGACGTTTGCAATGTTGGGCACTTCCCGGCAGATCGCCGACATTATCAAAAGCAAGAGCTACGCTCAAATGAGCAGCACGGATCGGGAACGGTTGAAGCAATTGCACAATCGTGACTGGTTGTACATTGACGGGTTTGATCATGGGGTTGATGGCGGATCGCGCATATTTGATCGCAAGAATCCCGATGATCCATCGAGAGCAGAATGGGTCTTTGAGGGCACCGTTGGAAGCCGGAATCAGCCGCTCACGTGGGACTTCAATATCAATTGGGGCACCCTTCAGTTTCGGGAGACACTTGCGATGGACTCGGATTCCATCACCTACTATGGTCAGTGCGAAGCAGTGAGCAAATGAGCGACGCACCGATGCACAGCGTTGTAATGATGAGCGACGCTGAAATTCTCGCTTCTGAGAATGTGAGGAAATTGAAAGATGACAGACTGGTCTGACGCTGAGCTGAATCCATTCGGACTGATTCATATGGACCAGGGGGATCAACAACCTCGGCGCGTGAGCGTAGTGCTGGAGGTGAAGGCTCTCGCCTATTTCAAAAGCCGAGACGGACATACTTACGTGTGCGGGTTTGTCAATGACAAAAGAAAGCGTGAGGTATTTGTACAGACCGAGCGCGGGTTCTTGGAAGTAACTGACCCTGGAATCAAGTTCACTGTAGCCAAATGGACAGACGAGATTATCGCCGCTCGGCGGTCTTGAGTTGCTTTGACCGTGCGCGACGTGGATTCTGAAGGCATCCCCTTTTCTGCATGTTGACATTCGTTGGTAAGGAGACCATACACCCATGAAAGCAAGGATATTAGCCGTCCAATTCTTGTTGGGGGGTTCGTTGCTTGCACAGAGCGCGAATGTGTTCATTAGCGACAGCAACGGGAACCAAGCAACCGGAACGATTAGCGGTGGAAATGTGTTTTTCCACGACAGTCATGGCAACATCGCATTCGGAACCATCCGGCACGGAGACGTTTTTGTAAATACCAACAAAGGTGAGGTAATCTTCGGAACAATCACGAATGGAAATGTCTTTCTGACAGACCCAAACGGGAATACTACTGGCACGATCATGAACGGTAACATTTTTCTGAGCAACAGTGACGGAAGCATCACGACGGGGACCTATGACTCAAATGGGAATGTCTCTACGTCTACGAGTCCACCTTCACAGCAACAACAGATAAATCAACAGAACTATGAAGCTGGTGCTGCTTTTGGCCGCGCGATCGGCTCCGATATTGCAGACGCTATGGAAAATCACCGCATCAAGTCGTACTGTAAAGTCAACCCTACCTCTACTGTTCACATGGACAATGGAATCAACATTCCATGCCAAGATTCGCCCCTGGAGAGCGGGGAGCAGCATGATATTGACAGCTACTGCGCTCAGAATCCTGGTCTTTGGATCGAGATCGGCTTGCATCGAGTTAATTGCTACACAGCCCCCAATCCTCCGAACCTAAAGTGGACAATATGGGAAATGAAAGAATGGCAGTGGGATTATACGCATCAGCGGAACAAGGCTGTAATCGCCGGGGCGCTCACCAGTGACCAGTTGCGTGCAGATTGGGAATACTGGAGAGGGACATATTGTGCCCTCTCACCGTCTGGCGCGACGTACAAAGACTTGAATGGTAAGAAGCAACGCTGCGATTAGCTCTGACTTCCGATTGCGCGGACTGCCTAGAGAAGGTCGTTATAAGCACCAACGATGAATAGCCCGGCAATCGCCTTCTGAAAGTCTTCCTCATGCTTTTCGATTCCGCTGGCGTGAACCATTTCATGAAGCAAGGCGATCCTTACGTGATCGCTCAGACATTGGAGCTTAGAATTGATGCGAATGCCGGGCCTGACATTGACGCCATCTTTTGAGAGTCTGGCAGCTCTACCCGCGTCGATACAGATTCCTGCGGTCTCACGCGGCACGTCGCAGAATTCGCACACGAATGCGTCGGAGATTGGAGGCAAGGAGTTATTGAACCACTTCCCGTTAAGGAAATCGTACATCTTTGGGAGCTTGTCGTCCCAATTGAACACGCGCACGGGTAGATTGCCGATCCAATCGGAGATCAGTTTTTGCTCGTCGGTCATGCCCTGAAGCATAGCACTCGGCCACCCCAGGGCCTCTCGATTTTCAGAAACAGTTTAGCGGCGTACCTCACGCTCCAGGGCAAGGGCTGCGCCCTCGGGCTGGTTGGTGCCGAGCGCGGTTGCAACCTCCGCCAGGGTGAGCCGCTGCCGCTCGACAATCAGGTTGAGGGCGGCTCCCAGCCGGGCCTTGGTGTCGCCTCCGCCGCATCCGGCAGACCCATATCGGCAAAAACGTTGCCGCTGCTGCGGATGACCTGTTCCGTGATGCCTTTACGACCCACGCCAACGACCTCCAGAAACGCATCGAAGCGGAAGACTTCCTCGGCGGCCGGTACAAGGGGCGGGTGATTACAGTTCACTCCAACCAGACCGGGGAGGAGAAAGACGAGACGGTCCAGCAGCTTCTCTCCGTGGAAGACCCTGCGAACCCTACCGAGATTGTGATTCAGGTCAATATGCTCTAAGAAGCCTGGGACTTGACGACCTTGGTGTCAGCACGCGACCTCTGTAAGCGATAAGCCTTGGTACTATGTGCTGATTCCGCACGACGCGATTGATGCCAGTGCCACGTTCAGCAGTTTAGTCAGGTGTTACGTTTTCAGGCTCCGAAGTCGAATTGATTGCTGTGTTCAAGCTGGCCTCTTTTTTGTGACCCAATAACGGCGGGCGGATGGCACTTTAGCCGCCGCCGCTTGCCGTCAATGACGCTGTTTTGGCTCCCCCATGCCCTTCGGTCACGGTCCCCCCAAAAAGCTATGACTGCTGCGCTTTGCTCGGCAGCATATTTGTGCCTCTCTTGCCCCCGCCGTTGGGGTCACTTCAAGGAAAAGAGGCATAACATGACGAACACAGCAACACTCTCCGAAGTTCAACTCCGCCAGTTCACCGGCTCCGAGAACTGGTATCGCCACGGCATCAATCGCGCAGTCCTGTATACCGACGGCGCAAAGTTCCTTGCCGACCAGGGTGGCGCTTATTGGCTGCTCGACATCATCGCAATCGCGCAGCAACATGATGCTCGCGTTTCCGGCGAAGAATTCCAGGTCTGGAACTTGAAGGTTCACTCCGACCGTAGCGCGACCGTGTTCTGCGACGACGGCAATGGGAACCCGGTCTACACGCAGGAGATCCCCTTCACGGACTTCCCACTTGACGAAGTGAAGCTCTACTTCGCCAACAACGTCATTCACCTGCCCAGCGAGTATTAGCTGGGCACGCCCGCGTCGACAAAAGCCGGCGCGGGCTTTTCAAATTGGCCGTAGCGGCCTTGCTGCCGACAACGCCAGTGAAGCCCAGTCGGAACAATTACGTTGTTCGCCAGCGGAATCCACATCCCGGCGTGAATCCCGCGAGTTTTCCACGCATAAACGGGGTATCCATTTGCGCATAAACGGGGTATCTTCGACGGTTTTCCACGCATAAACGGGGTACATTTACGCATAAACGGGGTACGGACTGTCTGCATCGCATTGATTACAAAAGGATTTCGAGACGCCCTGTAGTACCTTTATGTGAACCTATATGGGTAGCCTGTAGTAGCAACCGCGCTCTGTGGAAATGCGCGGGTGCGCGGCAAAACAAAGCGAGAACCTCCGTCCCCTCACCGGGGGAAAGGACAAGCGCCAAAAAACTAGCGCAGAAGTTTGGGGATGTGCGGGCTAGAGGGGCGAAGCAACAGACCATTTTCCTGAATTTCGACTCTCAGTTCACGGTAGGCCATGAGCACCCTGCGGAAAGATTCGATGGCATGACCGCGAAAGCGTGATCGGCCTTGCGGTGTATCGGCGTACCCGGCTCCGAAGCTCCGGCGCAGCGACTCCCAGGTAATCAACGTGGGCCGCAGCAGGTAGCTGACCCGGCGCGTTGCCCAGGCGTAGAGGTCGAGCGCAAGAGGCGACTTCTTGAGAGCCCTCACGGCCCTCAAGTCGAGCGGCACCGGAGCGGCAACGAGTTGCTCAAAAAAGTTTGCCGACAGGGTCACTGAGGATTTTTCAGGACGTTCGATCGGCAACTTTTGCGGCGTCCACCAAAGATGGAACCTGTCCGCGATGAGGAGATTCTCTCCGCCTGTGTGATTCTGCCCGTCGGCCTCACTCGACCAGCGAGTCGATATTGCGGCGCCGACCAGGCGTTGCATCTGATCGCGGAAGCGCGGGATGGTTCCCCAGTGGCCGCCTGTTACTTGGAGTCCGAGTTGCGCCATGAAGCTCGAAAGCGAGGAGCCAAGTTCCAGCTCTCGATTCCCGGTTCGGACGGCTTCAGTTGTCATCCAGATGAGGATCAGGCGTGGATAGCTGCCATAGGGCAAGCCGGTCCCGCCGACATCGGTGATGCGCAAGGTGACATTGCCGTCTGCCCGCATGTATTGCGTGCCGGATTGCTCGCTGTGCGGAAGCGTAGTTTGGACCAGGAACTTTGCCATGAAGCCGAGCGCGCCGGCATCGAGGGCGCTCTCGGTGGGAAGGACCTGCACGATGGATAGCAGGGGGTGTGGTTGCCGGGAGGCAATAGAACTTTTTCGCGAATGCGCTGATAAGCCAGCCGCGTTGAGCCGCGGGGGTGACGCCCGCTTGTCGGCAGCCGAAATCGAATTCAGGCCGAGTATCGCGCTTACGGACGTGAGTTCGGGACTCAATCGTCTATCTACCGGATGCCAAGAACACCGGCGACTGCGACCGTGCGGAAATACAATCGGCGGCCTAGTCTGAAGCGGGTTGCGTTGATCTTGTTGACCCACTCGCCGGAGGATCTCAGCGTAGAACGCAAACCGTCTGGAGAACGATCAAGGATGGCTGCCAATTGGTTGATACTGAGCAATTGGCCGTACTGCCTTATCAGAGTCTCCTCTGCCGTCATTGTCATTGTTTTTCAGATCCTCTCTGTGCCGCTCCTATCGCCTTCAAAATGCACTTGCCCTTCAAAGAGCGATTCCATATTTCTATATTACTGCACTGTACATTTCAATAGACGCACATTCTTTTCTTTTAGCTGGCCCATGCAAACGCAATTTCGCTTTCCTCCAAGTTTTTTCATCTTCACAGTTCATTCCTGTCGAATTGCCGACATACGGAGCTTCCGGTTTACCAAGAGCCGTCTTTGGCGGGAGGAGGTATCCTCCCTGTCTGCGGCCTGCCTTGCAGTCCTCCGCCACCCACCTCAGCGGGGCCGTTCCTTCCCCGCAACGCCCCTCCCTGATTGGTTGAAAAGCAACAGCAACAGCAACAACAAAAGCAAAAGCAGCTAAGGGGTTGAGCGTACCGGGACATGCGTTACAGATTGGACCGGGGACATCCGTTACAAGCCCCTTGCGGAGTTGAGGGCTCAATTTGTGATTTACGGCGGGGCTTTG